>ENA-OOZX01001962-OOZX01001962.1-human-gut-metagenome-genome-assembly--contig:-NODE-1962-length-11712-cov-2.623145_pt1 | contig 11712 bp, 12 predicted proteins | sample MGYA00241048_ERZ501412 | MGnify/ENA primary metagenome ERZ501412 (study PRJEB25962, sample SAMEA2042518) | human gut metagenome | biome: human gut; feature: human-associated habitat; material: faeces... | reverse complement strand
GTACACAGACGAAAAACTTACAAAGGAAGAAATAAATGCGGTTATAACAGCTGCACTTCAAGCACCGACCGCTAGAAATATGCAGGAGGTTCATGTTTCGGTCGTGGACGGTGACAATCCGATACTAAAGGAAATTGACACAGACAGAAAAATAAAAATGCTTGCGTCTGCTCCAGATGAAGAAACGAAAGCGAAGATTGAAAGTAATCCGAACAACTTTTATTATAATGCACCGACTGTTTTAATATTGAGTGCTGACAAGAATTTTAAATGGAGCAAGTTTGACGCCGGAATTGCAACAGCCAATATGACGCTTGCGGCACAGTCAATGGGACTTGGAAATCTTGTTATAGGCATAATATATGACGCAATGTACGGCGATAAAAAGGATTACTACGCAAAAGCACTTGATTTTCCCCAAAATTACGAATTCGCAATAGCATTTGCGGTAGGTCATAAAAACACCGAAAAAGAACCGCACGAATTTGATTTTGACAATTCGGTCAGTTTTATATAATATATGTCGCAAAAGCGAAGATTGAATAGATATACTGTGACGGTTATCTGACCTACAAACCCACATTTTGTGTAGATTTTGCATTTTAATCTTACGGACAATAAAGCAGAAGTCGCAAAAAGTTTTGACGAAGGAGGAGTCAATTATGACGTTTGTAAGCAAGGCTACTTCATCAAAAACGGTATAAATATTTAGTGTATACGGTTATTTCGGAATCAGCAGTGCAGATTGATACAAAATGTTCAATAACTTATAAAGAGTATCTAAAACAATTACAATAAAAGGTGAGATTTATGAAAAAGATGATTATTTTTGTGAAGTTAAAACGAATAATGCAGGTTGGAACAGAGAGAGTTTTAAAGGAGTAGAATCTGATAACATATGTAAATTAGTTGAAGATTGGACACTCGGACGAATTCTGAATATCACTTATATGATAATTTTATTAAATAATCAGAAAAAGGAGTTGGTAATAGCCTATCTTAAAAAACGCATGGTTAAGCTATTTTTTTTAGACCTGTCAAAAAAATATCAATCTAAGTATAATAAAGGGCAGATTGCAAATTAAGGTAATTATGCAAAAAGTATTATGAGATTTTTATCTGTTTTTTTATTTTCTTGTTTCATAGTAATTATAACTAAAATATAACAGAACAATTCTACATATTTCCTAATTGTATATTTAATATTTGTATGTTAATATAAAAATATAGGAATGATGTTACAAAATGTGCGTTAAAATAAAAAAATATATATAATACAAAATGTGAATTAAAAAGGAGTTGTAAACTAAATTCACAGATTGATGTAGCAATTGAACGGAAAGTAATTGATTAAATGAAAGAAAAAAATGAAAAGTACAAGTTTAAAGAAAATACTTGCACTTTTGATCACGTTTTCTTTATTATTCAAAAAGCAAAATATTATGAAGTATTTCTTGATGGAAATATATATATATTGCAACATCGGAGCTTTATTGACATCAAAATAATAGATTAACGTATTATCTTGATCAATGGGCTACAAGAAAACTGGGGAATAATAGCTTTTATGCGGATTGGGAGATTTCATTAACATATGATAAAAATGGGAACTTGTTAACTAATTTGACTGAAGGCTATGATTGTATTAATAATTATATCGGCAAAGAAACATATTCTTATAATGCATGGGGACAGTTAGTTAATTATAATAATGATGTGGGTGAAACAGCAAGTTATACTTATTATTCAGACGGATTAAGAGCAAGTAAAACAATAGGGGACAATACAACTAAGTATTACTATGACGGTGATAATGTTATTAATGAAACGTTAAATAATAACAATTATGCAACAAATGTAATGGGAGTAAACGGATATGTGTCAAGGAGACAAAATGGTACAACCGGTTATTTGTTTAAAGATGCACATGGCGATGTACTTTCTATTTACACAAGTACAAGCAATAAAGCCGCTGATTATACATATGATGCGTGGGGAGAAATACAAACCAAAAATGAATCAAGTTCTTTTGAAAATAATCCACTACGCTACTATGGTCAATATTACGATTATGAAAGCGGTATGACATATCTGAGAGCAAGATATTATGATAGTAGCATTAGACGTTTTATAAGTGAAGATCAATTTTGGAATGTTGACAATATGATATATGGAGATGAACAAAAAACAATAAATTATGCTGTAGAATATGGATATAAAACATATTATGATAGACGTAGAAACTTGGGCCGGAAGTACATTCTGGTTAGCTGGATTAGATGGACCTTTGCCAATAGGTGATATTATATATGTTGGAGGAATAGGAACTTGCGTTGTTATAGATGTTGTAGGAGGCGTAATGTATCTTGCAAAAAAAGCAAAATCTAGCAACAAAGAAAAAGCTACTGATATACCTTCTTGGGCAAAAGGTAAGAAACCACGTGCAGGCGAGAGTGGTAAAGAATTTGCTAAACGAGTTATGGACGAACGATATGGAAAAGATAACTATAGAACAGGACCTGGTTCAGAGTATAACAAATTGAAAAAATATGGAGATAGAGGTGGAAACTAATGAAAAAAAGCGTTTATTTACTGCAACATTCATATAGTTATGGAAAACATTTAGAATATGAAGAAACAAAAATTATTGGCATATACTCTCTAAGAGAAGAAGCTGTTGCTATTATTGAAAAATATAAATTATTACCTGGATTTAAAGATTATGATATTTCATGTTTTCATATCGATAAATATATTTTAGGCGACAGTAATTGGCAAGAAGGATTTGAAGAAGAGTAAAGCCAATAAAATATGGTTGTTCTGATTTTATCTTATCAATTAAACGGTGATAGTTTAGTGGGATAGGGCTCTATTTATTCAAAAAGTAATGGAAATAAAATTTTCATTACCAATATTAATAAAAATGTTGTGCAAGATATTAAACATATAACTATATATATATAATGGAAATTTATATTATCAAGTACCCTCTGAATCAAATAGCGATATATGGGAAATACACATTATTGCTCTTAAAAAATAATATTCAAATACTTTATACATATAAAGAATATCCTGAACAAACTCAATAAAATAACTTGACTTCATTTCTGACCTCTGATATACTAACATTAAAGTATGAAGTGACAACAAAATACAAAGTAAATTTATGCAGACAAGAATCTGAATTGATTTTTGTCTGCTTTTTTACGTTTAAAAGAAAGGAGAGAAGAAAGTCGTTATGCGTGAGCAAATCTCAATCTGATTTGTTTGATAACGGACCAAATGAGAACCCCGATGGAAATGCTCAAAAAGACAGCTGCAATAGGCGATTCAAAGAATTTAATGAAGCTGTTGTCCGTATACTGCATGCCACGAATCAAATTCTGTTCAATCGCTTTTCCCAATACGAGCCCCAAGATCATGGGAGCCTGCGGATACTTATACTTTGACATAAAGAAACCAATTACACCAAAGACAAGAGACGTCCATACGTCAAACATACTGTGGTTCGTTCCATAGGTCCCAACAATGCAAAGGATAAAAACGACAGGGAAAAGTATGTATTTGGGCACATCAAGGATTCGCACAAATACCCGAATACCGCCAAACTCGACGATAAGCATGATGAAGGTGGCAACGATTAAACCGGCAAAAAGACCATATACTAGTTCCCCATTATTTTGGAAAAGAAGCGGACCGGGAACAATGCCATGGAGCATCAAACCGCCAAGAATAATAGCCGTAACTGTATCGCCGGGAATCCCTAAGGTAAGAAGTGGAATCAATGCACCCCCAATAGACGCGTTGTTAGACGTTTCAGAAGCAACAATTCCGCCCATATAGCCAGTGCCATATTTCTCCGGATGTTTACTTTGCTGACGAGCCACACTATAAGCAACAATATTGGAGGTAGCCCCACCAATACCGGGAAGGATACCGATACCAATCCCAATCAGGGCAGAACGAATAAAGTTGACGAAATGATCCTTGAATTCCTGAAAAGTAAAACCAAAGCCCTTGATTTTATAAGAAAGGATTGTCCCTTCTTTCGCCTTTATTCCTTCAGATGCTTCTTTCAATATTTCCGCCGTCGCAAAAAGGCCAATCATGACAGGAAGTTGAGAAAATCCATTTTCCATTTCGTTGAATCCAAAGGTAAAGCGTGCGGACCCAGTAATATCACTAATCCCGAAAAGAGAGATAACTATACCAATTATGCCTGCCATAACGGCCTTGAAGGGATTGTCCGAAATCATGGCAGCAATCATCGTAAGAGCAAAGACGCAGATAGAAAACGTTTCAATAGGCCCAAATTTCAGAGCAAGTTCAGCAAGAGGCGGTGCAATGAAGAAAAGGGCTCCAATGGAAAGGACCGTCCCCAAGAAGGAATAGACAATCCCGATACCAAGAGCGCGGCCACCTTCCCCTTTTTCAGCCATTGGTGCTCCATCAAAGGTAGTCGCAACGGAGGATGGCGTGCCAGGAATTTTAAGCAAAATAGCGGAAATGAGCCCGCCGGACGTCCCGCCTACATAAAGAGCAATCAGCATAGCAATCCCATCAAGGGGTGACATACCGAAGGTAATCGGCAAGCAGAGCGCAACCCCCATGGTCGATGTAAGACCCGGGATGGATCCAAAAATAATGCCAACAATAACACCGATAAAGATAACGGCAAGGGTTGTTGGATTAAAAACAGACAAAATACCTTCTAGTACCATAACATTTCTCCTTAGAAAATCCCAGCCGGAAGAAGCAGAGAAAAGACTTCAACAAAAAGCGTATTCACCGCAAAAGGAACAATGAGGGATAATGCGGCAAAAATGATGTAGTGTTTTTTATCACGCAACTGCTTAGGAACAAAAATACACATTTGAATGAACATATAAATGCAGGATGAGAGGATAAATCCCAAAATATTCAAGGCAGCAATGTAAAGTAGCAGGAGGACCAAGGTCCCAAAAAAGCCTTTTAGGTCAGCCGTAATACCTTTTACATGATCATCAGGAGTTCCCTTTTCCCACAGCAGAAGACCAATACTAATCAATACCCATAATTTTGTGCAAACCTTGGGCATGAAATCCCCACCAATTCCAATTGATGAGCCAGGATCGATGCCATTAGCAGAAATCATCAGGCCTACACCAGTGAGGAAAAGAACAATATCAATGATATATTCGGAAAGTTTTCGCGTTCCCATATAAAAATCCTTTCCTGGAAAAGATTTGGCTGCACTAGGCAGCCAAATCGAGGATCCATTCATTTGGTGATGTTACTGGTTTTTGGCAACCTGAGAGAATTGAATCTTTTCAAGTGCCTTTTCAAAAGGAGCGAACTTTGCAAGTCCATCTTTACCTGCAAAGAAGGCAGGTTTCTGGAAATACATATCATACAGTTTCTTCTGATATTCCTTATCGTTTTCAATGATGTCTTTTGCAGCCTCATTGAAAGAGTCAATCAGCGCTTGATCCGTTCCTTTCGGGAAGGCAACAAAGTAGTAGAACGGGACGTAAGCATCAAATCCTTGATTCTTGATGTTCTTTAAATTAATTTTCTTATCGGGAACAACAAGATCATTTTCACCATCCATGGCAAGAGGAACCATTTCGCCTTTGGCAATGTAGTCCTTCACACCGCCATAAGGAGAGAAGATAACATCCACATGACCGCCAAGAAGCGCCGTTAATCTGGAAGCGGCTGCGCCAGCGTCAACCATTTTCAACTGAAATCCTTGTTGGAGTAGCTGGGAAGCAATGACATAAGACGTAGCGCCCGTCTGGACGGCGATTTTCAATTCATTCGGATGCTCTTGAGAATATTTTTTGAGTTCTTCAAGAGAATTGATACCAAGTTTCTTATTGACAACGATGACGTTACCAGGGTTTAGACCAACGACAGATGCGAAAGAAAAATCATCAAACCCGAAGTCAGAAGCCTTGCTGGCTTTATTGACGACAAAAGCGGTGTGATTGAAAAGGATCATACTGCCATCTTTCTTGCCGTCTTTAACTTTTCTGGAACCTGTTGCGCCACCATTACCCGTCACGTTAGAGACAACAAAGTTGGATCCCAATTTTTTACTTAATTTCTGGGCAAGCAGGCGAGCATTGAAGTCCGTGTCCCCACCGGCACCATAAGGGACGATAATTTCAACGTTCTTCGGCCATTTCACTTTACTTGTTTCGTTGTTTGCCTGCTTGTTGCCTCCACAGCCAACAAGAGCAAGCATTGCTGCAGCTAAACCAACACATACTGCTTTTTTTAACATCTTTCTTCCCCCTTCTACCAACATAGGTCGAAAACTCTAGTTCTCAAAATTTTCCGACTTTCTTGATACTTCAATTATATTGCTCTATAATGAAGATGTACACTTAATTATAGGCTCAGAAATACTTAATTTTTTTAATGGTAAAGGGGAATCAATGGACACAAGACTGATAGAGCACATCATAAAAATTGCAGATGAAAAAAGTATCACAAAAGCTGCAGAACAACTTTTTTTGACACAATCCGCTTTAAATCAGCAACTTTTAAAACTAGAACGAGATCTTGGCACCGAACTCTTTGTGCGAAGTAAATCGGATTGGCGACCAACAAAAGCAGGCGAAATCTATCTTGAGGGTGCAAAGGAGATGCTTCGTATAAAAAGACAAACTTATACGAGTATCAGTGATGTAACAGACAGCTATAAAGGAACATTAACAGTAGGAATGACCCCTTTTCGAGGCCCAGATATGTTCATTCACGTATACCCGATGATTCATGAAAAATACCCTAATTTAGTTATTATTCCGTATGAGCTCAATGTCTATAAAATGCAGTCACTTGTTGCTTCCGGAGTCTTAGATATAGGATTCATGACACTGTTTGACGAACAAAAGCAGGAAAACGAGTATGATAATTTGTTTGAGGAAGAAATTGTCATAGCAACTCCAAAATCACTTAATCTCAAAAATGTTGAGTACAATAAGGAAAGTAAATATCCATGTATCTCTTTGCAAGAAATAAAGAATCAGCCCTTTATTTTTCTGCGAAAATCAACAACTATGCGACCAGTCGTTGATAAAATTTTTAGGAATGAAAAGGTCGTTCCAAAAATTTTATTTGACACAGCAAATCCCTCTACGATTTTGGAAATGGTCCGTGCGGGACTCTGCTGTGGTGTTATCGCAGAAACCACAACAAAAAAATACCAAGAAGGAATCAATTACTACTCATTTCGTTCACCAGTTAAATGGCATATGATGGTCTCTTATGAAAAGGGGACAGAACTTAGTAAAGCTGCAAAGCTTTTCATTCAGACTGCGCATAGTTATTGGGTCAATACATTAGTAAGTAAGGGAATCTCCAAATAACCACGGAGACTCCTTTACTTACTAATGTAATTATTTTAAAGCACAACCGGTGTTAATAAATTTCCCTCTTCGTCAAAATCCATGTATTGCGGCTCATCAATTGCTTTCAATCCATCATATTTTCCTTCCACAACATCATTATAATAAGCCTCAGAAAGCATAATCTTTCCAATGTGAAGGCTGTTAGGGATGCGAATGACACGGGCATGTTCCTTATCAACCCCATTTAACGTGCGGATGCAGAACTGGATGCTTTCCTTGTCCGTTGCCATAATAATGGGCATTTCTGCCGACCGAATGACCGTGTTGGTGATAGTATTTGGATACATCATCTGTAAGTCAATCTTATCAAAGAGACGCTTGGAGATACAGCTGGCAAGGCCCGTCCCGAGGGCGTTGCCATGAGAAGCTTCCGTTAGATCAAGAAAACATGTCCGCTGCACTTTGACGCCGCCATGGGCATAAGGCGTGGAGAAGGTTCCTGTAATGTTGGGGTCAACGCCGGTGCCGCTGTAATTCTTCCCAATCTCGTCGACGATGAGTACATCGCATTCACCAACGATGAGCCGGGGCATATTGCCAAAGGCTTCTTTAAGAAGCCCCGGTTCCTCCGTTAGGATGTCATCTCGATGAACCACTGCAATTCTAGCTGTTTCGTCGTAAGCATTTTCAATGGTACAGACGCCCATGAGAATGGGGGCTTTATCGAGAATGACTTTGGCGTTTGCTGGAAGGTTCTTGGCAATGACGCCCATGCCGTCGCTGTGGACGCTTTCGGCGCCTTCCTGTTTGCCGAGGCCAACAACCATCATCTTGCAGAACCCGCTTTCATAGGGGCCACGAAAGGCATTGTGGGGCTTTACGCGGCAGGAGACGATGATGCCGTCGGAATGATAGGCAATCTTGTCTAGATAAACAGGTTTTCCCAGTTCACTCGTCCCCAAAAGGACAGTTTCCATGGAAGAGCGGATAGGGCAGCCCATCCTTTCCTCCGTGATGTTGTAGCCTTCGAGGATCTGGAGCTGTCCTTCTGCTGTTGCCCCACCGTGGCTTCCCATGGCAGGGACGATAAAGGGATGGGCCCCCTTTTTCTTGACGAAATCGACGATAGCTTTAGTGATGACGTCGACATTGGCAATGCCGCGGCTTCCTGCCGTGATGGCAATGTTCATGCCCGGTTTGATAAGATCCTTGACACGCTCCCCTGCCATAGCTTCCCAAACAGCGGCAAGCACATCTTCCCGTTTAATGAGCGGACGAGGAAAAATCTGTTCTGCCCGGAACATCCTCGGAATGGGGACTCCTTCCAATAACTTTGAGACAACGCCGCCTCTAACAATTTCCATAAAATACAACCTCCCTACTTTTACAAGTGCAGTTTTTTATTATTTAAAAAGTCATTTATGATTTCATTAAATTGGTTTACTAATTTTTGCCGAGATGGGCTCAAATACTTATGTGTTACTTTATAGCATATGCGATTCGGTGGTGGATTGGTTAGACGATATAATCTCAGGTCCTTTTTTCTCAGCAAATCATATTCTTCAAGATGATACGCAAATGATTCAGGAATAATGCTCCATGTATCTTTGGATAATAGGCTTAATAATGCACTTGATGTTCCTATATCAGCTAAAGGCTGCACTCCAGAATCAAAAACCTGCTTGTGCCAAGATAAAAATGTTGGTGACCAGTCAGCAAGAAGCTCACGTTGAACATCGAGCTCATTCGGAGATATTTCGGTTTTGTCCGTCCCCAGATTGCCTACTACAAAGTGCGTCTCAGAAAACAACGGAACTGTTTCCAATAATTTACTCTGTCTTTGTCGGACGACAAAACCGCAATCAATTTTATGCTGTTCCATTTCGTTATAAATATGAAAAGAAGGATATGTATAATAAGTGAAATATATAGGGTCATGCTTTGCAGTAGGACTAATAAATTCTCTGAATAGCGAACTAAAAAGAAACGTCATTGACTCAACACTGCCTATACGAAAATCATGAAAATGTCGATGCAGATGAAATCCTAATATCGTTCCATTAAGTGACATCCATTGCTCGGCTAACGGAATAAAAGCTACTCCCGCTTCTGTTAAGCTAAATATTCGTTTTCCTCGGCCTCGATTCACCAAAACCTCTTGGAGTTCGTTCTCAAGAGAATACAATCGGTGGCTTAGCGTAGATTGTGAAATCGCCAACTTATCAGCAGCTGTTGTAAAACTGCGGCATTGAACCAGGGTCAAAAAAGTATGAATCAGCTCGGTATCCATAAGTCTCCTCCGACCGTATAATTTATTTTATAGATAATATACTACTATATTATCTATTTTACAATACATCAAGATTGTGTTATTCTGAAAATACAAATTTTTCCATTTTTTCTTTTAATATTCAATGGGAGGCATTTTATGAAAAACTATATTGTTAAAATCAATTCGTTAGATAATGTAGCTATTGCCGTTGAAGATCTTCCTAGTGGCACAATAATAAATGAAGAATTAACTGCAATAGAAGAAATCCCTCAAGCACACAAAATTGCATTGGCCGATATTCCAAAAGGAGGAGAAATTAGGCGCTACAATACAATCATTGGATATGCAAAAGAAGATATAAAAAAAGGTCGTTGGATCAATCAATACATGGTTAACCTCCCCACAGCCCCAACTCTTAATGACTTGGAGTTTGCAACAAATATTGTGACTGACCTCCCTACTCCGCCGCAGAATTCTTGGTGGGGATATCGGAACCCAAAAGGTGGCCCCGCCGGAACCAGGAATTTACTGGGAATCATGACAACCGTACAATGTGCTGCTGGAGTAGTCAAAATTGCTGCTGAGCGAATTCGGAAGGAATTATTGCCAAAATATCCAAATGTTGATGATGTCGTTCCTATTAGTCACGAATATGGGTGTGGTGTCGCAATCAATGCCCCAGAAGCTAAGGTTCCTATACGCATTTTACAAAATTTAGTCCATCACCCAAACTTTGGCAACCAAATCATGGTTGTGGGGCTAGGTTGTGAAAAATTAACGGTAGATAAATTATTGCTGCAAGATGAAATTTCACCTCAAAATATCATTATTTTACAAGAAGAGCATGGTTTCGAAGGAATGGTCAGCTCAATCATGAAAATGGCTGAAAAGAAGCTGGCTATTCTTAATCGAAGAAAACGAGAAGAATTACCCCTAAGTGATCTAATTGTTGGTTTGCAATGTGGCGGCAGTGATTCCTTCTCTGGTGTTACAGCAAATCCAAGCGCCGGTTATGCCGCAGATATGTTAGTTAAAGGTGGGGCAACGGTCCTTTTCTCCGAAGTAACTGAAGCTCGTGATGGAGTCCACCTGCTAGCCCATCGATGCATAAATTCTGAAGTGGGGGAAAAACTCGCTAATGAAATGGCATGGTATGATCAATACTTGAAAGCTGCAAATGTAGATAGAGATGCAAATCCAGCTCCAGGAAATAAAAAAGGTGGACTGGCTAATATCGTTGAAAAATCTATGGGTTCCATTGCCAAATCTGGCACATCTCCAATCGTGCAAGTTCTCTCACCTGGAGAAAAACCCAAAGCCCATGGATTAATTTATGCAGCAACACCTGCCAACGATTTTGCTTGTGGGCCTTGTCAATTAGCATCTGGAATGGGAGTACATGTTTTTATGACCGGGCGTGGCTCTACCTACGGTCTTGCTATGGCTCCAGTAATAAAGGTTTGTTCTCAAAATAAATTGAAAAATCAATTGTTTGATGTAATTGACGTAAATGCAGGACCCATTGCTACTGGTGATGCTACTATTCAATCAGTGGGCACAGAAATTTTCAATCTCATCATTGATGTGGCCAGCGGGAAAAAGAAAACTTATGCTGAACAATGGAAAATTCATAATGACATGTGCATTTTCAATCCAGCACCTTTAACTTAATAATATGCTACAAGATCCGAATAGTCACACATTCTATATGATACATCAAAAGAAGTTATTCTGTTAGAAAGGAGGCTTTGCTGCTTGAAAATTATCACGTTTCTAGATAATTGTGAAAGTGAGAACAGGAGCTTAATTGAAAAATTTGGACTATCTTTCTGTCTAGAAGTCAGCTCATCAAAAATTCTTTTTGATTTTGGTCCAGACGCTACGGCATTATACAATACAAAGCATCTAGGAATTCCCCTTAACCGAATTGATTTTGCCATAGGAATTCACGGTCACTTTGATCATGCAGGCGGTTTTCCCGACTTTTGGGAGCGTCTATCGCATACCTGTTTCATTGCAGGCAAAGGTTGGTTTAATGAAAAATAGGTTCTTTGTCAAATGTTGGGGTGCCCCACAACTAAATCGCCTTTTAGGAACTCG
>ENA-OOZX01001951-OOZX01001951.1-human-gut-metagenome-genome-assembly--contig:-NODE-1951-length-11774-cov-7.518474_pt1 | contig 11774 bp, 10 predicted proteins | sample MGYA00241048_ERZ501412 | MGnify/ENA primary metagenome ERZ501412 (study PRJEB25962, sample SAMEA2042518) | human gut metagenome | biome: human gut; feature: human-associated habitat; material: faeces... | reverse complement strand
CGCCAAACAGGAGAACCTGTTTATTGGAATGATCCATGCATTTTTGTATATGGGAATCCCTGAGTATGTCCTAACAGATAACATGAAAAGCGTTGTAATCCGACGTGATGAACAGGGACATCCGATCTGGCAGAAAGATTATGAACTGTTTATGGGGAATCTTGGCTTTGAAACAAAACTTTGCAAACCAAGGCACCCATTTACAAAAGGCTCAGTAGAACGCCTGATACGGTTTGTAAAAGAAAATTTTCTGCCAGGACGTGTCTTCAATGAAATCACTGATTTAAATTACGAAACAATCCGTTGGTGTAATACTCAGAACAATATTTATCACCGCACAGTAGACTGCATTCCGAATGATAAACGTACAATGTTTTGTATGAAAAACGCCTCTGTACTTGAGGAGTCAATAGAATCATCGTATTATCTGTGCCCGGAACGTAAGATTTCCTTTGATGGTTTTGTTCACTATGAAGGATGTCGTTTTAAACTCCCTTACTGGTACACAGAAAAGACCTGTCGTGTAAAAAGAGATGGGTATATACCAGAGATTTCGCTTTTAGTTTTTTGGTTCATGCATTTTTATAAAAAATATGTTCCTCTGGCATTCTGCTCGCAACTGTTACTCTTTTTTGACCCAATGCGCACAAAGTTCCCCTCTGCTTCGTCTCTGTCTTTTTTCTTATATTGTTTTTGATCTCTTTTATACATATCTTATCCACCTTTTTGATACAGAATCTGTTTTACTTTCTCTGTCAGCATATCATCTCTGAACATCCAGCTTACGCTCTTTCTTGTAATCCTGCTCCTTTCAAACTTCTGGATTCGCCGATACAGGTACAGCTCCCTCATGTTGAACCCTATGATCATCAGACTAAATATAACTTCTACTGCCGCATGACAGTAACAGCACTTTGCATGGTAGTACGTCTTTAACTGGTAGAACCCATTTCATGATATTTCACTACCCGGAGCCTGTATGGACAGTTTTCAATTCCAAACCCTGAAAGATCAGACGCTTCTCATCTTTTAACCGGATAACTGCTTCCACTCCATCTATCCCGGCCACTACATATCCTCCAATGGTTCCCTTCCGGAATACACGGTTCTTTTTCAGGGTATCGACCGTTTCCTCATGGATCTTTCGGACTTCTTCCGGATTGATCCCGGACAGAAGATCCCTGACTGCGTCAACTTTTGGTATCTTTCCACTGATGCAGTTCTTCATCCTTTTGGACATGCTCTCCGGTGCGGAAAAAAACGTATGAAAACTTTCATACTGCAGCATCAGGAACAGCAGTACCGGCATAACGGTGTTAAACAGCGGAATATATCTTCTTTTTCTTTTATCCGATAAACACTTGATTTTTTGCAGGATTTTATATACACTTGTCATATAAGTTAACAGTTTTTTAATGCTATTTTTTCATTAAGGACACCTTCTTTCATATGTGTATGTTTTGTTGGTAACATAATTATACAGCAAAAGGTGTCCTTTTTAATTGTTTATGCATAAAAAAACTGTAACTTTTTATTCCGTATTAATATTCCCTGTTTTACTTTATAAACGCTGGTAAAAGGGAGATTTTTTTCTTAAAAGCGAAATCTCTGCAACAACATAAGTCTTTTCAAAAAACACAGTCTCGATAAACAACCACTTCCAATCATACAGTCTATCGAACAGCTTAACTACTTCCCTAAATCTTAAATTCCTGACATTAAACTTTTCATTTTTTATAATGTACCCATAACCGTGGACACGATATATTTTGAGTTCCCTCATTTATGAACACATCTAACCGAAAAAAATTCCTCACAAGTAGATTTCACTCATTACCATTCTACTTATGGAGAACTCCACATCAAATTTATTCAAATACAGTTAACAGTCAGCGCAGAAACATATTTCATTTCGTGTGCATTTGCAGGAGTCTTAGAACTTCTTAGCTGATAAAAATATGCGTTATAAGAAAAATGACCCACTGTCTGAGCCACAGCATGCGGCGAGTTTGGGTCATTTTTCTTATGTTTTTAGCATATTTTTAGCAACTTAGAAGTTCTTAGGCTCCGAAACCGCACACGAAATGAAATATGTTTCTGCGCGTCCCCTTTTCAATATTTAAGCTTCCATTACAGCATCTTTCATAGACTTCACATACTCTTTCACATAGGGCACACAATCCCTGCCATACTGTGCACACAACTTCACAATTGCAGATCCTACAATCGCTCCATCTGATTGCGCCGCCATCTTCTTCGCCTGTTCCGGCGTAGAAATTCCAAATCCAACTGCACAAGGAATATCTTTCGCCTGTTTTACCAGCTTCACCATAGCTCCGATATCCGTAGTAATATTAGTTCTTGTTCCTGTAACACCAAGAGAAGAAACACAATACACAAACCCTTCCGCATCCTTCGCAATCTGTGCGACCCTCTCATGAGAAGTCGGCGCGATCAGAGAGATCAGATCAATACCGTATTTCTTACATACACTGTCAAACTCTTCTTTTTCCTCAAATGGCACATCCGGCAGAATCAAACCATCCATTCCGATTTCTGCAGCTGTTTTAATAAACCGCTCCGTTCCGTAAGAAAATACCACGTTTGCATAAGTCATAAACACCATAGGAACAGAACTGTTCTTTCTGATCTTTACCACCATGTCAAATACCTTGTCTGTAGTCACACCACCTGAAAGTGCTCTCACATTTGCTCTCTGGATCACCGGTCCCTCTGCTGTAGGATCAGAAAACGGAATCCCAAGCTCGATCAGGTCTGCACCAGCTTCCTCCATTGCATAGACAAGCTGCTCTGTCACTTCCAGAGACGGATCTCCACAGGTAATAAACGGGATAAATGCCTTTCCTTTTTCAAATGCTTCTGTAATTCTCTTATTCATGAATATCCTCCCCTCTGTAACGCGCGATTGCTGCGCAGTCCTTATCTCCACGTCCGGAAATTGTAATGACCACGATCTGGTCTTTTCTCATCTGCGGAACAATTTTCTTTGCGTAAGCTACTGCATGAGCACTCTCAATAGCAGGAATGATTCCCTCTGTTCTGGAGAGATATTCAAACGCCTCTACTGCTTCTTCGTCTGTGACAGGTACATATTCTGCACGTCCTGTATCATAGAGATGCGCATGTTCCGGTCCGATTCCCGGATAATCCAGACCTGCGGAAATGGAATATACAGGTGCGATCTGACCATATTCATCCTGGCAGAAATAAGATTTCATTCCATGGAAGATTCCCAGTTTGCCGGTTGCAATGGTAGCTGCTGTCTCTGCCGTATTTACGCCACGTCCTGCTGCCTCACATCCGATCAGACGGACATCTTTGTCATTGATAAAATTGTAGAATGTTCCGATCGCATTGGATCCGCCACCCACACATGCAAGAACTGCATCCGGAAGTCTGCCCTCTTTTTCAAGGATCTGCTCTTTGATTTCTTTGGAGATCACTGCCTGAAAATCGCGAACAATTGTAGGGAACGGATGAGGTCCCATTACAGAACCAAGTACATAATGTGTATCGGAAATACGGTTTGTCCACTCTCTCATTGTCTCGGAAACAGCATCCTTCAGTGTTGCGGTACCGGAAGTAACTGCATTGACCTTTGCACCCAGAAGACGCATTCTGTATACATTTAATGCCTGACGTTCTGTGTCTTCTTTTCCCATGAAGATTTCACATTCCATACCCATAAGAGCTGCTGCTGTTGCTGTTGCCACACCATGCTGACCTGCGCCTGTTTCTGCAATGACACGGGTCTTGCCCATTTTTTTTGCAAGAAGTACCTGACCAAGTACATTGTTGATTTTGTGAGCACCTGTATGGTTTAAGTCTTCTCTCTTTAAGTATACTTTTGCTCCACCCAGATCTTCTGTCATGTGGGATGCAAAGTAGAGACGGGATGGTCTTCCTGCATATTCGTTCAGAAGCTCTGTAAGCTCTGCGTTAAACTCCGGGTCATCTTTATAGTGGTTGTAGGCTTCCTCCAGTTCGATGACAGCATTCATCAGTGTTTCCGGAATGTACTGTCCTCCATGGATGCCGAATCTTCCTTTTGACATCTGTATATGTCCTCCTTTTATGTATGTAATCCCTGGCCTGTCAGATGGTCGGTCAGAGTATTCTATGTTCTTTCTGAATTAGTCAAGCGGATATTCGCAATCCGCTTCGCTACTTGCTCATAACCGAATAACTGCTCCGCAGTTTATCAGAAGGAGCTTGCACTCCTCCTGATACAAGCAAGTCCCCACCCACTGCTTATTGCTTTTCGCAATTGAAGCAGGTGACTTACTTGATTCGGTTATCTTATTTCATATGCACCAGTTGAACTGCCTTCAAAATCTTATCTCTGTCTTTCATTCCATCCGTCTCCACACTACTGCTCAGATCTACTGCATAAGGATGAATAGTCCGGACGGCTGTTTCCAGATTATCTGCCCCCAGTCCTCCTGCCAGGAAAAACGGTCTGTCTATCTCCGGGATCAGTGACCAGTCAAAGGTCTGTCCGGTTCCACCGCCACCCTGATCAAGCAGTATATAATCTGCCGGACTTTTCAGGGCATTTTCAATATCCTGAGCTGTTTTTACGGAAAAGGCCTTTATAACCTGATGACCTGTATTCTTTTGGATTCTCCGTATATATGCCTCATCTTCCTGTCCATGAAGCTGTGCAATATGGATAGTTCCGTCAAGAAGCAGTTCCTCCACACGCTCAAGTGCTGCATTTACAAAAACACCTACAGGGATAATGTCCGGATTAAGTTTTGCAGTAAGTTCTCTCACCAACGCACCTGTAACATTTCTGCTGCTCTTCGGAAATTCTATGATAAATCCGCAGTAATCAGGTTTTGCTTCATTTACATAGGTAATGTCTTCCGGGCGTTTCAGACCACAGATTTTGATTTTGGTTCTTTGCTGTTGTTCTCTGGTCATATTCTATCCTCTCAGATAACATTCGATCTTTCAGCGTAACGGGCTGCTATTCAGGCTTTCCAGCGCTGCTTTCTTGTCCGGACTTCGCATCAGTGTTTCCCCGATCAGTACCGCATCCACTTTATTCTCATAAAGAAGCCGGATATCCTCCGGGGTGCGGATTCCGCTCTCGGAAACAAAAACCACATTGTCCGGTGCCATTTTTCTCAGGCGAATGCTGTTGTTCATATCTACCTGAAAAGTTCTCAGATCCCGGTTATTGACTCCCACGATCTCTGCCCCGAGATTTAAGGCTCTGTCCACTTCGTACTCATCGTGTGCTTCTACCAGTGCATCCAGTCCCAGCTCTTTTGCAAGCTGTCTATATGCTCTTAATTCTCCGTCATCCAGGATAGCACAGATAATTAACACTGCGGAAGCACCAAGGGATTTCGCCTGATAGATCATATATTCATCTACTGTAAAATCCTTGCGGAGTACAGGTATCTGTACAGCGGCTGAGATTTCTCTCAGATACTGGTCTGCTCCCTGGAAATAAAAAGGTTCTGTGAGACAGGAGATTGCACTTGCACCTGCCTGTTCATATTCCTTTGCAATTGCCAGATATGGAAAATCCGGTGCAATCAGTCCCTTTGAGGGGGAGGCTTTCTTTACCTCGCAGATATAGGACATACCATCTTTTTGTAATGCCTGGAGAAATGTGATTTTCTGCCCTGCATTTTTATTTACTTCCTGAATCCGGTTCTCCAGCTCCGAAACAGAAATACAGGATTTTTCTTTTGCAATTCTTTCTCTTGTTCTGGCTGCTATTTCTTCTAATATATTCTTCATAATCTCTATGATTTTTCTGTAACTGTTCTGTATATCCACAGTCAGCAGATTACCGGACAGTTACAGATTTCCTTTACATTAGTAATTGGGGGTTGCTTTTTATTTATTTGTCTCTTCTACAAATTCTTCCAGTTTTTTCAGTGCTGCACCGTTGTCGATGAGGGATTCTGCCAGCTTCACTCCTTCTTCTATGGAAGCGGCTTTTCCTGCGATATAGAGTGCTGCACCTGCATTTAAACATACCGCCTGACGCTTCGGACCTTTTTCCTCACCTTTCAGGATTGCTTTTGTGATCTCTGCATTTTCTGCAGGTGTACCACCTGTCAGGGCACCCTTCTCACATCTCTCATATCCAAACTGTTCCGGTGTGATCTCATAGGAAGTAAATTTGCCATCCCTGATCTCACATACAGAAGTAGGTGCGCACATGGAAATCTCATCCAGACTGTCCTGTCCATAGACAACCATTCCTCTGTTAACGCCCAGATTTGCCATAACCTGTGCCAGTGGCTCCACCAGTGACTGATCGTAAACTCCCATCAGTTCCATGTTTGCACCTGCCGGATTACTTAACGGTCCAAGAATGTTAAATACAGTACGGATTCCTAGCTCTTTACGAATCGGTGCCACATATTTCATTGCAATGTGATAATTCTGCGCAAACAGGAAGCAGATGTTGATCTTTTTCAGGATCTCTGCACTGCGTTCCGGCGTCAGTGTAATCTTCACTCCCAGTGCTTCCAGAACATCTGCTGCACCGGATTTGGAGGATGCTGCCCTGTTTCCATGTTTTGCAACCGGAACACCGCCTGCTGCGATCACCAGAGAAGAAGTAGTGGAAATATTGAAGGAATTAGAACCGTCTCCGCCGGTACCCACGATTTCAAGCACATCCAGGTTGTGGAGAAGTTTGATACAGTGAGCTCTCATTCCTGCTGCGGAAGCTGTGATCTCATCAATTGTCTCTCCTTTTAAAGCTAATGCAGTAAGATAAGCAGACATCTGTACAGGCGTTGCCTGACCGCTCATAATCTCGTCCATTACAGCTTCTGCTTCCGCATAAGCTAAATCCTGTTTCTTTGATAATTTAATAATGGCTTCCTTAATCATTTCTCACTACCTCCATAAAGTTCTCTATCATCACTCTGCCGTCCGGTGTCATTACAGATTCAGGATGAAATTGTACTCCGAACACAGGATATTTCGTATGTTCCACTGCCATGACCTCTCCGTCCTCTGACTCTGCTGTTACCCTAAGTTCTGCAGGCAGGGTATCCTTTAACGCTGCCAGGGAATGATATCTGGCTGCTGCAAAGGTATCCGGCAGACCCTTGAAAAGCTGACTTTCTCCTGCTTTATACATCAGCTTTTTCTTTCCATGCATCAGCTCTTTTGCATAGGAAACTGTTCCTCCAAAGGCTTCGCAGATGGACTGATGTCCCAGGCACACACCCAGGATAGGGATTCTTCCTGCAAATTCTTTAATCACCGGAATACAGATACCTGCATCCTCCGGCCTTCCCGGACCAGGGGATAAAATGATGGCTTCCGGTTTCATCTCTGCGATTTCTTCCAGTGTACACTCATCGTTTCTCACTACTTTGATGTCCGGTTCCACTGCGCCGATGAGCTGATATAAGTTATAGGAAAAGCTGTCATAATTATCGATCAGTAATATCATTCTAATCCCTCCTGTGCCTGTTCAATTGCCTGTACCACTGCTCTTGCCTTGTTGCAGCATTCCCGAAATTCCTTTTCCGGTACACTGTCTGCCACGATTCCGGCACCTGAACGGATACAGATTTCTCCGTTTTTCTTATAAACCAGGCGGATGGCAATACAGGTATCCAAATTTCCTGCAAAATCCAGATATCCGATGGCGCCTCCGTAAATGCCTCGTTTGCTCTGTTCCAGTTCCTCGATGATCTGGCAGGCTCTGAATTTGGGTGCTCCGGAAAGGGTTCCTGCCGGAAGGATTGCGTCCACTGCATCCACAGCATCTTTATCATCCCGGATAATCCCTGTTACTGTAGAGCCCAGATGCATTACATGGGAAAAACGTTCTACGCAGAGATACTTTTCTACTTTTACAGTTCCGATCTTGCTGATCTTTCCAATATCGTTTCTTCCCAGGTCTACCAGCATATTGTGTTCTGCCAGCTCTTTCTCATCTTTCAGAAGTCCCTCTTCAAGTTCTTTATCCTCTTCTCTTGTCTTTCCTCTTGGTCTGGTTCCTGCCAGGGGGAAGGTACTTAAGGTGCCATTTTCCAGCTTCGCAAGGGTTTCCGGGGAAGCACCTGCCAGTTCAATGTCATCACTGGAGAAATAAAACATATAAGGAGAAGGATTAGATGCCCGAAGAACCCGGTAAGTATCAAACAGGCTTCCTGTTGCTTTCGCACGCATGGGATTGGAAAGTACTACCTGGAAAATATCACCTTCTCTGATGTAATGTTTGGCTTTCTCCACCATCTCTGTATATTTTTCTTTCGGAAATTTCGGCTGTATTTCTGACTGAAGTCTCAGCGGTTCAAATTCCATATGCTCCCCGTTTCGGATCAGCTGCGCCATTTCCTCCAATTTCTTTACTGCTTTCTCGTAGGAGGCTTCCAGATCATCTGCCATCACACCTGTAATCAGAAGTACTTTCTGTCTGAAATGGTCAAATACGATCACCTGATCAAAAAGCATTAAATCCATGTCCCTGAAATCCTGCTGTTCCCTGTCCTCCAGTTTCAGCTTTGGTTCACTGTATTTGATATAATCGTAGGAGAAATATCCTACCAGACCGCCTGTAAAAGGAGGCATCTTTTCCATTACCGGAGTTTTATATTTCCGGATGATTTCTCTGAGAGTATCACCGGGATGTGTGACCTGCCTTACGGTTTCCTCTGTTTTTCCCTCAGCATCGGTTGTCCGGATCTTCAATGTTCCGTCTGTACAGGTAATCTCCATGGACGGTTCATACCCCAGAAAAGAATACCTGCCCCACACTTCTGTCTGGCTGGCACTTTCCAGCAGGTAACAATGACGGCTGGCTTTTCGCAAAATGCGCATTACCTCTACCGGTGTATATCTGTCTGCATAAAGTTCTCTGCACAGAGGAATACGACGATATTCTTTTGTCTGTGCAAGCTGCCTGATGGTTTCTAATGTTGGATACATGGAAACACCTCCTGTGATTAATTCAGTTTCTGCCAGGAACATAAAAAAGCCCGCCCTTGACAGAATTATCTTTTCTGTCAAGGACGAGCGTATATACTTCACCCGCGGTGCCACCTTGATTTACGGTTTGAACCGTACTCTTTGCGAAATACCTTCATATTCCCGGCAACTGACGTATGCCTCACGTCACAGGATACTTAGTCTGCTCTGTAATCTTCAACCTTTCACTGTGCCCTCAGCGGCCCATTTGGCAGACTGCATTTCCACCCGGCTCTCACCTTCCCGGATTCTCTGTGCGCGCATGACTGCTTTGACTTCCGCTTCATCGGTTTAATCTGTTAAATTTACACTTAATTTACCACCGGAAGCTATATTTGTCAACCCTGAATTTCATTCAATAACATATTTTTATCATTATCAGTTACTGTTCACACGCCACTATCCCGAGACATACCGTGCGAATTTATGCGAATAGCATAAATTAAGTTTGCAAAGCAAACGATACTCCTTGGGCTTTGCACAAGGAGGTTCATATTTCCTGCATCGCGAAGCGTGTTACTGGGCACGGAGTGAACAGTAACCATTACCAGGAAATTCATTACAGATATCTGCAGTCTGTTTTCGCCACATACATCTGCACCAGATAATCATTCACTATAATCTAAATAAAAGCGCAAAACCAGATATTCCCAGTTTCGCGCTTTTTATTGTTTTACTTATTCACTTTCGAACAATCCCAGTGTGCCAACAAGTTGATTCTGCTGCTATTTCTTCTGTGCCTCTTTTTTCTTAATGTCAAGAATCTCTTCTGCAATCTCAACTTCGGATTTCTCATCCGGTGGAAGCACGATATTCAGAATGATAGCAAACAGTGCTGCAGGTACGATTCCTGAACCGCCGAAGATCAATGTGATTGCCTGCGGCATATGTGCAAGGACTGCTGAGTTTGCCCCAAGTCCATAGCCAAGACCAAGTGCAACGGAGACAATTGTTACGTTTCTCGGAGTTACCGGCCATTTTGTGATAAGCTGGATACCGCTGACAACAATAGATGAGAACATCATAACTGCCGCACCGCCCAGTACGCTCTGAGGCATGATGGAGATCAGTGCTGCAAGCTTCGGAAACAGACCACATGCGATAAGGAAAATACCGCCTGTTGCAATTGAGAAACGGTTTACAACCTTGTTCATTGCAACTAGCCCTACGTTCTGGCTGAAAGAAGTATTCGGAAGTACGCCAAATACTGCTGCCAGTGAAGATCCAAGGCCATCACACATAACGCCGCCGGAAAGCTCTTTGTCTGTAGCTTCTCTTCCAAGACCGCCCTCTGTGATACCGGAAATATCACCTACAGTCTCTACAGCTGTTACAATAAACATGATGCAGATCGGAACGATTGCCCTTGCATCAAATACCCATTTGACAGGCATGATCTTCGGCACTGCAAACCAGGATGCGCTTGCTACTTTATCCCAGTTAAGAACCCAGGATTTGGTAGCTTCTACTGTTGCACCTGCATCATCCACATAGGTAAATGTGGTAGGAAGAACTGCTGCCATAATACTTACCAGCACATATCCAACGATAATACCGATCAGAATTGATGCAAAGCTTGTAAATCCTTTTGTTCCATGTTTTAATACGACAATTACAACCAGAACTACAAAGCCTACAAACAGATTCTCCAGAGAACCGTAGTCCTTAGCGGAACTTCCGCCTCCAAAAGAACTGATACCAACAGCAATCAGTGAAAGACCGATTGATAATACAACGGTTCCTGTTACAACTGACGGAAAAAATTTTCTCAGTGGTTTCAGGAAGCTTCCAAGTACAGTTTCAAAAAGACCGCCGATAAAGGATGCCGCCATAATTGCACCATACGCAACCACTCCATTACCCATGACTCCTGCAACACTCTGGCATACGCCAATAAAACCGGAACTGGTTCCCATAACGATGGGGAGTTTACCACCCACAGGTCCTACGGTAAATACCTGAACCAATGTTACAATGCCTGCAATCAGCATGGCATTCTGCAGAAGTGCTACCTGCAGTTCTCCGCCGGCTTCTATCCCACAGGCTGCTGTGATGATCAGAAGAGGCGTAAGGTTTCCCACAAACATGGCCAGTACATGCTGCAGACCAAGTGGGATTGCCAGCTTCAAAGGCGGCCTTCCGTCAAGATCATACGGTGTTGCTGTGTTTTTCTCTTGTTTCTCCATTCATTTCCCTCTCTTTCGTGGATGTTAACGTGTATATAGCAAGGCCGTCTGTTTATCAATAGTCAGAATTTATGTGATTAAAAAAAGCAGCTATCCCCTGAGAATAACTACCTTGTTATCATTTCATCATACTGTTGACATATCCCCTTGCTTTTACCCATTGATATTATAAAGGATTTAAGAAATTATGGCAATAGATATGCAAAAATTTATGTATTAATATATCAAAACCTCAATAGGCTTCACAATCCAGACTTTACTATTCCTGCACATTACAATGTCATATTTTTTTCTACTGCCTGCATTCTGTTCTCAAGATTTGCAACATGTTCTATCAGGTAACTGGTCTGTACTGTATTCACATGATTATTATGTGCTGCTTCTACAGCTTCATTGAATTTTTTCACCAGATAGCCATGATTTTCCGCTAAAATTGAAATATTTCTGTCAGTTACATTTTCAATTTTCAATACTCCATGTATAACCATTTTCCATATTTGCGTTTCTATAGTACATTTCATAATTCTTCTATATCATAATTGTTTTATTCCTAAATTAGTTGATTGTCTTGAAAAATGCTTGATTTACGGGCATATTCGCAGGTTT
>ENA-OOZX01001947-OOZX01001947.1-human-gut-metagenome-genome-assembly--contig:-NODE-1947-length-11793-cov-2.371528_pt1 | contig 11793 bp, 8 predicted proteins | sample MGYA00241048_ERZ501412 | MGnify/ENA primary metagenome ERZ501412 (study PRJEB25962, sample SAMEA2042518) | human gut metagenome | biome: human gut; feature: human-associated habitat; material: faeces... | reverse complement strand
CAAAAGCGCGGCGGCTGAAGCGGAACGCAAACTCGTCCAGGTAGGACTGAAGATGGTCCTTGGGCAGGCCGTGGTAGGTTCCCAGAATGAACGCCTTGGCATTGCTGACCACAATATGCAGCCAGTGGAGCATACCGCTGTTGGGATCATAGGCCTTATGTTCGTGGGCGTAATCCTCAAGCGCAGGGATATAACTGCGGTAACCATCGCTGCGGATGGTGCTGTCGGCTGCAACAGTACGGTTGGCAAACTTTTTCACTGAGGTCTGCTTGATATTTTTTGTCACACCCATTTTAAGGTATTGAGGATTGCCGTGCGCATCCAGGGACAAGGCCACAAAAACCTTTGCCTTTTCCGTACCGCGGCCCCGCTTACCGCCCGCGGTTGGGCCTCCAAAGTAGGCGTCGTCAAATTCTACCACACCAGACAGCAGATACGCTGCGTCCCGCTGTCCCATGGCGGATCGGATGCGCCGAAGCATAGACCATGCGGTCTTATAGGTCACGCCGATCTGGTTGGACAACTGAACGGCGGAGAGCCCTCGTTTGTCTTGGGAGACGAAATAGAAGGCCAGAAACCACTTGCTCAGGCTGACATGGCTATGATGCAGAACCGTCCCAGCTGTGACGGAGGTCTGACGGTGGCAGTGGGTACACTGGTACAGACCGTTGGACAGGCGGCAGCCATGTTTGTGTCCGCATTTCGGGCAGACAAAGCCGCCCGGCCAGCGCTGTGCGGCCAGATAGTCCCGGCAGCTCTCCTCCGTTCCAAACCGGTTCAGAAACTCACTCAGGGGCATCTTCTGTTTCCTTGACATGACGCATTTTCTCCCTTTTTGGTGTCATGCCTTTATTTTGCACTATGTGCTGTCCCATTTTCAGGACTTTGGGGTGGCTGACTAAAAGGGATAACCACAAATTACTTTTCCCGGCGCTCTACATAGGAATGATCCACTTGAATAACGGCAGAATACTTGGGGGACAGCGCCTCCACGTCCTTCCGCAGCTGTGAGACCACCTGATGATCGGTAAAGCGGAAACCATAGGGTACCATCACGTCAAACAGCACATTGGTATGGTGGGGACCGGCAGTAATACGCAGGTCATGAATGGTGAGACAGGGATCCAGCTGCTGAGCCAGATAGGCTACCTGCTCCCGCAGAGCAGTGGTGCGCCCGTCGTTGACCACCGGGTCCATATGGATGACGGTCTCAATGTGGTGTTTCTCTTTCAACTCCCGCTCGATGTGGTCAATGAGATCGTGCATCTCCAGCAGATCCGCATCGGCAGGAACCTCGGCATGAAAAGACATCATAGCCCGTCCGGGTCCATAATCATGATAGACCAAGTCGTGAATGCCCAGGATATTCTCGTGGGAGAGGACCAGCTGGTCGATATCTGCCGCCAGCTCCGGGTCCATCGGCCGGCCCAGAAGAGGATCCAGTGTATCTTTTGCAGCTTCCCAGCCGGTTTTCAAAATGAACAGGGCCACCAGCAACCCAGCAAAGCCGTCGATCTTCCAATGAAAGAAATGTCCGACTAATGTAGCCAGCAAAACCACACTGGTGGCCGCTGAATCGGAGAGAGAGTCGGCTGCGGTGGCTGCCATCGTCTCTGAGCCGATCTTCTGAGACAACGTGCGGTTAAAGAAGTACATCCATACCTTGACTGCCACAGACACGGCCAGAATGACCACAGCCAGCCAGGAGAAGTCCAGCTCTTCCGGATGGAGCAGCTTCTCCACCGAGGATTTCCCCAGCTCAAATCCCATGAGCAGAATTGCCATAGATACCACCAGGCCGGCCAGATATTCCATGCGGCCATGACCAAAGGGATGCTCCTCATCCGCCTCCTGCCCGGCCAAACGGAACCCTATCAGGGTAATCACAGACGAGGCAGCATCAGACAGGTTATTCAATGCGTCGCCCACGATTGCAATGGAGCCAGTGATCACACCAGCCAGCAGCTTCCCCAGACACAACAGCGTATTGAGCACGATACCCACTCCGCCAGCCCGGGTGCCGCACATCTGACGCACCTCAGGCGACTTAGGATCCCGGCCGTCTAACCAACGCCGAATCAAATACTGGATCAAAAAAGGTTCCCCCTATTCAGGGCGGGCCCAGGCCCGTCAACGTAAAATATCATTATATTATCGCACGCATGCAGGGAGTGCGTCAAGCGCGCTCCGACAGCTTTTTCTTCTTCGTCCGAAATATGGACAAGCCGTTAAAAAATATTAATTTTGTTTTAAGATGGCCGCACTTTTCCTTCTATGAGAACTTTTGCGCAAAAAAAGATTGTAATCTATCCGGAGTGTTTACAGAAAGTTCACATCCCCGTCATGGTTTTGCCTTAATTATCGGCTATTCTATGAGCGTACCAAGTAATCATAATAATATCTCCCATTTCTCCCTCTCCTTTACAACACACACGGGCAACAGGCCCCGGTCAATGACCGGGGCCTGTTGTCGTTTATTTGCACTCAACAATGGGCATGACAGGGCGCAATTACCAGTATTTGTATAAGAATGTGCATTTGAAGACAGATTTCCAGCATAGGTGAAAGCTACTTTTGAAGGAGGAATACCTATGGCGAGCAACTACACGGAACACTATGGCCTGTGCCAGTGGGAGGCAACAGACCAGGTACTGAGGGAGGAATTCAATCAGGACAATGTGAAAGTGGACACAGCTCTGGAAGCGTTGGACAATCTGGTAACCCAACATGGGGAGCAGTTGTCTGCACAGGAAGCCGCAATCGCTAAGCTTGGAAACTGCACGATTTACTACACTACATACACAGGAACGGGAACGACTACCCCCAAGCAGACATTCCCGGGAAAGCCTCTGGTGGTTATGGTAGCCGAAGCCCAAAAAGGATACAGCTTTATTGCCTGGCGAGGGATGCAGGTGGTACTGCCTCACTATCAGACGGGCGGCACATTAAAGCTGCCTCTTACCTGGGGGGAGAATTCTCTCTCCTGGTCTCATGACAGCAGTGCCGAACGGGCGTTGAATCAGTCAGGGGCATCCTATCAGCTAATTGCACTTTTAGATGTATCAATATAAAAGAACATTCCCCGAGTTTTCCTCGGGGAATGTTCTTTGCTTTAGATGTGGGTTACATCTAGGCTAATCACTTGTAATCAGGAGTGAACAGGGGAGCCTTATCGCCGCAAACCAGCTGATACTGCTGGCCTTCGGTCAGGCCGTCCAGCTTCACAAAGCCCCAGTTCTTACCAGCCTCAACGGTCACAGTGTAAGTGTTCAGGTTCACCTTAGTCCCGCCATTGACCATGTACAGAGTCACGTCATAGGTGGTATCCTTGGAAACCTGGCCGTCGGTGGTAATCTTGATGCCCCAAACGTTAGCCTGAGACTTCATATACTCCAGAGTCTTGATGCCATCAGAGTTGCCACCAACAGTACCGTCGTCAATCTCAACGCCGTCCTTGATGGCGCTGTTCAGAACCACGTACTCAGCGGTACCCTTATCGTTCAGCACGGCGCCGATCTGACCCTTGAAGGTATTCTCCTGAGCCAGGGCCTTGAAGGCAGCGTTGAAGTTGGTGTAAACCTCAACCTCAGTCTCCAGATAGGTCTTACCGTCAGCACTGTACACGTCCTGCACCACGATGATGGGAGCGCCAGCGTTGATGGCCAGGCCATTGTCAGTGGCATCCTCCACATTAATCCACATAGTGTTGCCAGCAGTATTGGTCTTCAGGCCGGTCTCAGCGGTCACGTCAACCAGATACAGCTTGTAGTTCTCGGTGTACTTGGTAGTAACAGTGTACTCGTCGTTACCGTAGATGAACTCCTCGGCCTTACCATCATAGGTCATGCCGTCATCAAGAACCAGAGCATCCACAACGTAGCCGTCCTTATCGTAGGTCAGCTCCAGCATAGCGCCCTTGCCGGTCACGATGCTGCTGCGGATCTTAGTGATAACGGAGGTGTACTCGGTCTTAACGGTCAGGGTCTTGATCTCGCCGTCCACAACGGCCTCGAAGTCCCAGTAGTAGTAGCCGTCATCATCCTTGACGTACTCGCTCATGGCGTCCTTATCGATGCCGTAAGCAAAGTTCTTGGTGTTGTTGACGTCCTCACCCAGGACCACGGCACCGATGACATAGCCATCCTCGTCATAGCAGGCGAAGATCACGTTGTCGATGCCATCCTTGCCGCTCAGCTTGATGTCAACATTCTGCACGCCGGTGTAGACATTGTTGACCTCATCGATGATGGGCTGCTGATAATCGTTCTGAGACAGAGTACCAACGGTGATGTAGATGGAATCGTCGTTACCCCAGGCACGGTTGCCGCTATCCTTGTCACCCATGTCGCTGCGCAGCACCACGCTGGAGCTGTTGATGACATCGCGGTCAGTGGACTTGGGCACATTCAGCCACCGATCCACAGGAGTCAGAGTGTACACGCCATCCTTATCCACGGTGTAGGTGAACCAACGGTTGTAGCGGGACATCCAGTCGTCGCCGGCATTAGCGGAAAGCTTGCTGTAACCATCATGGATGTCGTCAGCGGTGATGTTGTCGTTGGTCTTGGTCACGTTGACCTCGATCTTCTGCATGGTGCCATCCAGGAAGATCGCGCCAGCCTCAGCAGTCTTGACGCCCAGGTGGGTCTGAGGACGGTCATAGCCAGTCATGAAGACATACTTCAGCTCGCCGGAAACCTTCTCAGTGCCGATGACATAGCCATAGGGATCCAGGTAGATGTTGTAGGTGTTGTCCAGAGCGCTGTTGTTAAAGGTGTCCAGAGCCTTCTCGCCGAAGCGGCTGGTGTTGACAGCCAGCTTGCCCATCATGGCGTAATCATACTGAGTGCCGTCAGCAACCAGGTAGTTCTGAGCAGAGTACTTGGTCAGCTTGGTGTCAGCAATGACCTCGGGCTCACCAATGGTGATGACCTCGTAGTCGTTCTTGCTGGTCTCGGCCACGTTAACCAGAATGATGTCGCCTTCCTTCACGTCAGCAACGGCGGGGATGTCGGCGGCCTTCACAGTGGACTCAACGTTCAGATCAGAGTAAACGTTCAGAGACAGCTCGTCGCGCTTCTCGTTGTAGTCAGCCTCAGCCTTGGCCAGGTAGGTGTTGATGGTGGTGATAACGATATACTCCTTCTCGTTATCCACGAACACCTGGGTCAGAGCGCCGTTGTCGGTGGTCTCGAAGTCATAGTCGTTGGTGCGGATCATGTTGGAAGCCTTGATGGTCTGGTCTTCCTTACCGTCCACATAGTAGTTGAACTCGTAGTTCTTGATGATGTTGGAGGTCAGCAGGTTGTAGAGTTCCTTGCCGGTCACGCCGGTGGTGTACTCCTGAACCATCAGGGACCAATCAACATAGGTGCCGATCTCCTCACCCTTGTAGCTCCAGGTGAAGGCGGGACGATCGAAATCATCAGCGTCAGCAACCTTGCGCAGCTGGCCGTCGTACAGCTCCTCACCCAGCTGGATGTAGTACTGACCCTGCTGAGAGATGTCAGTCTTGCCGGTGATCAGAGCATTGTACTTCTTATCGGTGCCGGTCTTGGGGGTGTACTCAGCACGGTAGCCGACAGTCACATCGCCGATCTGGATGCCCTTGTCGCCGGTGAAGTACACGGTCTTGGCCTGCAGGCCGTTCAGAGCCATCTGGGCGACCTGAGCACGGGTCAGGGCGCTCTCAGCGCTGGCATTGATCTGATCAAACAGGTTGATCTTGGAAGCCTGGCTGATGGTAGCGATCTGCCAGTCAGTGCCGAAGTCCTCGGCGTTCTCGAAGTAGCCCAGAGCCTTCATGATCATCAGGCTGGCCTGAGCAGCGGTCACCTTCATGTCACCGCCAAACTTGTTGTTGCCGATACCGGCGATCACGCCCTCAGCGGCACAAGCGGCCACATAGGGAGCGGCCCACTCGGGCACGTCGGTAAAGGGATTGGTACCACGATAGTAGTCGTAGTCCAGCTTCAGCATCTTAGACATAATGACAGCCATCTCATTACGAGTCACGCTGGCATCGGGATTGAACTTGCCGTTCTGGTCGCCGGTCATGATGTTGACAGCCTGCAGAACCTCGATGGCTTCCTGATTCTTGTTGGAAGCATCGACGTCCGGGTAGCTCGCAGCGCTGGAACCCATGACCAGCATACCCAGAACCAGGGTAGAGGACAGGAGCAGGCTGAGAGCACGCTTCAGGTTTCTCATTGGAAATTCCTCCTTTTTTATTCAGGAAGGAGTGTTTTCTCCTAAAAATTGGCCAAAAAGCGAACTTTTTTGCCAAAATCGCAAAGCATAACGACCCTTACACGTTAAAAATAGTTTCATATTCCATATCAAAACCTTATTTATTAGCAAAAATAGAATAAAAAAGTTTGTTTGGTAGACATTTGGTAGACATATCTTTCCAGCTAAAAAAAGAAACCTCCGGAAACCGTTGAGAGACAACGGTTTCCGGAGGTTTTGTGGTAGACATTTGGTAGACCTGTGGTAGACAAAGGTGTTACCCCAGCGCTTCCCGGCTCTGAATGACAAAGGAAAACTCCAGTTCTTGACCATCCCGTAAAATACGCACGGTGGCTTCATTTCCCACAACCAGACTGGCTACAATCTGCTTTAAGCGGTCGAGGCTATCCACACTGACACCGTTCACGCTCAGCAGGATATCATCCTCGCGAACGCCGGCCTGCCAGGCGTTACTATCTTGCACAACCTCATAGACTCTCAGTCCGCCAGATTCTTCTGGTTGTGTGAGCACTGTGATGCCCAGCATAGCCGCCGGACGACCGGCAATCAGGCGATCGGCCACCAGCTTAACCCGGGCCATAGGAATCGCAAAGCCCAGCCCTTCCACGGTACCATCATCCGAAACAATCTTGATGGTGGTGATCCCTACCACCTGACCGTGGTCATTGATGAGTGCGCCGCCGGAATTGCCAAAATTGATGGGGGCACTGGTTTGAATGAGGTCCATCAGGATCCCATCCACCTCTACAGTCCGGTTTAGGGCGGATACGATCCCTTGGGTAATGGAGGTCCGGTACCCCAAGGGGTCACCAATGGCAACCACCATATCTCCGCAGCGTAGCTGATCGGAATCACCGAACTCTGCCGGAGTCAGTCCCTCTGCCTCCACTTTGAGAACTGCGATATCCTCCTCCGCGTCAGCACCCACCAGTCTGGCAGGTAAGATAGAGTCATCGGAGAAAATCACTCGTACTCGGCGCATATCCGCCACGACATGGGCGTTGGTAATAATATAGCCGTCCTGAGTCATGACCACCCCGGTACCTGACCCATAACTTTCTTCTCCTTCGCCTTCAATAGACACGATGGAATTTACATTTTTTTCATAGATCTCTGTGGCGGTCAGAGCCGGCCCCGAGGCTTGGCTGATCGGCACAGTTACGCCTGTCCCTGTTTGTGCCCGCTCCAACTTACCAAAGGGATCCTCCGACTGGGAAGTTTGAGAAATCTGGGGATCGTTTCCTCCACCCGTCTGCGGCAAGAGGTAGCGCACTACAAGCATACCTACCGCCAATCCCAGCAGCAGGACAAACACCAAAAGGAAAATCAGCAGTGCCCGCCTGGGGCGGCGGCGCTTGGGCCGCAAAATATCGGGAGCGCGAGGCGGAATCACCACGGCCGGTGGAGTTGGATAGTGCGGAGAGGGCTGCTCCCAGGGGCCGCCCTGCCAGAGATCTTGCGGTTGCTGCGTCATAGGGATAACTCCAGTCTTTCGTCAGGCCAGCGTGAGCGTAAAGGTAAAGGTGGTCAGACCATCTTCGCTGGTGACGGTAATATTTTCTTTTAGGTTGCCCAAAATGGTCTTGACGATATACAGGCCCAGACCCACGCCATCCCGATCCATACTGCGGGAGTAGTCCGCCTTATGAAAACGTTCAAACAGAAGGGGCAGCTCATCCTGGGGAATGGTAGCACCCAGATTGCTGATGGAAGTATATGCTTTGCCATCCTTCTTTGTGATGCGAAGTGTAATGCTGGTCCCAGCGGCGGCAAATTTGGCCGCATTATCTATCAAGTTGTAGCAGACCTGAGTGACCGAGTCCGGGTCACCCCACACCATCAGCTTGTCCTCCGGCATCTGAACATCCATATCCAGATTTCGGTCTGTGATCTTTCCCTCCAGGCTGATAATAACCTGAGAGACCACTTCCACCAGATCAAACTGCTCCTGTGCGGTAATACTGTTCTCAGCCAGAGCGTTGAGACGGGAGAGATCCAGCATCCTCCGAACCAGACGGCTGAGCCGACGGGTCTCAGAGACCACGATTTTCAGCGCGTCCTGCTCCTTTTCCGGAGGAATGGTACCGTCCAGGATACCTTCCGCAAAGCCGGAAATGGTAGTCATGGGGGTCTTCAGCTCATGGGACACATTGGCGCTAAAGTCAGCGCGCTGGTTTTCCACCTTAGCCAGTGAGTTCGCCATGGAGTTAAAGGCATCGGCCAGCTCTCCGATCTCATCACATCGGTCTTTATAGTTATTGACTCGTACATCAAATTCCCCGCGTCCAAATTTCCGTGCCGCCTCGGCCATCTCGGTAAGAGGACGGGTCTGATGGGCAGAAGTAATGGAGCTGGCGATCACAGCGATTAGAAGCACTACTACGGCGGCAAAGAAGAAGATCGTCGCTGTGGCACGCCACATTTCGGACAGTCCGCTGGTATCTCCAGAAACCAGCACCAAACCTTGGCTGATCTCCAAATCGCCGATCTTTACATTGATGGGCAGGCCGGCAAAATAACGTCCGCTGGAGTACAAACCATTCAGCGTGGTAATCCCGGTGTAGCTGCCCCGCTCCTGGATCTGATCCACAACATTCTGCGGGATCTTCTTCGTGTACAGCTCGCGCTCAGAGGCATAGATAATTTCCCCGTTTGAATCAGCCACGATAATGGAGGAGTCCGACATGGCGGTCAGTGTCTCCACATTGGCCCGGTAAAAATCTTCTCCAGCCTCCTCCAAAATGGTTCCCTGGGTTTTTAAATAGTAGTCCGAGGTAAAATACTCCGAGGTAAACGAGGCAATATACCCCGCATTCCGCTCCAGGCGATCCCGGGTTTCTGAAATAATATACCGATAGGACAGCAGCATAAATGCAGTAGACAGCAAGGTAAAAGACAGGGCCACGATCCCTACCATCATGATGAGCTGCCGCTTATATAAGCTTTTCAAGGGATCACCCCCTTTAAATCAGCTGTTTGCACCGGCGGGAGCCACTTCAAATTTGTAGCCCACGCCCCATACGGTTTTCAGCCGCCACTGATCGCTCACGCCCTCCAGCTTCTCTCTCAGACGCTTGATGTGCACATCTACCGTACGGCTGTCGCCAAAGTAGTCAAAGCCCCACACCTCATCCAGCAGCTGGTTGCGGGTAAATACCCGGTTGGGCGCAGAGGCCAGGTGGTACAAAAGCTCCAACTCCTTCGGCGGCGTATCCACCCGCTTGCCATCCACCAGCAGCTCATAGGAGTCCAGGTTGATCACCAGCTTATCAAAGCTGAGCTTCTTGTTCTCCTGTTCCTCCTCCTGGCCGGTGCGGCGCATCACCGCGTGGATGCGGGCCAGAACCTCTTTCATCTCAAAGGGCTTTACAATATAGTCGTCTGCCCCGCTCTCCAGCCCGGTGACTTTATCCTCTGTCTCACCTTTCGCTGTAAGCATAATGACCGGTGTAGCACTCTCCTCCCGGATCTTCTTCAACACGGTCCATCCATCCATCACCGGCAGCATAATATCAAGCAGAACCAAAGCAGGCTGGAAGGAACGGAAATACTCTACGCCCTTGCCTCCGTCTTTGGCTACTTTGGTCTCAAAACCTTCCTTTTCCAGATAGAAGGACATTGAAAGATACAGGTTGGCGGACCATAATTCCGCAGTAATCTGCCCGTTCAGGGCCTTTTGTAAATTCTCGGTCATAATGAATCTAATTTTTAATGTTGGTACTATTTTTTATTTTTCATATTCAGGGGCAAGCGTGTGCTTGTCTCAAAATATCTGTCAGGACAGGTTGCATCCCGTTTATGAAACATTCCACGGCGATGACCATCAGAATAAGCCCCATCAGTCTCATCATCACATTATTTCCGGTTTCTCCAAGAATTTTCAAAAGCCGCGTTGACACGCAAAGGATAATGAAAGAGAGGAGACAGACTAGGGCGATCACGCAAACCAGTGCAATTTTGAAAATATGCTCAGGGGCATCTTCCATCAGTGTTATGCCGCTTGAAATTACACCCGGACCGCACAGCATCGGAACGGCAAGAGGCGTGACGGTGATGTTCCTGGAATATTCTTTTTTCTCGTTCTCGTTCAGTTTCACATGGGTGAAGTGTGCCTGCAGCATGTCATATCCGATTTTAAAGATGATGATACCTCCCGCAATCCGGAAACCATTGGTCGAGATCCCGAAAAAATGGAACAGGAACCTGCCGCACAAGGTGAAAAGTACCAGTATGACGAACGTGAGGGCGCAGGATTTTAAGGCGATGCTCCGGCGTTCTCCGGCACTCATGCCCTCGGTCATCTGCAGGAAAACCGGCATCACTCCGAGGGGGTCCATCAATGTGAACAACGAAGTGAAACACAACATTGAGTATGCGAATATATCCATAGGATGATACTTGTTTTATTTTTAGACCATTATTTTCTCTGTGAACAATAAACTCCGGTCAGGTTACACGATTTGACACATCATATGAAGCAGGGCAGCCTGCGTTCATATTCCATGGCCAGGATACGCAACAATTCCATAAACGCCGTACTTACATATATCCGTTTTGTGTACAGCCCCTTGATGAAAGAATGGATGGATGAATCCGTATTCTGGCATAGTACGTGAAGTTCGGATATCTGACGGGATATATATTGTTCATGTTCAAGCAGGGTGTTCAAGGCAGCCAGCGGTGTCGGCCATTGCCGGATGTCGCGCCTGATTTCATGGATGGTTACAGCACCTCCTTCATGATAGATGCGGTTCATCATCTGATAGACCTTGCCCATATTGTCCTGTGCCTGTGCACTTAGCCATGAGGCCAATATCGGAAGTTGCTGCCCCTCAAAATAGACCTGCAATGACAGGTACAGGTTAGTTGACCAGATTTCTGTATTGATCAATGTGTTCATCGCATATTCAATTCGTTTATCCATGGCTGTTCTGATATTTGAAATTAGACAAAATAAATCGTAATTCATATCCTGCAATAATCATGAATTTATGTGATAGCATCTGTAAATCGGACTCTTATGGAGTTGTAAAATGAATTTTAATGCTTGCGAGACAAATAGTCATAAAAATGTATAATTATCATGCCTTTTTGTCACAAGATCCCTACAACATTCTCAACAAGATATCCAGTTCTTTCTCTATCATGTTGATCTTGTCGTATATGTAATCCAGCGTATTATGATAGTGCAGGCAGGCCCTGCATTCCTGCAATTCCCTTGACAGGGAGAGTATTTGTTGCCAAAGTTCCTCTTCTGTATGTCCAGGGGGATTATTGAATGCCATAAATGGATTCAGAGAAACTGTTTGGCATGTAATTTGTGTAATAATAGCCGCAAGTCCCGAAAAGGGGCAGGAATGGAAACAAAAAGGCAGAGAATTCCACTAAAGACAGTAACAGACAGAGGAATGAAAACGGAAGGCAGGACCTGTCCGGTTTTGAAACAAATTGCTTTCATAATGCGATTATATGACAACTCTGTTCCCTGAAGTTGTGTTTATATAAAGTTAAGCGTGGGAACTTTGGTATTACCGTTCAGAAGTA
>ENA-OOZX01001945-OOZX01001945.1-human-gut-metagenome-genome-assembly--contig:-NODE-1945-length-11808-cov-7.136391_pt1 | contig 11808 bp, 9 predicted proteins | sample MGYA00241048_ERZ501412 | MGnify/ENA primary metagenome ERZ501412 (study PRJEB25962, sample SAMEA2042518) | human gut metagenome | biome: human gut; feature: human-associated habitat; material: faeces... | reverse complement strand
CTCAACTTGAAAATCTACGATGTACACTCATAACAATAATAAAAGTGATGCTGTTTGCATCACTTCAGATTGAAGACAAAGTCCTCAGAAGTTATACTTCTGGGGATTTTTCTTGCTTTGAAGGAGTATAATAAAAGAAAAAGGTATTTGATGAGGTGTTCCTATGTTTCACAAAGAAAATCCTGAATACAATCGACGTCAAGTAGGATTCTATACGCTTGATGAACTTGTGCCTAAAGACCATTTTCTAAGAAAAGTCGAGGAAACGATTGATTTCTCTTTTATTTATGATCTTGTCGAAGATAGTTATTCCTCGGATAATGGTCGCCCTAGTCTAGACCCTGTTTTATTAGTTAAAATTCCGTTGATTCAATGTTTTTATGGCATTCGTTCTATGCGCCAAACCATTAAAGATATTGAGGTGAATACGGCTTACCGTTGGTTTCTTGGCTTATCTCTGGACGATAAGGTGCCTCATTTTACAACTTACGGTAAGAACTATAGCCGACGCTTTGAAAACAAGGAAGTGTTAGCACACATTTTTAGTCATGTGCTTCATCATGTTTTGGAAGCAGGGCTCATTGATCCCTCAGAAATCTTCATTGATGGGACCCATATCAAGGCAGCTGCTAATAATCATAAGTACAAAACTGTTGTTATTGATCAAAAAGCTAAATTCATGAGTGAACAACTGGAGATTGAGATTAATTTAGATAGGAAAAAACACGCAAAAAAGTTCTTAAAGCCCGCCAAAAAAGGCGAGGCTAAACCTAAGAAACAATCAACGACAGACCCAGACAGTGGTTGGTTTCATAAGGGGGAACATAAGGAAGTCTTCGCTTACAATGCTCAAGTAGCTTGTGATAAACACGGCTGGGCCTTAGCTTATACGGTTGAAGCAGGAAACATCCATGATAGTCAGGCTTTCTCTGCTCTTTTTGTCAAACTAGAACCATTCTCACCTGAATTCATTATTGCGGATTCAGGCTATAAAACACCTAGTATTGCCAAGTTTCTTCTAGAAAAAGGGATTACACCAGTTTTCCCTTACACTAGACCAAGAGGTAAGAAAGATTTTTTACGTCCAAAAGACTTTGTCTATGACGAGCATTTTGATTGTTATCTTTGTCCAGAGAACCATGTATTAACTTATCGTACAACCACACGTGAAGGTTATCGAGAGTATAAAAGTAATCCTAAAATTTGTAAGACCTGTCCCTTGTTAGCGATTTGTACTGAAAGTCGCCAGCACCAAAAAGTTGTTGTGCGTCATATTTGGAAAGATGCCCTAGAAGTCTGTGAAGATATTCGCCATCAAAGTGGTATGAAAGAACGGTATCAACACCGGAAAGAAACGATAGAACGGTTATTCGGAACAGCTAAAGAATATCATAACTTACGTTATACCAGAGAAAAAGGAAAGTCCAAAATGGAAGCTAAGGTTGGGCTTACTTTAGCGTGTCTAAATATCAAAAAATTGGTAAAAATGATGACAGGAAAGACCTATAATTTTACCCAAATATCTCAATATTATTGGATTATAGGAGAATTAGGTAAGAATATAAAAAAGACAAACATCAAAAACGATGTTTGTCTTCATTCTGAAACTGGAAAAATCCAGTCTTTTATCATCTATATTATTAGGCACGTTTCTTAAGACCCAAAAAGGCTGCAGCAGCAAGGAAGAATGTTCCTGCCAATGTCAAGATTACTGTTGATGCTTCACCAGTCTTAGGAAGTGTAACTTCCTTACCTTTAGCATCTTTACCAGTCAATGTACCGTCAGCATTCACTTTGAATCCTACCGTTTCAGGAGCGACAACACTTGTTGTACCGTCAGTGTTAGCGATGACAATTTGGCTATTTTGTGTAGACACAATTGTTTGGCCAGCTGCAGTGATAACTGGAGCTGTTGGTGTTACAGTAACAACAGGTTGTCCATTAACATTCACTGCTGGAGTTTCAGGGTTTTGAGGTGCTTCGCTTGTCCCTTTATCAGTTGCTGAAGCTGGGTCTTCTGGTTTCTCAGTTGGTTTATCAGCTGGTTTTGTTGATGAATCAGCTGTTGGAGCCGGTGTCGCAGGTGTTTCTGGAGTTGCTGGTGTTGTTGGCTCAGCTGGTACTTCAGGAACTGTAGGTGTTGGTGTTGTTGGCGTTGCCGCACCTGTGTTTGAATCATTGCTACGAGCCAAGTCACCATCACTTGGGGCTGTTGAAGGACCAGTTGTTGCACGATCTGTCGTTGGTTGTGTAAGAACAGCATCATTTGTCGCAATACCATCGTCCGCAAAAGAAGTTACTGGTACAAAAGCTCCTAGGGTAAGGGTGAGTAAAAGCAAGCTACTATATATAGATTTTTTAGAAGCCATTAAGATTCTCCTTTTTTCATTTATCAGTTAACCTACATTCTACCATAAAAAAGTAATAAAAGACCGCTTTAATTAAAATCTTATTTATTTTTATTCTAAATCTATCAATACGCTGAAAAATGTTAGATTATCTTCAAAATTATGGTTGTTTTCCTGACAAAGTCCGGCAGTTTTGATAGGTAAAAAAGGCTTTATGACGTGTTTTATAGACGTTTTCTAATCTTATTATTTTGATAAGCTGATATTCCAAGATAGATAAGAAAAAACACTTTCACTCATAATGAGAGAAAGTGCCTAATTAGTAAATAGTCGCTTTTAAGTTCCAATATTTTCTAATAAAAACATGTAGAAAACTATTCTTCTGCCTCTTCTGGAGCTGCCGTGATGATTACCTTAAGTTTGGTTACACGACCATCCTTAACCTTATCATTGATAAATTCGAGGTGTTTGTCCTTGTTGATAACTGAATAGTGTTCCTTGACTTCTTGAGTTGGAATGGCTCCCACACCTGTCAAATAATAACCTGCAATAGTATCAACATCATCACTCTCAAGTTCTGTATCAAAATGTTCATTGAAGTCGTTAAGAGTCATAGCTCCCTCGACAATATAGGTATTCTCACCAATTTCACGAACTTCCACACTAGATTTATCTGTTTCGTCGTCAATCTCACCAACGATTTCTTCCAAAAGGTCCTCGAAGGTAACAAGACCAGCAACGCCACCGTATTCATCAAGCAAGATAGCCATCTGATTATTGGTGTTACGAAAGGCTGCCAAGAGATCATCTACGAAGATAGTCTCAGGAACAAAGAGTGGTTCATTCATGATTCGACGAAGTTTGATATTTTCGAAACCAAGTTCGAAACCTGCTTTAAGAAGGTTTTTGGTATGAATGACACCGATGATCTTATCCTTGTCATCTTCGTAAACAGGAATACGAGAGAAACTTTCCTTGAGAATAGCTTGGATATTTTCTTGAGTATTGTCTTCAATATCAATCATGAAGGCATCTGTACGAGGGACCATAACCTCACGCGCCATCAATTCATCAAGAGAGAATACCCCTTGGAGCATTTCAATTTCTTCAGCCTCAAGTGTATCCTCACTCTTGGTCAACATGTACTCAATCTCATCACGTGTCATCTGCTCATCTGCATCATCAAAGGTCATAGGTGTCAAACGAGACAAAAGATTGGTTGACGCCGAAAGAATCCAAACAAAGGGACTAACAATCTTACCTGTAACAATAATGACAGGTGCCGAGTAGATGGCTAGATTTTCCTTGAGATTCATAGCGATACGTTTTGGATAAAGTTCCCCAAAAACGATAGAGATATAGGTCAAGACAACCAAAGAAATCATGCTACCCGCTGTCTTAGCCCAAGCCGCATGACCAAACCAAGTCGCTATCACTGCACCTAGTGACGCAGAGAGACTGGCCCCCTGTAAGAGGCTAATAAAGGTAATACCAACTTGGATAGTTGATAGGAAGTTGTTTGGATTTTCAAGAACCTTGAGTAGGCGAATAAATTTCTTATCGCCTTCTTCTGCCTTTTGCTCTACACGTGAGCGGTTAAGTGATACGAGAGCCATCTCAGATGCTGAGAAAAAGGCTGTAAGCAAGGTTAAAATTAGTAGTAAAATAGATTGAAATAATAAGGACTGACCACTAGAGTCTTCCATTTTTTCTTCTCCTCTAAAAAAAAATTCTGACTTTTATTATACCATAATTTCCCAATAAAGATGTCTATTTTATGCTATAATTAGAGTAATTTATCATCAAAGGAGAGACTTATGTCACTTATACGCTTAGAAAATGTCAGTTTAGCCCGTCAAGGAAAAACACTCTTGTCTGACCTTAACTGGACAGTTGAAAAAGGACAAACCTGGGCTATCCTGGGACTTAACGGTGCTGGAAAATCAACCCTCTTACGTTTGTTGACAGCTGAATTTTTCCCTTCTGAAGGGAAGGCTGAGATACTAGGCTACACCTTTGGTAATGGAGACATCACGGGTCTTCGTCAACACATCGGTATCGTCAGTTCCTTTATCACTGAGCGTCTGCCTCAACATATGACTGCTGAAAAAATCGTCCTTACGGGTAAGTACAAAAGTTCAATCCTCTACAAAGCCTATGGAGACAAAGAGCTACAAGAAGCCAAGGATATGCTGACTTCACTTGGTGCTGGAGATTTGATTGGTCGTAAATACCGTGGGCTCTCTCAGGGAGAAAAGCAAATCTGTTTGATTGCTCGTAGTCTGATGGAAGATCCCGATATCATTATCCTTGACGAAGCAACTGTTGGCTTGGACCTCTTTGCCCGCGAAAAGCTCTTACGTCAGATTGACCGTATCACCTCGCTTCCACATGCTCCACTGGTTCTTTACGTCACCCACCACGCTGAAGAAATCACTGAAAAGATGGACCACATTCTCCTACTCCGTCAAGGAAAAATTGTGGCACAAGGACCAAAAAATGATATCATCACACCGGAAGTTTTAGCTGACTTCTACCAAAATCCTGTTCAAATTATTCCAATTGATGACCATCGTTTTTACATTAACCCCCTTCTATAAAAATCGCTCAAAGAAACAAGTCTCCTAGACATTATCTGGGGGACTTGTTTTTTTATCACTACTCCTCTTTTATTTTCGATACACCATACAAAATTAAGGCTGGAACGATAAGTTGTTCTATAGAACCATATGAAACAATGAATAGCCCAGCAACTACATATAGACGGTTTTTGTTAGCGATGCTTATAGCTCTTGGAAGCATCATAGTAGGAATTATGATTAATGGAGTCATAAGAATGAGTTGTATAAACTAATCAAGACCTGCTAAGGGATTAGGGTCGTTTATAGGATAGTAAAAGACAGAAGTTAAATTAACAACTAAATCCCTAAGCGCTAAAATAAAAGCGGTCCAAAGCCAAATTGAATCAGGGGCTAGATTTGATTGCTTTTGATTATTTGTATAATCATGATTTTTATGTTCTGGGCTCTCCGCATAATTATAAATCTTACGCTTTTCAACGACTGGTTTAGTCTTTTTCTCAACCAGCAGGTCTTTCTCCTTCAACTCAAGTCCATACTTCTTCTGCCATTTTTCAACTAGTGTTAAAGTGTTGCCGTTTACACGATAGGCAAGATAGAACGATACTGCTAGCAGAAACAGAGTGACATCAGTAATGATATGGTCAACCAAGAAGCCATAAATCAGCTCAAGTAAACTAATGGCTATGAGAAGGATTGAAGAGATTCTTAATTTCTTTTGGTTTATTTCAGTCATTAATGTAAGGAACAAAAATATACTTGCACACTCTAGAACAGGATACAGTATGTAAAAAATACCACTAATATCTTTTGTAGTAATCTTTACGTAGTGTGTAGCCCACATTACAGCAACCATTCCTAAGCCAAGAAGAGGAACAGAGGACTGCCAAGCTGACGGGCTTTTAAAGGAGGCTAAGAGCATCGGAAGTTCTGTCTTCTTCATCATAATGACGAGCCAAATTAGGCAAATAACAGTTAAAACTGGTGAAACCGACCAGGGTTTAAAAATGGAAGCCGGTACTATAAAATAGGTAACTAGCTGACAAATATGGAAGGCAAACACAGCTAAGATGCCCTCAACTTTCCGCTTGTCCTTCATAAGCCTAAAAACAAACCATATTAAAATAGCTTGCTGTGGAAGTTGAGAACTTAGCAAGGATACAGAATTGAGCGTTTCATACTCAAAATGCAAACCATAAGACCTAAGCATAGATAGAGCCAACAATACTTCAAAAAAGATAAGTATATAAAAGCAAATTTTTCTAGACATACAACCACCCCGCCTTTCATTTAATCTTAGAGAGAATATTTTTCAATACCATTATAGTCTTTTTATGTAAGCGTTTTATCCTTGTGGTGAACTATTTTCTCTTTTCTTTACTTGATTACAAAACGCTCCTTTTTTGACCGAATAGATTCTATAATTAACCACATAGACATATGATATTGTCTGCGAGGTAGCCTTTTGATAACTTAGTAGGTGTTAAAGTAAAAAAACTTTCAAACAAAGAAAACGAGGTAGAAACATGACTAAAGTAATAGGTTTTGGATTAATCGCTACAGCAATAACAGTTATCACTTACAGTATTCTCGGCTTCCCCAAAATGGAGGTGTCGCTTTGGCCACTATTTCCTGTTGTTCTATTTGCTTTCTTTGCAATAGAGAATCTTATCAAAAAAGATTATAAATCTAGCCTCATGAATACTTTGATTGGGTTAATGATTGCTAATGCAATCTATGACTTGCTCCCTATCTCAAATAGTATTCTGATTGTTGCAGGAATCCTAACATGCCTAGGCCTAAGTTTTCTTTTTCCAAATCACGATACAGATAAAGAGAGACATTAAAAAGAAGCCAAAATTTTTCTTGGCTTCTTTTTGTAATAACATCCATTGTTTAGGCCCGACCTCGAGCCAGATTAATCATATCATAGGTTAACGTGTTGCTAGTTTCTTTGAGAGAGTAATCCTCCAAAGTATTGACTTCCTTACGAAGCTGCTTGGCATAACGGCTAGAGATAAGTTCAGCCTGCTCGTACTCGTTGATAACCTTACGTTCCAAATAGTAGCCACGCAACATTTCATCAATATTGTCTGGATGAAGATGGGTGATAACCCGCTCAACAAAGGCACCTGATTGAATAATCTCAGCCTCTTGAAGGCGACTGCGTTTCAGATAAGACAAGAGATCTGAATGATAAACACCTTCCAGATTACTCAGGGCTTCCAAAATCTGCTCAGTATTTGTCAAATAGAGCTCAGCTATATGGTCACGATTCTCCTCGGTCAAACGAGTAACACCCAGCATCTCATCATGATCAAGGCTAAACCTAAAGGTTAAAACCAAGTGTAAGAGTCTACGAAGGCCACGCACAAAGACAACGAAGGCATAAGAAAGACTGGAAACAAAGCCACGGTTGATACGACGCTCCAACCCCTTGATATAACGTTGATAAAGGTTATATTCGAGTTCAGAAATCTTGCCCTTCTTGTAAGCATATTCCAGGCCTTCACTCTCGATTTCCATGATCATGACACGGATATTGGCCAACTCTTCTTTGACATTATTGGATTCCTGCTCCAAGATTAGATTTTCCAAGCGTTGGTTATAATTGTCAATAGTCGCATAGATAGCCCCTTGATGTTTAGACTGCTTGAGGTCCTTCTCTAGCTCTCCAACAACATCATTGAGAATGGCAATCTGCATATAATGGTTGGTCGTGTGAGCTGGTCCAGTGGCTAACTTAGGTAGGACTAAGATACCAGTTAAGAAACTCAATAAGGTTACACCCGCTACTGTAAAGAGCAAGAGACTATGTTCCAGAGCAGTCATATTGGCAACCGGAAGCAAAAGAATGGTTGCAATCGAAACTGTTCCTTTGACACCAGAAAAGGTTAAAAGAGTAGCACTCTTCCAGATTTTCTTCAATGGTCGTTTGGTCCGCCAAGATCTTTGGGCAAAAACTGCACTAATCATAACAAAGCGAATGCCAAACATAGTCGCTGTTAAGAGGACGATAGCAAGAAGCATCCAGAGATTATCGTAGGTACTACTACGTAGCACTGGAGCTGCCAAGCTCGGCAGTTCCGTACCCAAGAGGAAAAAGACCATGCCATTAAGCATAAAGGTAATGGTTCCCCAAATCGTATGGGAAACATTATCCAGCTTGGCATCAAAAACGGTGATTTTTTTGAAACGACTGGCAAGCGAGATCCCTGCTACTACCACAGCAATAATTCCAGAAGCATGAATTTCCTCAGCGACAAAGTAAGAAGAAATCGGTAATACTAACTCTAGTAAGAGGGCACCTGTAACATCTGCAGCATCCATATTGTCCAAAATGGTCAAAAAGAGGCGATTAAATAAGGCTGTAATCAAGCCAACTAAAAAACCACCAAGCACAGAAATAAGCAAATTCCAGCTCGCACCAAGTAGGGAGAAGGCACCTGTCGTCAAAGCAGTCACTGCCACCTGAAAGGCAACCAAGCCAGAGGCATCGTTTAGAAGACCTTCCCCCTGCAAAATGTAGCTAATCCACTTTGGAAAACTGAAACGTTTAGAAATAGCTGAATAGGCTACTAAATCCGTTGGCCCAAGAGCCGCCCCAATGGCTAGGCAGGCAGACAAAGGCACAGCAGCAGGCAAGACGGCCTTAGCAAGATAACCGATTCCTAGCGTCGAGACAAAGATCACTGGAAATATCAAAAATAGAATCAACTTCCAGTTGCGTAAAATACTAGTAATATCACTCTCTCCACCTTCACGAAACAGCAAAGGAGCAATAATAAATGCTAGAAAAAGTTCTGTTTCAAGCTCAAAAGCTTTCCCTTTAAAAAGTAAACTGATACCCACTCCAAAAATAATTTGAATCAAGGGTAAGGGCAGACGAGGGAAAACACGATTGATAACATTCGATAATATCAAGCTAAAAAGAAGAACAAGCAAAGCTAATGATAAATGCATAGCTCCTCCTACCCTTCCTTATGACAACAGTTTGAGAATAGTTCTTTTTGCTTACTAATTTTTTTATCAATGGCAGTGACATCTTCCTTAGCCAAAAGTTTATGGCAACGTTCGACCTCAAGACTAGCTAACTTTTTCTTAATTTTAGCCGTTTTACGATTATCAACCTTTTTCAAAGTACCCTCGGCACTCTGCTTATCGATATATTTGGCCTGCATATCTGCAAGTTTTTCTTTAATATCTGTAATCATTGTAATTTCTCCAACATCACCAAAAATGGTGGGGTATTAATTTGATTGAGGGGTTGGTAAAGCATGGCTGTAAAATCACGCTGATTTAAACCGATAACGTACTCAAGCACAGCATCCTTCTCCATATCGCCACCATTATGACCGTAGTAAATCATAATAGCTAGGCGACCACCCACCTCTAAGCGGTCAAGAATCTTCTCAATAGCTTCAAGGGTCGTGTGAGGTTTGGTGATGACACTCTTGTCTGCAGATGGTAGATAGCCTAAATTGAAAATAGCTGCTCGAATAGGCTCCCTAACATAATGGTCCAGATTTTCATGACCATCTAAAATGAGTTCCGTATTTTCAATTCCCAAGTCTGACAAGCGTTGACTGGTCTTTCCAAGCGCCTGCTCCTGCACGTCAAAAGCATAGACCTTCTTGGAAAGGCCAGCCAGAAAGGCTGTGTCATTACCGTTTCCCATGGTCGCATCGATATAACATCCGCCTGCTTCTGCCTGTGAACGGATGATCTCGTGACACCAGTATGTGATCTGTGACTGTTTTATTCTTCCCATCTGTTATCTCTCTCCTAAAAATCAAACAATGACAGCTGGTTCGATGCCGGAAGATCCGCAAGGATTCCAAGATCAACCATCGTGTCAATAACGGTCTTACTTGCTTTTGTTCTCTGTCTGAAATCATCCAGCGACAGATAGGTCCCATCTTTTGAGGCTTCTGCAACTGCCTCGGCAGCCTTCTCTCCCATACCGTCAATACTGGAAAGCGGTGGCATCAGTTTGCCATTTACGATCAGGAACTTCGTTGCCTGTGCTTTGTAGATGTCAAGCGGCTCAAATTCGAATCCTCTTGCATACATCTCCTGAACGATCTTCATATCTTTCATCGTATCCTGTTCTTTTTTGCTGAGTGTCGCAGAACGACGATTGTAATCATCGATATAGTACTGAAGCTTTTCCTTCCCCTGACACATGATCTCATAAGAGAATGCATCTGCACGGATTCCGAAATATGCCCCGTAATATGCAAGCGGATAGTTGATCTTACAATATGCGATACGGTATGCCATCATGACATACGCCGCCGCATGCGCCTTCGGGAACATGTACTTGATCTGCTCACACGACCAGACATACCAGTCCGGTACATTATGCTCAGCCATGTCTTTTTTGAATTCCGGCCATTCCTTACATTTTCCTTTGGCAACCGTTCCTTTACGGACACGTTCCATAATAGTAAAGGATTCCTCGCTGTCCATTCCCTTGTTGATCAGATACGTCATGATATCATCTCGGGTACAGATTGCAGTAGAAATCGTTGCCTTACCGCTCCGGATCAGTTCCTGGGCATTATTCAGCCATACGTCTGTTCCATGTGACAGCCCTGAGATACGGATCAGATCCGAGATTGTATTCGGCTTCGTATCCACGACCATCTGGATAACAAAGTCTGTTCCAAATTCCGGGATTCCCAGACATCCGACCGGACATCCGCCGATATCATCTGGTTTGATCCCAAGTGCCGATGTATCATGGAATAGCGAAATCACCCCCTGATCATCCAACGGAATCTTGGTTGCATCAAAACGATTATCCGTCTCATTGTATTCATTGTCCATCGCCGGAGAGCTGATGTATTCCTCCAGCGTCTTGATCATGGTCGGATCATCATGTCCGAGAATATCAAGCTTTAACAGGTTGTGGTCGATCGAATGGTAATCGAAATGTGTGGTAACGATATCGGTCGTCATATCATTCGCCGGATGCTGTACCGGCGTAAAGGAGTTGATCTCTTCACCAAGCGGAAGTACGATGATACCGCCCGGATGCTGTCCGGTGCTTCGCCGGATTCCCGTACAGCCCTGTACGATACGGTCAATCTCACATTTTCTCTTTCGCTGTCCGTGTTCTTCGTAATAATTCTTTACATACCCAAACGCTGTCTTATCCGCCAGTGTACCAACCGTTCCGGCACGAAACGTCTGACCTGCGCCGAAGATGACTTCCGTATATTTGTGTGCATTACTCTGATAATCTCCCGAGAAGTTCAAGTCGATATCCGGTTCTTTATTTCCCTTAAATCCAAGGAATGTCTCAAACGGGATGTCGAAACCGTCTTTTGTAAGCTTTTCTCCACACACCGGACAGATCCGGTCTGGCATATCCCATCCGCAGCCTCCGGCAAACTTTCTGACTTCTTCTGACTCAAAGTCGCTGTAGTGACATTTTTTACAATAATAATGAGGACTTAACGGGTTAACCTCTGTAATCCCAGCCATGGTCGCCACAAAGGAAGATCCTACGGAACCACGGGATCCTACCAGATATCCGTCCTCCACCGACTTCCATACCAGTTTCTGTGCAATAATGTACATAACGGCAAATCCATTTGATATGATAGAATTCAATTCTCGTTCCAGACGCTCGGTAACAATCTCCGGCAAATCTTCCCCGTACATTGAATGCGCCTTGTTGTAACAGATGTTACGCAGCATCTTATCCGAATCCGGGATGACCGGCGGACACTTGTCCGGACGCACCGGTGTGATCTTCTCCACCATTCCGGCGATCTTCACCGGGTTCTCAATGACAATCTCTCTTGCCTTTGCGGATCCCAAATATTCGAATTCCTCCAGCATCTCATCAGTCGTCCTAAGATACAGTGGCG
>ENA-OOZX01001932-OOZX01001932.1-human-gut-metagenome-genome-assembly--contig:-NODE-1932-length-11851-cov-3.021109_pt1 | contig 11851 bp, 9 predicted proteins | sample MGYA00241048_ERZ501412 | MGnify/ENA primary metagenome ERZ501412 (study PRJEB25962, sample SAMEA2042518) | human gut metagenome | biome: human gut; feature: human-associated habitat; material: faeces... | reverse complement strand
ATCTCGCAGCAAGAATACCGGGGCATTCTTGAATTCATGATATAAAGATACATTTTAAAAACATAATAATAAATTTGACAGGAGGATAAAAACAGATGGAGCAGTATAACGTAACCGGAATGACTTGTGCCGCATGTCAGGCGCGTGTAGAGAAAGTGGTCTCTAAAGTTCCTGGTGTTACAAGTGTTTCGGTGAGTCTTTTAACGAATTCTATGGGAGTAGAGGGAACAGCTCTTTCAACAGATATTGTTGCTGCAGTAGAAAAGGCCGGTTACCATGCTTCTGTAAAAGGAGCCGAGAAAGAGAATAGTCAGGGAGCGGAAGCTCTGGCAGATACAGAAACACCAAAGCTATTAAAGAGATTAATTATTTCTCTTATCTTTTTAATGCCACTTATGTACCTTTCCATGGGACATATGATGTGGAACTGGCCATTGCCGGGATTTTTAAATAATAATCATGTAGGCATGGGGCTTGCACAGCTTTTATTTACCGTAATTATTATGGTAATCAATCAGCGTTTCTTTATCAGTGGATTTACAAGCCTTATTCACAGGGCACCAAATATGGATACCCTGGTTGCGATGGGGGCAACGGCAGCATTTAGCTATAGTACGTATGCCTTGTTCGCAATGACGGCAGCACAGACTGCAGGTAATAATAAGCTTGTTATGAGCTATATGCATGAATTCTATTTTGAATCTGCTGCCATGATTCTTACACTGATTACTCTTGGTAAAACATTAGAGGCATATTCAAAAGGAAAGACAACAGATGCATTAAAAAGTCTTATGAATCTTGCTCCGAAGATGGCTACCGTTGTTCGTAATGGTCAGGAACAGATCATTTCCGCAGAACAAGTGAAAAAGGGCGATATTTTTCTTGTAAAACCGGGCGAGAGTATACCGGTAGATGGTATTGTTCTTGAAGGAAACAGTGCAATTGATGAGGCAGCTCTTACTGGAGAGAGTATTCCAGTAGATAAGGCAGAAGGAGACAATGTTTCTGCAGCAACAATTAACCAATCTGGATTTTTAAAATGTGAGGCTACAAGAGTAGGAGAGGATACAACCCTTTCCCAGATTATTAAGATGGTAAGTGATGCAGCAGCAACAAAAGCGCCTATCGCCAAGATTGCTGATAAAGTGTCTGGTATTTTTGTACCGGCAGTTATTACGATTGCGGTTATCACGATTATTGGCTGGCTTCTTGCCGGACAGACAGTTGGATTTGCCCTTGCAAGAGGTATTTCTGTTCTTGTGATCAGTTGTCCCTGTGCGTTAGGTCTTGCGACACCAGTAGCGATTATGGTTGGTAATGGCGTTGGTGCAAAGAATGGTATTTTATTTAAGACGGCGGTATCTTTAGAAGAAGCAGGCAAAGTCGATATTGTTGCCTTAGATAAGACCGGAACGATTACAACTGGTCAACCGAAAGTAACGGATATTTTTCCGGCAGATGGCATCAGTGAAAAAGAACTTTTAGAAGCAGCTTTTGCTCTTGAAAAGAAGAGTGAGCATCCGTTAGCAAAGGCAATTGTAGAATATGGCAATGAGAAAAAATTCACCGTTCCTGTTGTAGAAGATTTTCAGGCTGTTCCTGGTAATGGACTTACTGGAACATTAAATAATAAAACACTTATAGGCGGTAACTTACTTTTTATAGAAAAGAGTTTATCTATCTCTGAAAAAATAAAACATGGCGCAGAACAATTAGCGTCTGCTGGAAAAACTCCTCTTTTCTTTGCAAAAGAGAATCGTCTTCTCGGAATGATTGCCGTAGCTGACGTAATTAAAGAAGATAGCCCACAGGCAATTAAAGAACTGAAAGCAATGGGAATCCACGTTGTAATGCTCACCGGAGATAATGAACGTACCGCAAAAGCAATAGGAGAACAGGCAGGTGTAGATAATGTAATCGCAGGCGTTCTTCCAGATGGAAAGGAAAGCGTTATTCGTGCATTAGGCGAAAAAGGAAAAGTTGCTATGGTTGGGGACGGAATCAATGATGCGCCAGCATTAACTCGTGCCGATGTAGGTATTGCAATCGGAGCAGGTACCGATGTTGCAATGGATGCGGCCGATATTGTATTAATGAAGAGTAAACTTGCCGATGTTCCAGCTGCAATCCGCTTAAGCCGGGGTGTATTAAGAAATATTCATGAAAACTTATTCTGGGCATTTTTCTATAACACAATTGGAATTCCTCTGGCAGCTGGTCTGTTAATCCCAGTATTAGGATGGAAATTAAATCCAATGTTTGGAGCGGCAGCAATGAGTTTATCCAGTTTCTGTGTTGTTACAAACGCATTACGTTTAAACCTGTTAAATATTCGAAGTACAAAAAAAGATAAAAAGAAGCAAAAAGCGATAGATGTTAGTTTAATTAACATAAATAATAATGAAAAGAAAGAGGTAAATGAAATGACAAAGACAATGAATATCAAAGGAATGATGTGCGGACACTGTGAAGCAGCGGTAAAGAAAGCATTAGAAGCACTTCCAGAGGTAGCTTCAGCAGAAGTAAGCCATGAGAAAGGAACGGCTGTAGTTACTTTAGAAAAAGAGATTGCAGATGATGTCTTAAAGAAAACAGTTGAAGATAAAGATTACGAAGTTGTTGAGATTAAGTAATAATTTGTCAGGCTAAGCAGCTATAAAAAAGCATTCTTAAATTCCTTAGAGGAATAGGATGCTTTTTTTATTTTCAAGAATAGATTGGAAAAGTATTGAATAAAATAAAAATATTTCTATTAGATATGGGCGTCAGTTTTGCCATAGCTGAATCAAATCAGAAGAGTTCTCTAACTATTCGCGAAATCCAACTTTAACGAATAGTTGTAAAGAAAAGAGTATCTGTAACCGCTTTATATATCTACTATTTACGTTCTAGGTTTTCAACTTTATAATTTAGGAGGCTCGACTTAAATTCAATGAAAAAAGGCCAGCATTTTCTGACCTTTTTTCATTGGTAATCTTCTTACTATTTACTATTTTACTTTCAGCCCTTTAAAAATCTTCTTATAAATCTTTTTTACCTTCTTAGGCACCCGAATAACAAGCTTTTTGTGAGCATTTTTAAAAGCTTTTTTATTTGCAGCTTTTTTTGTTAAGCGCACAGATTTTATGGTGACAGTTTTTAGATTCTTACAATTAAAGAATGCATTGCTATTGATTTTTATAATATTTGTTCCTATCGTTACTTTTGTAAGATTTTTATTATTGTTAAAGGCCTTCGCTCCAATGGAAGTTACTTTGTAGGTTATTCCCTGTACATAAATTTGGGCTGGAACGGTTACATTTTTGGTAGTTTTACTTGTTTTAACAAGAATTACCTCTGCTCCTGGCTTTGATATTTTATACTCGTTTCTAGAAATAGTATATGATGTACCTGCCTTTGGATAAGCTAATTTTTCTATGGAAATTATCCTTTTTGCTGCACACTTCCTACAGCGGTATGTAAGTTCTCCTGCTGCCTGATAAGTAGCTCTTTTTGTTACTGTGCCATCATTCCACTGATGTTCTAACTTTGGAAGAACCTTTCCCTCTTCTAAAAGGGTATTACAAGTGCGACAATAGGTATCTCCAGTATATCCTTCCGCTTTGCAGGTTGCAGTTTTTTTATTTCTAATTCCTTTGGAATGACCCTTTGCAACAATTTCTTCTTTTTTCTTATCATTACAGGTCTGACAAACAGAAATCGAATATCCATTTTCTGTGCAGGTTGCATTCTTGTGTTGTTCTTTTATGTAATTGTGCTCAGTTTTTTCAATGCTAAATGTTTCTGTCTCACCACAGTTTTCACATGTGTAGGTCTTGGTACCTTCTTCCTTACAGGTAGCTTCTTTTGTAACTTTACCACCATCCCAGTCATGGTCATATTTCTTAGTTGATTTTCCAGAAGAAAGTTTTATTCCGCAGTCTGTGCAATAGACGTCTCCAGTATAACCTTCTTCTTGGCAAGTCGGCTTTTTATAATTTTTAGTTTCTTTGTTCTTATGATTGGTTGCTTTTAAGGTTTCCGTTTTTTTATAAGGACAGTTTATATAAGTGCAACAATATTCTTTTTCTCCAGTGGCTGTACAAGTTGGTTCTACTGTTGTTGTTCCTGAATCTAAATCATGAGTATGATTCTTTCCACAACCTTCTCGGCTACATGTTGCGGTTCCATCCCCATTGTCTTTCCAATCATGTCCTAATGCTGGATTTTTGGTATCTTGCTGAGTGATCGTTTTTGAACAGCGGCTACATTTACCGTAAAGAATGCCATCACTTTCACAAGTTGGTTTATCTCTTTTTGTTAGGATATACCTATGCCCAAGTTTTTTTACAGCTTCTGTTTTTGTAGCTGTACAAATTCCATTTTCTTCATAGGTACAATGATATGTTCTTTCTCCTTGCGCTGTACAGGTTGGCTCTGTAGTTATTGTTCCAGAATCCCATGCATGAGTATGTGTTGCCTTACATCCGTTACGAGTACATATAGCAGTTTCGTCTCCATTATCTTTCCAGTTATGACCTAAAGCAGCAATACTTCTTTGCTCTGTTGTTGCTGTACAGTTTTCATTTTGACAATGGCGGCTTTCTGTACCTGTTTTTTCACAGGTTGCAGCTATATCTGTAGTCCAGGCTGACGCATAATTATGTCCAGTTGCAGGAACGCTTTCTTTTTTTGTAGTTTGCCTACAGATGCTACAGGTAAAAGTTTTTTCTCCAGGTTCTGTACATGTTGACTTTTTAGTAACTTTTCCAGTGTCCCAATGATTCTTACAATCATGGACAGATACTGTCGAACCTGATGCAGTCATACCATAAAGGGTTGCACTCAGATTTGTTGTGCCCTCCTTTAAACCAGAAAGCTGATTATTGTTATAGGATGCTACTGAGGAATCGTCTATTGAGACAACAGGGGTATCCAGAACAGGTGCTAAGCCTCTTCCCTGTGACGAGAAATTAACAACATCTATTCTGGTCTCTGTAATTATTGGTGTTATGTTCTCTCCTATTCGTAAGGAATAGGCATCCTGGTCAAATGTTACATCGACCGTTTTGATTTTCTTTTTATCTACAGAAACTGAAACCGTTTCTGTACTGTCGTTTGCCGGAATTTCCGTTGTATTTATCTCCGGTCTATTTGCAAATACTTCTACCCAGTAATGTACTCCATTATAATAAACGTGGCCAATTCCGACACAATTATAATCGGAAGAAAGCATGTTTCTACGATGTCCCTGTCCAGCATAAGGCTCATCATCTTCTCTTCAACCCAAATTTGCTTCGGCAGCCGTTGTATGACCGACAGAGATATTTTCACCGGCTGCAAGCCATTTAATGTTTTCTTCATTATAAATGTCCCAAACTTTACCCCCCATTGGACGTTCATGCTCATAAGATAATGCGATTTCCGCAGCACGTTTCATAGCTACTCGTTCAAGATCGTAGTCATACTTAAGTTCTTCTAAGTTCGGACAAGGGATTTTTTCATTGTCATATGCATCCCAACACCACGTATCGTAAGGGTTTGTTCGCATCTCATTAATCATATCAAAAATGGTTCGAGCTTCTGTTTGTCCGTATTTTACGGAAATATTTACCGGAATAATATCAGCAGCTTTTTCAGCAGCTTTGGTTTTTTGTGGAAGGATAATAAGTCCTCCAATAAAAAGTAAGAGTAACAACAGTCGTAATTTTGTTTTCTTCATGTTTTCCCCTCCAAATGTAATTTTTCAAGAATATTTTCTCTTTTTCAATATATCATAGATATACCAATAGTGGAATGAAATTTGTCGTGGGATGTCGTTTTTCGTTTTTTCAAATAGATGCTATGAATTGTTTTTTAAAGATTTTACAATCTGATTTAAAAGTTTTTTTCTTTTTGTGGAAAATTGCTCTGCATCAAAATGATATTTTTTATTTTGGCAATCAAGATACTGATAGCTAAACAGGCAGTATCCTTCTATTTTTTTCTGCTTTTTTAGATAGGAAAGTTCTTTTTTCAGCAGGGAGGTTTTTTGAAGTTCTTTTTCATCCGATTGTCCTGGTTCAGTACTACCCATCCGATAAAGCTGGAGTCCAATATAAAGTTTTACTGGTGAGTTCTCCATAAGAATGCACCACGCATCAGTCACTTTATCAAATGGAGCCACTTCGTTTGTAAATCCCCAGTATATCTGTGGCATTAAATAATCGACATATCCATTTTGGGACACCCATGTATCAATATCTACATAATATTCTAAATCACTCCGTAGATTATCTAAATTTCCGGCAGGGCTGATTCCAAAAGTAACATCTGAGTTGATTTCTTTTACAGCTTTATAAATTCCGGATACAAGTCGATTTACGTTATCACGTCTCCAATCTGCTAAAGAGATTTCATTTGAGGATTTATCTGCAGAAGTGAGCGATGTTGAATCCGTGGATGACAAATTTGTTTTCAGCTGTTGTTTATACTCTGGAGCATCAAATGCTGTTGTTACATTTTTCTCAGTAAAGGAAGGATAAAAATAATCATCCATATGAATGCCATCTACATTATAATTTTGTACGATTTCTTTTACGCCCTGTATAATAAGATTTCTTACACTCTCTGAAGAAGGATTATAATAAAGACTGCCTTCATAAGATAAAATATTTCTTTTTGTGTTTTGAACGGAGAACCATTTTCTGGCGGGATTTGTTTTAGAAAGACTGCGAATAGAATTACCGGAGGAGATACGATACGGGTTAATCCAGGCTTCAATAGAAATGCCCTCTTTATGACTCATTTCTGTCATGATTTTCAGAGGATCATATCCAGGATTTTTCCCTTGTGTTCCGGAAATGCAGGCTGCCCACGGAAAATAATCTGATGCATAAAGAGCATCTCCAAAAGGGCGGACCTGTACGATAATCCTGTTACAGCCAATAGTCTTTATCTGTTGTAAAATATGTTTATAAAACTTTCGGAAGCTGCTTTCATTATTATTTTTTACAGACTTACGATAGCTGTTAAATTCTAAATAACTGAGCCAGACAGCACGATAATTCATAGTATCTGCCGACTGCGTGGATGAATTATTTCCTTTTTTGCTGTTTCCTTTATTAGAAGTAACAGAAGATTTATTACTGGAAGCCTTTTCCTGCGTACTGAAGAGGAAATTTATAAATTCCGAACTGCTGCGTCCACTTATTTTTTTCTCTATTAAAGCATATGAGAATAATATGGCAATAGTAAGTACCATAATGATGATAAAATTTTCAATGAGCTTTTTCATGTGCCCTCCTCCCTGTTTGACAAAGTTCTATATAATGTACGGTGATAAATTTATTTGAAACTTCTATGTAAAATTTCTCTGGCTTATATCAGAAAAATATTATAACAAAATCATTTTTAAACGTCTAGTATGCCGTTTCATTGGATTTACGTCAAATAATACAGAAGAATGATTTTTCAAACACGCTCTAGCTTGTCTGATTCTGTATGTTTACATTTATATATCTTATGTTTTGGCAGGCTGGTGCATGCGTGAATTATATGCCAAACTAATATTTTTTCTAAAGCGTGTAAAAAATGCTCTAAAAAACCAATTTGAATGTACAGAACATTCGTGCTAAAATAAATAAAAAATTAGAAGGAATTATTTTATGAAATTACAGAAATTATTAAGCTTAACAAGACAGGCAATCGATGCCTATGGAATGATTAAGGAAAATGATAAAATTGCAGTAGGAATCTCTGGCGGAAAGGACAGTCTTACACTTCTCTATGCACTGTCCCATTTACGAAAGTTCTATCCAGATAAGTTTGATATTGTAGCAGTTACAGTAGATTTAGGATTTGATAATCTTAATTTAGAAGAAATCAGGGAATTTTGCAAAAAACTAGGTGTAGAATATCAGATTATAAAAACACAGATTGCTGAAGTAGTTTTTCAAGTCCGCAAGGAAAGCAATCCCTGTTCTCTTTGCGCGAAAATGCGAAAAGGTGCATTGAACGATGCCATAAAAGAATTAGGCTGTAATAAAGTAGCCTACGCACATCATAAAGATGATTTATTAGAATCTATGATGATGTCCTTTTTATTTGAAGGGCGAATTCACACATTTGCTCCAGTTACCTATCTTGACCGTTCGGGACTTACTGTAATCCGCCCTCTTCTCTTTTTATATGAAGGAGATGTGAAAGGATTTGTAAAAGAATACAATCTTCCAGTAGTAAAAAGTCCCTGCCCGGTCGATGGTTCGACAAAGCGGGAAAATGTAAAGAATCTTATTGGAGAAATCAATCATCAATATCCTGGAGCAAAGGCTCGTATGATTCGTGCAGTAATTGATGATATTGTAAATCCAGATTGTCCTCCCCAAAATTAAAGGGATATTTTAATACAAAATTTGTATATCAGGAAATATTTGAAAAATGCTCTGGAAATTATTTAGAGTGTGGTAAAAAAAAAGGAGTGATTTTTATGCAGCAGCCAACCTATGATGAGCAGATTACAATGAAAAATGAAATGAAGCTTAGAGAACTTTGTGCCGGACTTCCAGCTTTTTGTAAAGAATTTTTTCGTGGAATTGAACCAACAACTTCTTCTCGGACACGAATTGCTTATGCTTATGATTTGAAAATATTTTTTCATTTTCTTCAGGAAAAATATCCTGATATCGAAGAAAGTGATTTAAAAAACTGGCCTGTAACCGTTCTTGACAAGGTAACGCTGACACAGCTTGAAGAATATTTAGATTATCTACGCCTCTATGAGGATGCAGAAAACAAAGTTCATACTAATGAAGAACGAGGACGTATGCGAAAAACAGCCAGTATACGGACATTTTATAAATTTTTCTACCGAAAACAAGTTATTAAAAATAATACAGCAAGCTTGTTAAATCTTCCGAAGAAACATGAACACACCATTGTCCGATTAGAAATTGACGAAATTGCGAAGCTATTAGATGCAGTAGAAGAAGGAGATAATCTAACAAAATCCCAGAAAAAATATCATAATAAAACAAAAATCAGAGATTTAGCAATCCTCACTCTCCTGCTCGGGACAGGAATCCGTGTCTCAGAATGTGTTGGAATTGATATATCTAACTTAGACTTTGAAACAAATGGAATGAAAATCCACCGAAAAGGAGGGGCGGATGTTATTCTATACTTTGGAGAAGAAGTCAGAGAGGCACTTCTTGACTATCTTGAAGAACGAGAAAAAATAATCCCAAAAGAAGGCTCCGAAAACGCACTCTTCCTCTCTATGCAAAAGCGTCGCATCAGTGTACGTGCAGTAGAGAACCTCGTAAAAAAATATGCCCGTCCAGTAACCCCTCTAAAAACAATTACACCTCATAAACTGCGAAGCACTTATGGTACACAACTATATCAGGAAACGGGAGATATTTACTTAGTTGCCGATGTTCTCGGTCATAAAGATGTCAATACGACACGGAAACATTATGCGGCGATGGAGGACCAGAGAAGACGAATGGCAGCGGGGAAAATACAATTAAGGGAAAAATAATTCTGGTTTACGTCAAGTCAAACGCCCCTTTGAAGCACAATAAGCCATATCTGTGACTTTAGTCGCGGCGTGTTGAATGTGAGCGTTAAGAGAACAACACTTGCTCCGAGGCCACAGATATGGCTTATTGTGCTTCAAAGGGGCTGTCTTTGGCTACTGGGATAAAAATTAGAATTTTATTTTTCGAATAACTGTAATTAAATCGAAAGTTTGTCTGTCTGTTCGTTCTACTATAAATCTTAATTATAATATGGAACCATTAAATAACAACCTGCATTTATCTGATTTGACTTCATATTATTACATCTCTTAATTTCATGAATATATTGATAAATATTTATAAATCCAGAATTATTCGTATTATCCATGTTCTCTTTAGCGATAGACCACAGGCTGTCTCCATTCTTAATTTCAACTACTTTATATTGTATATCATTAGCTGATTCTTGTGCTTTTACTACCCTATCTCCAAAATATAAAAAGAAACACACGCTGAGTAGACTTATTATTAAAACTGCTCCTGTAATAAAAAATGGTCGTTTCTCACGCAATTCTCGTTGGCGTTTTTTCTTTTGTAATTCCGAAAAATCGTAAATCTGTGCAGTTGTTTTCATACTTATCTCTTGCATATAATCCCTCCATACATAATGATAACTGGTTATAAATTATTCATGTAATAAGATATATGTCCCGAACTAATATTCCGAACATATATTCCGTATATATGTTTGCATTATACCGAACATTTTTTCGGTTGTCAATAGAAAAAATGATTTTTCGAAAACATTTTCGAAAACACTTGTTTTATGTTTTATCCCATGATACAATTATGATAAAATATACGTTTATAAAGGAGGGTATTTTTTGATGAGCTATGGAAAGATAAGTGCAAAGCAGAAAGAGATACTAGAATACATAAAGCAGTCTATATTAAGCCACGGTTATCCCCCGGCTGTTCGCGAAATCTGTGAAGCAGTTCATTTAAAATCTACTTCTTCTGTACATTCTCATTTAGAGACATTAGAGAAGAATGGATATATCAGACGTGACCCATCGAAACCACGAGCAATTGAGATTATAGATGACAACTTTAATCTTACAAGAAGGGAACTAGTAAATGTACCGATTGTCGGAACTGTAACAGCTGGAGAACCAATCCTTGCTATCGAGAATATTCAGGGTTACTTCCCAATTATGCCTGAGTTTGTGAATAATAAGCAGACATTTATGCTTAAAGTAAAGGGAGAAAGTATGATTAATGCTGGTATTTTCGATGGCGATTTCATTTTGGTAGAAGAGACACCAACAGCTTCTGATAATGATATTATCGTAGCGTTATTAGAAGATTCTGTTACTGTAAAGAGATTTTTCAAAGAAGAAGATTACATACGCCTTCAGCCAGAAAATGATACAATGGAACCAATCATCGTTCCACAAGATTCTCCATTTTCTATTGTTGGTAGAGTCATTGGACTGTATCGTGCATTTAAGTAATACATTAAATAGGAATTTGCCGGGGTGAGTAAACAGCCAGAACTCCCAGAGAAAATATACCCTATATCTGTGGCCTCGGAGCAAGGTTTAGATACGAGCGCATAAGCGAGCATTCAAACCGCTGCGACTAAAGTCACAGATATAGGGTATATTTTCTCTGGGAGTTCTGGCTGTTCCAATCCGATAAATTTGGAGTATTCAACATGTCGCGACTAAAGTCACAAATATGCCTTATATATCGTTTTGTGGGCGTCTGTTTTGCCTGTGGCAAATTATTATTGTAAATCCTCTTTAGTAATCTGTTTTCCATCTCTCCAGATTCTCTCTAAATCATAAAAAGCACGGTCTTCCTTACTAAATACATGAACAATAATATCTTTATAGTCCATAAGAATCCAGTTTGCACTCTGGTATCCCTCAATCTGTTTTGCATCGTAACCAGCTCTGCCGAGAGCTTCTTCTGCGCTGTCAGCCATAGCCTGTACCTGATTGCGGTTAGAACCACTGGCAATGATGAAGTAATCAGCCAGAGTGGATACCTGTTCAATATTAATGATCTTGATATCCTGTGCTTTTTTATCTTCCATGGCTTCACAAGCCAGACGGGCAATTTCTTTGCTGTTCATAGGTCAGCTCTCCTTTCCTCTTTTTCCAAAGTGTATGGTCTCATAGTAATGAAACGCTGTTTCTGTAGCAGGGTCAATAGGTTTTCCGCTCTTTCCTAAATAAGACAGGCTGTCTTTTAAGATATAATACATCCCTTCGTTTAAATCCATAAAAGCAACCTTCCGTATCCATTTCAGGTTTGGTGCCTTATCTCTTAAAGGTTCGATATAATCTGCGATATAGACGATTTTT
>ENA-OOZX01001915-OOZX01001915.1-human-gut-metagenome-genome-assembly--contig:-NODE-1915-length-11993-cov-2.167616_pt1 | contig 11993 bp, 8 predicted proteins | sample MGYA00241048_ERZ501412 | MGnify/ENA primary metagenome ERZ501412 (study PRJEB25962, sample SAMEA2042518) | human gut metagenome | biome: human gut; feature: human-associated habitat; material: faeces... | reverse complement strand
GTTCATTTTCGCAAAATCCGAACTAATTTCTCGACCTCTGTCAGCCTGTCGACAGCTCCTTTTTTTATTCTTCAGCGCCAAGAACAGCGATTTCGCTGATATGACAGTAATTCTTGTCAGGGTCTGTTGCACCGTCACCGTTGTAGCGGATATAACGTGCTTTTACCGTTTCATGGAACATATACTTTTCAAATTCGCTTGATTCACCTGTGTTTTGAGTTTTTGGAAGTGCAGTTTCCCAAGTCTTGCCGTCAACCGAGTATTCGATTGTGAACGGATAAATTCTTTCACTGCCTTTCCACATTGCGATTGCAACACCAGAAACGTCCTTTTCTTCGCCTAAATCAAGCGTAAGCGTACTCTTACCGTAACTTGACCAACGCGTGTTTATATCAAGGTCAACCGCACCTGCTTCAACGTTACCGTCATTGTCGCTTGCCTCAACGGCAAAAACGTCAAGTTGGTTAGGATAATATTTTTGACCTGTTCCGTTTATTGCGACAACTTCAATTTTGTCAGGTACTTTTGCAGATGTGATTGTAGATTTTCTTGACATTGCGAAATCGTCCGACATATTTAAGTCAATATCGCTTATGCAGATATATTTATCATTGTAGTAAACAATCTTTCCGAGTGCTTCACCGATTGCACGAAGCGGAACCATTGTTCTGTCGTTGTTCAAAATCGGTGCAGTGTCCATTGTTTTTGTTTCGTTGTTTACAGTATAATCGTTGCTACCGATTTTCATTGTAACGGCGTCACCGTTGATTTTGATTTCCTGTGTATCTGCCACCCATTCAACGTCTGCGCCGAATGACTCAGAAATAAATCTCAACGGAACAAGAGTTCTTTCGTTTTCGTCAAGGTATGGTACAACGTCCGTGCTGTCGTTATCAACACGTTTCGGAACACCGTTTGTAAGTGCTGTCGGTGTGTCAAGTACAAGCTCAACCTTTTCACCGCTGTATAAATCGTTTATATTCCAAGACTTCTTTGCAAGGTCGGGATTTTTTTCATTGTTGCCTACTGTATAAATCTGCGGTACAGGTACATTTTCAGTGTCAAAACCAAGATAATAGCTTAGGTGTGTAGGCTGATTGTAACAGTCGTTTTGGTATGCAACGTGCATTCTGTATTGAATGTCGTGCATAAGTGTAGGGATTTTGTAGCTTGTCGGTGTAGTGGTTGTGTAAATTCTCAAAGCACTGCCGTCCTTTAGCGGATACATAACTTCTTCACGCCAATCGCCGAAAAGATCGGCGGTAAGTGACGGATTAGCTTTTGTACCGTTTACAGAAGTACAACCCGAAGCGGTGAAGATAGTTTCAACCTTTTCTTTTTCGGGATTCCACTTGCTGATATAAATGTTGTCCTGAACTTCACGGCCCAAATCGCCGTCCCAATAGCATAGGAAGTTTGCCGGCATAGTGTATTTTGTTGAAATGACGGTACCGTCTGCGGCGGTAAGTATTCCTGCGGCTGACCAGCCTTCGCAACCAGGATAACGCGGGTCTATGTCATCAGATGTGCCGCGACCGTTGTCACTGCCCATTTGTTCGCCGCCGACAAGTATTTCGCCTGTACGTGCGTCACGCATTTCAAAGCTGTATTTTGCTTGAGTTTCTTCGTGACAAGAGTAAACTTCAAGTCCCGGTCTTGACGTGTCAAGGTCACTGACGTGCTGTGCGTCACCGTGTCCCAAACCTGTCGAATACATAGGCTTGCCGTCGTTGTCTATTGCAAGCGCACCGTATATAAGCTCATCGCAACCGTCATAATCAACGTCTGCGGCACTCATTGAGTGGTTGCCCTGTCCGATATATTTATTGTTGTAATCCATTGTATCAAAGCGCCATTTCTTAACAAGTTTGCCGTCTACAAGATCGTATGTTGCAATAACTGTTCTGCCGCCTGTTTCACCCTCAGGACCTGTGTAATAACCTCTTGCAAAAACCATGCTTGGTCTTGTGCCGTCAAGATATGCAACGGCGGCAAGGTATCTTTCGGAACGGTTTCCGAATGTATCGCCCCAAGAGCTTATATCCCATTTTTGACCGCTTGCGGTTTTGCCTGTGATTTGCGGGTCATAGTCAACTGTATCAATTACAGAGCCGTCCTCACCCTTGAATACTGTAAGATAAAGCGGACCTGTAAGGTTTTTACCGTTGCTTACAACGGCATAGTTTTTGTTTGCGTCACCGATAACAGAGCCGTCACCTGCGATTGTGCCGTCAGCCGTACGGCAAGCAACTTCGGCTTTGCCGTCACAGTCATAGTCGTATACCATAAACTGCGTGTCGTGTGCGCCTGCACGAATGTTAGGTCCCATATTTATACGCCATAGACGTGTACCGTCAAGCTTGTACGCGTCAAGAATACATTCACCCGTAAAACCTGCCTGTGCGGCGTCTTTTGCGTTTGACGGGTCCCACTTCAATACGATTTCATATTCGCCGTCACCGTCAAGGTCACCGACAGACGCGTCACCCGGTGTATATGAATATTCTTCACCGTTTACTTTATTGTTTTCAGGCTTTTGGATTGGAATATCCATATAATTGTTGTCCCAAAGCTGAACTGCTCCAACTTTGTCCCATTGTTCTTCGCCGTTTACAACAGGTACAATGAAATACTGTGTATCGTCACTTGCGATAAATAAATCGGTGAAATTTGTTGCATTTAGAGGTTCGTTATTTATTTTTTGTCCGTATGAGGACATTTCTGTTAAGCTTCGATAAATGTTATATCTCGTATCCGCACTTTCAGTGCCGAGCCAACGCCACGAAATATATGTATAGCCGTCCATTCTTACGGCAACAGCACCTCTGTTTAGATTTTCCATAGGACGCTGAATATCAGGTCGTGAGTCGATTAATTTTTGTGTTTCGGCGGCGGATTCTGTGTAATCGCCGACTTTCAGGCTTTCGCCTACTTCTGCGGCAAGTGCGGAAACCGCCGAACTTGCAAGCATTGCAACTGTAAGCATAGCCGAAATGATTTTCTTTTTATTCATAGTGTATTAAAATCCTCCTTTTCAAAGTATCTAAGTTATATTTTATCATATTATAAAAAGAATTTGGGTAAATTTAATAATGAATTCTGATTTTTATAAATTAATATCTGATTTTTCAAGCGATTTGACAAATCAAGATTAAAAGGGTATAATATGAATATATGAACATATGACTGAAAAGAGGAGAAGATAAATGGATAAATGCAGTACCTGTCAATATAATCCGCAGATTTTAGATAGATTGAAAAATCAACTTCCCGATGAAGATGTAACGGATAAATTGTCGGAAATGTTTAAAGTGTTCGGCGACAGTACAAGAATAAGAATTTTATGGACGTTGTTTGATAAGGAATTGTGTGTGTATGATATAGCGAATGCACTCGGTATGAGCCAGTCGGCTATCAGTCATCAGCTTAAAACTTTAAAACAGGCAAGGCTTATAAAGTCACGCCGTGACGGTAAAAATGCCTTTTATTCGATTGATGACGACCACGTTAAAAAGATTATAGAACAAATGCTTATTCATATTGAGGAAAACTAAAAAACGGTGCAATTAATTTGCACCGTTTTTGATTGTTGTTTTATAATAAATAAAATAGAATACTGCCGAAATAACTGCGGCGATAGTCCAGCCGACAGGCCAAGAAAGCCATATTCCGACTTCCGAATTAAGTGCGTATGAGAAAACATACGCAAGGATAACTCTTAAAAGCAAGTCTGTAAACGTGCTTGCCATAAACGCCCTCATACGTCCCGCACCGCGAAGAATACCGTCAAATGTAAGCTTTGCGGAAATTACAAAATAGAACGGTGTGACGATTTTTAAAAATATTCTTCCTACGTCTATAATACCTGTCTCACTGCTTTTTACGAATATATTCATCATAGTATTCGGGAATACGAAATACGCAATGAAAAACGGCAGAGAAACAACGATAAGCATAACAATACCTGCTTTAAGTCCTTCAGGTATGCGGAGAAGCTTTCGCGCACCTGTGTTTTGTGCCGTATAGCTTGACATTGCATTTCCGAGCGTTGAAAAACTTGTTATAGCGAATGTATTCAGCTTTATAGCCGCACTGTAACCGGCGATAACGTCAGAGCCGAAACTGTTTACACGGCTTTGTATAAATAAATTTCCGACCGATACAAAACTTTGCTGCAAGATACTCGGTATTGCAATTCTTGAAATATGTCCGAGCATACGGATTGAAAATTTTTTATATGTCCCCGATTTTATACCGTGAACGCGTTTTAAAAGTACGGCGAATGCGAGCATGGAAGATATACCCTGTGCAATAAATGTTGCCCAGCCGACTCCAGCCACGCCCATATTAAATACAATTACGAAAACAAGGTCAAGAATTATATTTCCGACTGACGACATAATCAAAAAATACAACGGAGTTTTACTGTCCCCCATAGCGGTAAAAACACCTGTGCATATGTTGTACAGAAACAGAAAAATCAATCCGCCTATGTAAATATTAAGATATGTCATTGAGTCGGAAAAAATATTGTCGGGAGTAGATAACATTTTTAACATTCCCGAACAGAAAACAATTCCGAAGATTGTAAGAATTGCGGCAAGTACAGTCATTGAAATTATTGAAGTGAAAATGGAAGTTTTGAGTTTTTCAAAATTTTTCGCACCGAACAACTGCGAAATAATAACAGCCGCACCGACGTTTGCACCTGTGGCTATTGCCATAAAAATCATCGTAATCGGATAAGAAGCGCCCACAGCAGCTAATGCCTGGGCGCCTACAAATTTTCCGGCTACGATACTGTCCACTATATTATAGAGTTGCTGAAATACCACGCTCAAAAGCATAGGTATCGAAAAGCTCCATAATATTTTTGAGGGTTTGCCCTCTGTCAAGTCAGTAATCATTTACCTCATTCTTTCTTATTAAATTTTATCAGTCAACATCAACAGGATATTTACCCGAGAAACATCCGTCACAGAATTGACAGTTTGCGTTAGGAATAATCTTTTTCAAAGAATTAACGCTTAAAAATCCGATACTGTCTGCACCGATAAGTTCTTTAATTCCGTCCATGGTGTAGTTACAGGCTACAAGCTGATCCTTTGACGGTACGTCTGTACCGAAGTAGCAAGGGAACATAAACGGCGGAGCAGATGAACGAACGTGAACTTCTGTTGCACCGAAGTGACGTAAAAGGCTTACAATTCTCTTTGAAGTCGTACCTCTTACGATTGAGTCGTCAACCATAACGACACGCTTTCCCTCAACTGTGCTTTTCAGTACGTTAAGTTTAATTCTTACGGAATTTTCACGCATTGCCTGTGACGGCTGAATGAAAGTTCTGCCGATATATTTATTCTTTACAAAACCGATGTCGTAAGGAATTCCCGATTCCTTTGCATAACCCATTGCGGCACTTAGTCCCGAATCCGGTACACCGATTACAACGTCAGCCTCAACAGGAAATTCCTGCGCTAAGTATTTGCCTGCAAGCATACGTGAATCGTGTGCAGACTGTCCTTCAATAATACTGTCAGGACGTGCAAAATATAAGTATTCAAAGATACACATTGTATGTGGCTTTTTGCCGACGTGAGTTCTGATAGTGGAAATTTTACCGTCTTGAACGACAACAATTTCACCGGGCTCAATGTCGCGGACAAATTCCGCACCCACACTGTCAAGTGCACAAGTTTCCGAGGCAAAAACAATAGCGTCGCCTTTTTTACCCATACAGAGCGGTCTGAAACCCCAAGGGTCACGAGCGGCAATAAGTTTTTGCGGACTCATAACGATAAGTGAAAACGCACCTACAAGGTGATTTATAGTCTTTTCAACCGCCTCTTCAACGCTTTTTGAATTAAGACGTTCTTTGGCGATTGTGTAAGCAATCATTTCTGTGTCGGTTGTTGTTTGGAAGATAGCACCTGTAACGCTTAGTTCTTGTGCCAATTCGTCCTTGTTTACGAGGTTGCCGTTGTGGGCAATGGCGATATTACCTTTTACATATCTAAGTACAAGCGGTTGAGCATTTTCACGCATACTTTCGCCTGTTGTCGAATAGCGAACGTGACCGACAGCCATTTTACCGTCAAGTTTTGTCAATATTTCGTCATTAAATACATCGTTGACAAGTCCCATATCCTTGTAATGAGTAATGTCACGATTGTTATTTACCGCGATACCGCAGCTTTCCTGTCCTCTGTGCTGAAGTGCATAAAGTCCGTAATAGGTCGTTCTTGCACAATCACCGTCAGGATCATAAATGGCGAATACACCACATTCTTCACCGATTCTGTTGTCATTTTGCATAATCTTTATCCTCTCTTAAAATACGCTTTGTATTAAAATTTTGATACATATTATATTATATACTGTTTTCCGATAAAATTCAACAGTTTTTATAAGTGAATTTGCATAGCGAGATTAAATATTGCTTTTTCGACAAAACAAAAAATCTCAAGAGTATAGCTCTTGAGATTTTTCAGGTCATTTTGTGAATGTTTTTGTCAATAATTTACAACAATATTCGAATTAAAATTATTCTCCGAACAATTTTTTGTTTTCGTTATCAATTTCAATCTGTCTTTGCTTTTGTTCATCCGAATAGTTAGGGTGCATATTATGTTCTTTTTCAATCTTGTCTTTTAACTCATCTATAACTTCGGTATCTCTTTCGTTATCGACTTCCATAGAACTTATATAAGTATTGATAGTATTACTCGAACGTGAGTTTTCTGATTCTGATAGGTCGTATTTTCCTTGTCGCATACCTGTTAAAACATAATAGTCTTCATCGGTTGCAATGTCGCTGTCATCTCTTGAAAGGAATAATAAAACTTTTTCATTAACTTCAAAGTCAGGATAACCGTCGGAAGAAACGATTGTGTTTTCATCTTCGCCTTTATCTATTCTTACTATAGCTTGATTATCGTCACGTTCGCCGAAAAGGTAATTATCAATGTTTACAACTATGTCTGTCTGAAGAATATTTCTGAAATTTTCACCTTTTTCATTATTGGGATTACTCCATTTACTGTCCATAATTTCTGAAACAGTACCCTCTATTATTAAGTCTGAACGTAAAATAAGCTCACTTTCAGATATTAACGGTATAATACCGTCAACGACTATTTCTTCTTTTTTTGCATTATTTCCGCAAGATGTTGCAGTGAGCATTATTGTGAGACAACACATTAAACTGATTATATTTAAAATAGATTTTTTCATAATAATATTTCTCCTTTTTTATTTATTGTAAATAGCATTTATACCGTTTATATCATCTTCAAATAAAGATCTTTTTCGTTGCCCTTTAGCTTGAGGAGTAGACATAACAGAATATGTCGTTCCAGAATGTCCCATCTGTTATGTATTCTTTTGTAAGCTTACTATTTGTATCAAATATTATTAGTATATGAGTATAAAACACTAATATGCAATTAATATAACATAAAAGATAGCATAGAGATATAGGTGAGTAAGTTCACTAAACTGATGTTATTAAAAGTATTAATGCACAAAATAATTTACAAATATACCAATTATTTAGTACATTTTCATTTTACAAAAAAAAATCCTTTTTGTCAATATATTTTTATTGAATTGTAATTTAAACGGGAAAATTGGTATAATTTAATTCTAATCAGTAAATATATTATAAAAAAAGTGGCAGAAAAACTGCCACTTTTTTTATAATGATGTTTAGTTATCTGCAAGCATTCTGTTTACTGCCGAAATAAGTGCATAGATTGACGCGGTGTTAATATTTGCGTCAACGCCTGCACCCCAATAAGTTTTGTGGTGGTTGTGGTCGTTGATTTCAATATATGTTGCCGCTCTTGAATTTGATGAACGTGTTAGGGCGTGTTCTGTGTAGTTGCAGATTTCAAACTGCTGACCCAAGAATTGTCTTAGACCGTTGCAAAGTGCGTCCAAAGGACCGTTACCCTTGCCCTCGATAGAGGTAACTTTTCCGCCCTTTTCGATAGTAGCCGAAAGAATTGTACAGTCATCTTCCTCCGTTGAACGATAGAAACGGGTTTTAATAGGCTCTGCCACATTCACATATGTATCCTTGAATGCTTGATGTATTTCGTGATTTGTAAGTACGGTTTTCTTTTCGTCAGACATATCTGTGATAAGTGAAGAAAATTCCGCAAGCATTGGCTTCGGTAGGGTGTAGCCGTACTTGTTTTCCATAATATAGCTTACACCGCCTTTACCTGACTGACTGTTGATAAGAATAGGCTCATATTTTCTGCCGATGTCGGTAGGGTCGATTGTAAGGTATGGGTTAGCCCATTTATTTGACGGACTTGAACCGAATTTATCCATACTCTTTTTGATTGCGTCCTGGTGAGAACCCGAAAATGCAACGTATGCCATTTCACCTGCGTATGGGTGTCTTGGGTTAATCGGCAAACGATTATACTTTTCGTATACTTCGATGATTTCATCAATATTTTCAAGATGAAGTTCAGGGTCGATACCTTGACAGAACATATTAAGTGCAACAGTGATAACGTCCGTGTTACCTGTTCTTTCGCCGTTACCGAATATTGTACCCTCAACTCTGTCCGCACCTGCAAGCAATGCAAGTTCGCTTGACGCAACGCCTGTACCTCTGTCGTTATGTGCGTGAACGCTGAAAACAAGATGTTCACGATTGTTAAGGTGCTTGCACATATATTCGATTTGGTCGGCATATACGTTTGCTGTCGCAACTTCGATAGTTGACGGAAGATTTACGATAACTTTGTTTGTTTCGGACGGCTTGAATACATCAAGTACGGCATTTGTAACTTCTGCCGCGTAGTCCGGCTCTGTACAAGTGAAACTTTCAGGTGAATATTCAAAACGAATATTTCCGTCAAGCTGACCGTCAACAAGGCTCATTACAAGCTTTGCACCGTCAACGGCAAGTTGTTTGATTTCTTCCTTGCTCTTTCTGAAAACAACTTCACGTTGAAGTGTTGAAGTTGAGTTGTAAAGGTGGATAATTGCGTTTTTAGCACCCTTTAGAGCCTCAACGGTTTTCTTTATAATATGTTCTCTTGCTTGTGTAAGCACTTGAATTGTGACATCATCGGGAATAAGATTTTCGTCAATAAGACGGCGAACAAATTCAAATTCAGTATGCGACGCTGCCGGAAAACCTACTTCGATTTCCTTAAAACCAAGCTTTACAAGGAATTTGAAAAATTCGATTTTTTCTTCTGTCGTCATAGGTGAGTAAAGTGCCTGATTACCGTCACGAAGGTCAACACTGCACCAAATCGGAGCATGAGTTATTTCATTGTTCGGCCACTGACGATCCTCAAGCGGAATCGGATGGTACATTTTTTGATATTTTTTATAATTCATAATGAACACTGCCTTTCCGGCGAATACGCCTAAAATAATATATGAAATTTCTAACTAAAAAAGCTGAGCCACAATGTGACCCAGCATAATTTCAATACAGTTCAGTACAGAAAAACAAAACTGAAGACCACATTGTCGATTCAGCTTAGGAGTAGGAGGTTATTCAAATTTGCCTTTGAAAATTTATCCATAATTCCGTACCTCTTTCTATACTATATGGCTATTCTACAATAAAATCAAGGCTTTGTCAATATTTTTTTGAAAATTAATATATAGAATTTATAGGGTGAAATTGCGGATTATATAGTGATTTTTTATACATTAAAGGAATAGACGGAGCATATATTGGACGTAGGAGGATTGGTTTATGGATATACTGTCTTTATTGTTCCTTGCTGTTGCACTTGCGATGGACGCATTTTCGGCGGCGGTTACGGACGGAATGATTGTGAAAAAAATACGATTTTATGATGCGCTTAAAGTGGGATTGTTTTTCGGTGTGTTTCAGTTTCTGATGCCTTGTATCGGAAATTTGGTGTCGGGGTTTGCGACTGATATTGTGGAACGTTTTGACCATTGGATTGCGTTTGTGCTTTTGGGATTTTTGGGACTGCATATGATATGGGAGTCACGCACCGAACAGGAAATACCGAAAAATCCTTTAAAAAATTCATCGCTTTTGCTTGCGGCAATCGCAACAAGTATTGATGCACTTGCGGCAGGTGTTACGCTTGCGGCGGTCGGTACGCCGATTTTGTTTTCGTCCACGGTTATCGGAATTACAGCATTTTTGTTTTCGTTCGGCGGTGTTTTTATCGGTAAGAAGTTCGGCGGTTTTCTCGGCTCAAAGGCAGAATGTATCGGCGGAATTATTCTTATATTAATAGGCGTAAAAACACTTGTCGAGCATTTATATTGACTAAATTTGCAAAGTGGGATATAATGATATTCAGAGCTGTTGAAATTTTGTCGGCAGGCTCAATGATATGTACTTAATATGTATGAAGGGATATTATAATATGGATTTAACTTCACCACGCACGATAAGAAATATTCAGGAACAATTCGGTTTTACGTTTAAAAAAGGTCTTGGACAGAATTTCCTGACTGCACGAAACATACTTGAAGAAATAGTGGACGCCGCAGAGATTGAAAGCGGTGTTATAGAGGTCGGACCGGGATTCGGCGTGCTTACGAGCGAGCTTGCGCAAAACAGCGATAAGGTCGTTACGATAGAAATAGACGAACGTTTGATTGATGTGCTTGACTACACACTTGCGGAATATGACAATGTAAAAATCATAAATGAAGATATTTTAAAACTTGATTTAAAAAAAGTTATTGACGATGAATTTAACGGCGAAAAGGTCAGTATAGCGGCAAATTTGCCGTATTACATCACTACACCGATTATCACTAAATTGCTTGAAAGCGAAGTTCCCATTGATAACATTACGGTTATGGTGCAGAAAGAGGTCGCCGAGCGTATGTCGGCAAAGCCGTCAACTAAGGATTACGGTGCGATAACGGTGCTTTGTCAGTATTATACGGAGCCGTCAATCGTGGCAAATGTTCCTGCGTCACTGTTCGTTCCGCCGCCAAAGGTGGACAGTGCGGTGTTAAAATTAAAGGTACTTGATAAACCGTCGGTGGAAGTAAAGGACGAGGGTGTATTTTTCAGAGTGGTGAAAGCGGCATTTTCACAGCGAAGAAAAACTCTTTTAAATTGCCTTTCGGCAAATTTTCCTATTCCGAAAGATGAAATATCAACACTTCTTGAAAGTATAGGAATTGCACCGTCAAGACGCGGTGAAACACTTTCGCTTGAAGAATTTGCAAATATCGCCGATACATTATTACAAAAGATAAAATAGGAGGATTTTCAATGGAAATCTTTTCATTTGGTGAACGACTTATGATTTACCGTAAAAGAGCGGGACTTTCCAAAAAAGAACTTGCCAAAAGAGTAGGGATAAGTGTTTCGACACTTACCAAGTATGAAAATGACGAATCACAACCGAATGTCGATATGCTTACCGATTTGGCTATTGCACTTGACATATCTGTTATGAAACTGCTTTCAGGTTTCGGTGATCCGATTCGTGAAAAATACAGACAGGGACTTTTAAATATTTCGCTTGAAAAAATGAATGCTTTGCAAGAAAGGCATTTGCTATAAAAAAATAGGATTGCGATTAATGCAATCCTATTTTTATGTTATGTTTTTATTTCTTCTTGTTGCCTGCTTTTGCTCGAAGGCTTGTGCTTAGAATTTTCTTTCTCATTCTAAGGTGGTTTGGAGTTACTTCCAATAATTCATCATCAGCGATAAAGTCAAGACACTGTTCAAGGCTCATTTCTCTCGGAGGAACAAGTCTTAATGCGTCATCAGAACCTGATGAACGGGTATTTGTTGCGTGCTTTTTCTTACATACGTTAACAACAACGTCCTCAAGTCTTGCGTTTTCACCGACAATCATACCTTCGTAAACCTTAACGCCCGCACCTACGAACAAAGTACCTCTTTCCTGTGCGTTGTAAAGACCGTAAGTAATAGTTGTACCGTCCTCCCAAGCGATAAGAGTACCGCGGGTTCTGCCGTTAAAGTCGCCCTTGTACGGCTC
>ENA-OOZX01001899-OOZX01001899.1-human-gut-metagenome-genome-assembly--contig:-NODE-1899-length-12031-cov-5.139947_pt1 | contig 12031 bp, 9 predicted proteins | sample MGYA00241048_ERZ501412 | MGnify/ENA primary metagenome ERZ501412 (study PRJEB25962, sample SAMEA2042518) | human gut metagenome | biome: human gut; feature: human-associated habitat; material: faeces... | reverse complement strand
CCAGTATAAGAGCTGCCAGAGTAAATTCCGCCGCATAAGAAGATACGGGGTATGCGGCGGAATTTAAAAAATTCATTTTTATATAATCATATACAGCTCAAATCATCCTATGCATTAGCATGGGATGTTCTGAAGAAAATTTCGCATCACTTCAGCCTCGTCTTTCGCTTTTAGGATGGCATCCACATCGTAGTTACGGAGCTGTTTACGGAGGTTCTCAACATGCTTCTTCCATTCTGCATCCAAACTGTCTGCGGAGGAGTTGAATGCAGCCTGAGTGTCATTCCAGTAAGTGTTGATATTAGTTTGCAACTTGTCCAACACACGCTCATCCCGGCAAGACTCAACAAATTTCTTGGCTACGCTTTTTTTCCAACCACCTGAAAAGATTGCAAATACGCTAACTGCTGCAATCAATGCAAGTGCAATACCAAGTACAACAGGTCCACCGATTGCGGCCACAGCACTGGCAGCTGCAGCAGTACCTCCGACAGAGATACCAAGTGCCGAGAGAAGGCTAACACCCTTTGCGACCAGAATATATCCACCAAGGTTACCGCAGGAAGCTGCCCAGATTGCCAGTGCTCCATAAGTTGCAACACCCGTTAAGCCAGCAGCAAACGCCTGCTCCTTGCTGAACGGATATACTTTGAAAGAGATATTGTCCACAGAAATCACTGTGTTCACGTCAAAAGAATCCAAGAATTCGTCGATGTCAATAGCCAACTGTTTTGACTTCTTCTCCAAAATAGAATTAGTCTTATCCTGCAAGAGTCCGGAAACATAGGTGCTGAAAATCTGAAGATCCTCCTTTTTCTTCTTGACATTCCTATTCTCCATCAAGGAAACAAGATTTTCAACGGTAATGGTATCACCGTAGAAATTAGATACCTCGTCCTTGCTTTCACGCTTATATTTTCCGATACTCTCACAGTTAAAACAAGAAACACATTTTACTAGCGAGAAATATCACTTAACCGTCGCTAGAAAGTTAGTTTCCTTTATTGGCCATCTTGATAATAGCAGCCTTAATCTTTTCAACATCTGGAAGAACCGCTTGTTCCAAGACACGCGCATAAGGTACAGGCACATCTTCACTTGCCAAACGTACAATTGGGTGGTCAAGGTAATCAAATGCTTCACTTTCTGTAACCATAGCAGCAATCTCACCGATGAATCCACCAGTCTTATAAGCATCATTGACCAACATAAGTTTACCAGTCTTCTTAACTGACTCGAAAATCAATTCCTTATCAAGTGGGATAAGCGTACGTGGGTCAACAACCTCAACATTGATACCTTGTTCAGCCACTTCTTCAGCAGCCTTAAGAACACGTTCCAACATACGACCATATGTGACAATAGTAAGGTCAGTTCCTTCACGCTTGATTTCACCTTTTCCAAGTGGAATGTAGAAATCAGGATCTTGTGTTACTTCCTCTTTTTTACCGTAAAGTGCTTTTGGTTCCATGAAAATAACAATGTTATTATCTTGAATAGCAGATTTCAAAAGACCTTTAGCATCGTTAGCATTACCTGGAGCAACCACTTTAATCCCTGGAATGTGAGTCAACCATGACTCAAGAGATTGTGAGTGCTGTGCCGCAGAACCAATCCCTGAACCAGATGCCACACGGAAGGTTACAGGAGTCTTCAAACCACCACCAAACATGTAGTTATTTTTTGCGCCATTATTAACGATAGCGTCAAGGGCAATCGTGATGAAGTCCATGAAAGTCAAGTCAACGATTGGACGAAGACCTGTAATAGCAGACCCAACAGCTGCACCAGCGATAGCAGCCTCTGAAATTGGTGTATCTCTAACACGTTTTTCACCAAACTCTGCCAACATACCAACTGATGTACCGAAGTCACCACCATAGATACCGACATCTTCACCCATAAGGAAGATATTTTCGTCTTTACGCATTTCCTCGCTCATAGCAAGGTTTACTGCCTCACGCAAGGCCATCAATTTTGTTTCACTCATACTTGTATTCCTCAACCTTTCTCTTTAGTCTACCCATACATCTTCAAAGGCAACTGAAAGTTCTGGATCTGGGCTATTTTGGGCGAACTCATAAGCTGCATCAACCTCTGCCTTAACTTGGCTTTGGATAGCATCTAACTCTTCAGCGCTTGCGATATTTTCAGCAACGAGATAGTCACGGTATTTAATAATAGGATCGTTATTGTTCTTCCACTCGTCAACTTCTTCCTTAGTACGGTAAACACCCGCATCGGCAGTTGAGTGACCGAACCAACGGTAAGATTCTACCTCAACGATAGCAGGACCGTTGCCACCACGGACATGCTCAACAGCCTTGCCCATTGTTTCATATACAGCCAAAACATCGTTACCATCTTCACAGTAGAAACCAGGAATGCCATAAGCTTCCGCACGTGTATAAAGGTGAGGTGTGTTTGTAGCTTTATGAATATCCATTGAGATACCATAACGGTTATTGATGATAAAGAAGATAACAGGTAATTTCCAAGTAGCTGCCATATTGACTGACTCATGGAATGAACCTTCGTTAGTTGCGCCATCTCCAGAGAAAGCCACAACAATGTTTCCTGTTTCTTTGTATTGCTGAGTGAGGGCTGCACCTACGGCAAGAGCGTAACCACCACCAACGATACCGTTAGTACCATAGTTACCTTTTTCAAAGTCAGCCAAGTGCATAGAACCACCACGGCCCTTAGAAACACCGGTTGCCTTACCAGCAAGTTCTGCCATCATTTTATTCAAATCCATGTCTTGGGCGATAGATTGTCCGTGACCACGGTGATTTGAAAAGAAGATATCGTCATAGCTCAAGTGTTGAACAGCACCAACGTTGGCTGCTTCCTCACCAACTGAAAAGTGAGTCATCCCTTGAACAAAACCACGACGAACCAATTTATTAATACGTGAATCAAATTCACGAATACGTTCCATTTTAGTGAACATCTCAAGATGTGTCTCTTTAGAAAGTTTTACCATATCGATCTCCTCTATCGAAATTTTTCTATACATCTAGGATAGGTTAAAAAAACTTAATGAGCAAGAAATATGCTTGAAAAATGAAAAGCCTTACAACCTTATCACTTATAGGCAATCCGTATGCTTTTTTTTAGCGCATTATGATATAATTGTATAGATTTTACCCGAATAGGAGAATATTTGATATTGAGTGACGTCATCGTTCACGGGCTTACGGCATGTATAGCTTTTATTTTACAAATTGTTATCTTCAAGGTAACTACGAAAAGGCCTTTAAGATACTGGATTCTTATTTTAGCAGGTTTAGCCATTTTTGCCTCTAGTTATTTTGGTATTTACTTTCCAAAATCTGGTTTTATTGCACTTGTGCTCTTTCTAGCTAACAAATCCTACAAAAATCTGAGACATACCATTTTGGAGACTTCCTTCATACCTTTCACATTTGCCTTAATGGTGAGACTGGTCATTTTCCTGATTATTCCAATCTTTTTCCCTTCTGTCCTAGATTATTATTTTGCTGGTCCATTTATTCTTTTGCTTGCGTTTTTGCTATGGTTCGCTCAAAATGCCCTTCTTCAAGTGGACTACTCTCGAATGATGCAAATTGACAAAGCAAGACCATGGTACAAATCAACCTCTGTTGCTCTTTGTGCTCTAGCCATTATTTACTTTGCTTCTGAACTTCTTTCAACAGACATTCACTTTACCATTGCCTTTCTTATTATTACAGCTCTGATTCTATCTGGACAGGTTAATCTCTATAGAAAGGACCTCAGTGCACAAACACAAGCAGCTCAAGAGGAACATTCTCTGCTTCTTCAAAAATCAAGCCAGAACATCAATACTTGGTACCAGAAAAAAACTAGCCAAGAACTCTTCATCAAAGACGAAGCTGAAAATCTCTACGATATCATCCGTTTCCAACAAAACGAGGAGGCTCAGGAGTTAATTGACTACTTGCTGACTCCGAATCCGTTAGATAAGAAGATTGATCATTTTTATCGAGATAAACTTGAAAATATTAAACTCCCTGATTTGCGAGTCCTCTTTGAAGCTAAATTTCTAAAGGCAAAAGAATTGGATGTTTGGGTTAGTATGGAGGTTCCAGAACCCATTACCGTTTATCCTATTTATCCTTTAGATTGGGTATATGTCCTATCAACGATATTGGATCACGTCATTGACCAAGCACAAGATAGCGAACAGAAATATCTTAGCTATGCTTATTTTAAAGACGAGGATAGTCAACACTTTGTCGTTGAAAGTTCAAGCACTAAAGAAGATTCAGCTATTACCTCTGATTTCTCTGATCCCGAACTGAAACGCGTCAATAGGATCCTATCCACTTATCCAAACGTTAACATTGTTTCAAATACACGTGCTGGTATTTACCGCTTACAAATCGAGATTGACATGACAAAAGGAGGTTACAATGATTACTAATATTATCAATCCTCTCTTACAGGCTGTTAGTTTCATTTCTATTTGGTACCTCTACCAGACTATGTCTAAGGTTAAACCACAACGAGGACACCTCTTACTTCTATTTTTGTCCTACGTAGCTGCAGCATCCTATTTTAATCTCGTAAAAATCGTTGTAGACCCTCTTTTCTTCCTTGTTGCTGATTTGGCCCTTGTAAAAGAGCGTTCTTTCTATCATCGATTGCTTTACGCTTTTTATCCAACTATCCTTTTTGATATGGCAACACGACTACTTTCACTTGTCATCCTCCCTCACATCTTACATATCAAAGGTGATGTTACTCTCGATACTAACTTACATATCTTGACCTACATCTTAGCTCCATTAATCATTTTCCTAACGCTTAAAATCTTCGCCATAGACCTAAATCAGATGAGTAGTCTTGACGAAGTTTGGGCTAGACGTAACTGGTTGCGAAGCACTGCCTTCCTAGCTGTCTATTATGTCTTCTTTACTGTTATCCATGGTCTTAACAGTATCCTTACGACAACTAATGATCCTAAAAATTTATTTGAAATAATTTTCAAGGTCAATGCTAATAGTTCTGTTATCTTTGTTCTATATATTGCTCTACTACTATGGGATTTTTACAATTGGAACCAGGCTATCCACCAACAATCTATTGATAGGCTGAACAAAGAACGCCATAAATTGTTGGGTACTATGACTAACTACAGCAAATCCTTTATCCAAATTATCACGCAAAAGCAAAAATCCTTCGACCTATTCAAAAAAAATCTCAAGGACGTTTCTCTTGCCTTGGAAAATGAAGATACCGCCAAAGCTACTAGCCTACTTGAAATTTATAAAACGGACAATGCTAGTATTGGTAATCCAGAGACTCAAGAACACTTGGATAGACTTAGCAATCCAATAATAGCAAGTTTTCTTTCAAATCGTATTTTGGAAATGAGAGCGTCACATGTCGATATTTCCATTAATATAAGTCCTCAGTTTGGTGAGATTCCTTTACCTGACTTAGATTTATATCAACTGCTCCAAGCTTCGGATAAAGCGATATTTAAACTACTTCGTCCTGACATCAAGGTCAACAGTAGTTACCTCCAACTAGATCACTCGCAACTCCTTGTCGTTGAATTGCCAGTTTTGGCTGATAAGGTTAGCAAAGATAAAGAACTGAATGAGTTGGTTAAGACTTTGCCAAATGTTGACTATCGCATCGGTTTACATGCAGGTTATCTGACTCAAATAATTGAAATCTTTGAACCTGGTTATTAAGATGATATTGAAAAAGAGCCACCGGCTCTTTTTTTGTTGCTTTTTATCTCTTCACACTAAAACTTCCTGACATTTTTGAGCGAAGGTAATTCCTCGACAAACAAAAAGACACCCAAAATCATATGGACTGAGTGTCTCTATTAATAGTAAAGTCCGACTAGTGTAGCTTAGAAGGCACCGCCTCCGCCACCTCCGCCACCACCAGAGAAGCCACCGCCTCCAAAGCCGCCACTACCACTGTTCGAATTGATAGAGAAGCTACTTACGCTATCTGAGGCAGAAACATAAGATTCTAGATAATTGACATTATTCATCATGATAAATGGTGCTGCTGAATAAGTAAACTCATCTAGAGATGGATTGCTGAGGTGAATGTTGTAACGTTTTAGGACATCACTAACTTTTTTCGCCTGTCCATAGAGTGTCGCATAAACCAAGATACGATTCCAAAGGATAACAGATTCTAGTTCGGATTCTTTAAAACTAGGAATACTCTTAATCATATTTTTAAAGCTATGCCACTGGTAATAGGTTGAAATTTGAGTTGCATCAAGACATCTCTGACGACGTCTTTTCACTAAGTACCAGAATAAAATGGTAACTCCTGCTATAGGTAGAAGGCCAAGAATATAGTAAAAACCTAGTCCTGATCCAAAAGCAGCAAATAAGAACAAGGTTGAAAGAATACAAAGCACCATTGAAAGTACCAAAGCTGCTACTCCCAATATGTTAAATGTCTTTTCTTTCGGACTAAAATCTCTATAAATTTTAGGAAGTCCAAGCGCAAATTCCTCTTTTTCTACGCCTTTTGCTACTTGATAGCCGTCATTAGTGAATTGATATTTGACACGTTTTCCTTGGGAACGTATTGCTTCACGCTCATAGCTTGTTCTAGCACTCTTAAATTGTTTTTCTAGAGCATCTTTATCAAGATAATAGCGCGAGAACATTTCCGTATCTCTAATTTCCATGCGACCATCAAACAACATATCCAAGAAAGACACTTCAAATGAAGAGAGCCCCTCCTTTTCAATACGTGTAAGAATATTACTATCACCTTCTTGTCTATAGGTGAGATGACCTCTATCAATCAAATCAAGGATGGTAGCTTGCACCATATATTTAAACTTCAGAGGACCCGTTTCTTCTTTTAGACCTGTTTTGTCGAACGACTGATTATAAACATTCTTGGCTAGGACCAAAGGTGCTAAATCTTGAGGGGCTTCATAAAGACGGGCATCTCGAGGGAAAGAAGGCATCCTAGTGCTATAAAGAACAATGAGGTAACAGAAAATACCAATAAGAACAAAGCTTAAGATTACAAGTGGTAAGATGACATAAAAAATGCGTCGAAAGTTTTCTTTAGATTTCTTGATATCTGCTTCTTTTTTTAGAAAGTCTGCCTTATTCGTCTTATTTAATAAGTAAGCCTGATTATTTTCTCGTAAAGCACTGGTCATCGGCCAGTAGGCGTGTAATTCCAATTTACCTGATGCTGGTAAATTGTCTACATGAACCTGATAACCTGTAGAAGTACGCTTAACCTGTGGGTCTTTTCCGAAATAGCCAGTGTGGGCATAAAGCTCTCCCTGACTTGCATCTAGACCATCAACTGTGAAATCAATCTGTCCAAATCCTTTATCCCAATCAGATATAGGAAACCAATTTAAAACTGCAATATCTGAATATAGATTCAACAGGTGTTGGATTTGCCAAGTAACTTTGAGGACAACCCTATCACCATCTGAACCTGAATTATAAACTTTGAGTTTAACACCTTCATAGGAGTCTGTTTTTTCAACTGTAATATCTGTTTTTTCTTTCCCATTTACAGTTGCCGAAACCTCTGGGTCATCCATGATAGAATAGCCACCAATTTTTCCCAAGGTTACATACTGACCTTTATAGTCACTATCAAAATCATAAGTCACTTCCTGAGTAAAGGTCGCATTACCATCATCATGTATTGAAAGGTGACCAACATAGGAAGGCAGACTATACTCTACCTCATCAGCTTTGACGTGTTGCAAAGACAATGGCAGAAAACAGACTAACAACACAGTTAAAGTAACATATTTAACAAGACCTTTCAGTATCTTTTTCATCATTTTGCTCCTTCAAGAACTAAAAAAGCAGGTGCAACACCAAGTGTCTCGATGTGCCCTGCTCTGATCCCTTATTTAAGCTTGATAAACAATCTCACCGTCACAGATAGTATATTTAACACTACCCGTAAGCTCTTCGCCCACAAATGGTGAATTGGCTGCTTTAGACTTAAAGTCTGCTGTGACCTGACGTTTTTCCTTGTCGGCAAAGATTACAAGGTCAGCTGGTCCATTTTCAGCCAAATAACCGGCATCGAAGCCATAAAGATCAGATGGGTTGCTAGTCATTACTTTCAAGAGTTCCGTCAAGCTTAAGTGACCTGCTTCAACCAAGTAGGTCAATCCAAGAGATAGAGATGTTTCAAGACCAGTCATTCCTGATGGTGCTTTAGTAACATCATCGACATTCTTTTCATCGGCATGGTGCGGCGCGTGGTCTGTGGCAATAACTGAGATGACTCCAGATTTCAACCCTTCGATAACGGCCTGACGGTCAGATTCCAAACGAAGTGGTGGGTTCATCTTGGCATTAGCACCTTTTGAGAGCAAGAGGTCTTCGGTTTTTGAGAAATGCTGCGGTGCCACTTCGGCAGTAACTTGAGCTCCAAGTTTTTGGGCAAATTCAACCACTTTTACAGATTCAGCTTTTGACAAGTGTTGAATATGAACATGTGCTTGTGTATCATAAGCAATCATGATATCACGCGCAATCATACTGTACTCAGCTACACCAGTTGCCCCACAAATATGGAATTCTTTTTTAGCAATATTTTCATTGAAACCGAGAATACCATTAAGATCTGGATCCTCCTCGTGAAGACTGATAAAGGTATTATTCTCTTTAGCTAACTCCATGGCTTTTTTGACAATCCCAGCATTGGTCAATGGAATACCGTCATCTGAGAATCCAACAGCACCTGCTTCAAGCAAACCCTTGAAATCAGTAATATTTTCACCATCAAAGTTCTTTGTAATAGTCGCAACAGACTTAACATGGATATTTTCCTTAGCTGCTGAAGTCAAGACCTCCTCCAAGGTTTCCTTGTCTGAAATCGTTGGATTAGTGTTAGCCATCATGACAACTGTTGTAAAACCACCTGCAGCCGCTGCCAAGGCACCCGTATGAATGTCTTCCTTATGGGTTTGACCTGGCTCACGGAAGTGAACATGGATATCCACCAAACCAGGAGCAACCACAAGACCAGTCGCATCGATGACTTGAGCATCTCCAGCTTCGATATTTTCAGCAATCTTAACGACTTTTTTACCATCAACAAGAACATCAGCTTGCGTATCCAAACCAGACTTAGGGTCTACAACACGACCATTTTTAATCAGTAACATAATCTTCCAACTTTCTATTTTACTTCAACCAATCAATTGGGGATTGGCCTTGAGATACAAGGTAGGCATTGGCTTTTGAAAAAGGCTTGCTGCCAAAAAAACCACGATAGGCCGACAAGGGACTCGGATGGGCACTCTCAATAATGGCATGCTTTGGATTGGTAACCAGAGCTTTCTTCTTACGAGCATAGCCACCCCAAAGTATAAAGACAACAGGAGTATCCTTTTGATTGAGAACCTTAATCACAGCATCTGTAAATGGTTCCCAAACCTGACCGGCATGCCCATTTGCTTGACCAGCTGGAACTGTCAGACAGGCATTAAGCAAAAGCACCCCTTGCTCAGCCCATGACGTTAAATCATGAAAGGGTCTAGGACCCAAATCTTCCTCTAACTCCTTAAGAATATTTTTCAAAGACGGGGGAGCAGGAAGACTATCAGGTACTGAGAAGGATAGTCCCTGTGCTTGATGAGGCCCATGATAAGGGTCCTGACCAAGAATTACCACCCGCACTTCTTCAAATGGAGTCTCCAACAAGGCATTAAAAACCTTTTCACGTGGCGGATAAACCGTTCCCTGACTATAAACCTGATCCATAAACTGATTTATCTTTGAAAAATAATGATCTGGCAGTTCCTCTTTCAGAAGCTTGTGCCATGTCGAATGTTCCATAAAAACCTCTTTTTAGACTGTTTTACACCCTAAATTATACCATAATTTGTAGGGAATATTCGGAAAATACTGAAAAAGCATCCTGAATACGAGGCATTTTCTATAAAGTTTAAAAAATGAGTGACTCCACAAGTTTAAAGGGCTTACAACCTTTAACTCGTTATAGTTTTATGCTATAATTTAAACTTGTATTTTAAGAGAAAAGGTAATCCTATGACTACGTATGAAAATTTAAGAGCAGCCAGACGAGGTCCTATTGTCAGCATAGCTGCCTACGTTCTTCTTACCATTGCAAAACTTCTAGCTGGACACTTTTTAAACTCTAGCTCTTTGATTGCCGATGGTTTCAATAACTTGTCAGATATTTTAGGGAACGTGGCCCTACTCATTGGATTGCACCTAGCTAGTCAACCAGCTGATGCAGATCATAGGTTTGGTCATTGGAAGATTGAAGACTTATCAAGCCTAGTCACTTCCTTTATCATGTTCGTGGTAGGTTTCCAAGTCCTCATTCAAACAGTTCGAAAGATTTTTCTAAGAGAAGAAACAGTGGTCGATCCACTTGGTGCCACTGTCGGTGTCCTATCTGCTCTCGTCATGTGTGGCGTTTACTTTTACAATAAAAGACTTGCTAAAAAGCTAAAATCTAGTGCTTTGATTGCTGCTGCCAAGGACAATCTCTCCGATGCTGTAACTTCTATTGGTACCTCAATCGCTATCGTTGCAGCATCCTTCAACCTGACGATTATCGACTATATTACTGCCATTATCATTACCTTCTTCATCCTAAAGACAGCCTATGATATCTTCATGGAAGCAACCTTTAGTTTGTCAGACGGTTTCGATGAGAGAAACCTCAAGGCCTATGAAAAAGCCATTCTTGAGATTCCAAAAGTCACTAAGGTTAAAAAGCAACGTGGCCGTTCTTATGGTAGCAACGTCTATCTTGATATTGTGGTTGAGATGAATCCTGACCTCTCTGTTTACGAGAGTCATGCCATTACTGAACAAATTGAAGAGGTCCTCAGCAAACGTTTCTCTGTCTATGACACTGATGTCCACGTAGAGCCCGCTGCTATTCCCGAAGATGAAATTTATGGCAATGTCCTTCACAAACTCTCTCGCAATGAAAAGATTATTTTGTCGAAAATTCCTGACTATGAAAATCTCTTGGCACCTGACTTCTACTTAATCGATGAAAATGGTCATCATCACACTCGTGAAGAAGTCATTGCTAATCAACAACCACTTCTCAATAACTTTGACAGCTTCAAGATGACATCTGTTAGTCAAAAAACGAAACTAATTAGTTATGAGTTGGGAGGAAATTTCCACACTAGTATCTGGCGTCGAAATGAAACCTGGTTCATGATTTACCACCAAGTGACAAGGATAAAAGATGAAAACTAACGAGCAAGTAAGCTCGTTTTTTTCTGTTTCCAACTATATTTGGGTAACATTCAATCAATTCTAAAAATTACATTAAAATACCGAATGTTAGGAAAACTCTAACTTTTATATGTTATAATGAAAGTGTTTGTCACTACTGAATTTAGGGTTTTGACAGGCAAATGTTATTAATAGATAGAAATAGGTTCTGCCAGCTACAGAACCCCATAGATATTAAAGGAGACACATTGTGAAAAAGAAAATTGTTGCCGTCCTTTTAGCAGCTTGTCTAGCCCTAGCACCGAGTTTGTCTAGTGCAGACGAATTGATGGATATCACACGCGCTGCTGGTTATACTGAAGCCACTGAGGCCTATCGCCCCAAATCAACCCTCTTAATTGATGGCAATACCGGAGATGTCCTCTGGGAAGAAAATGCTGATGAGGTGCGTGACCCTGCTTCTATGTCTAAGGCCATGACACTTTATTTGGTCTTTGAAGCTATGTCTAAAGGAGAGATTTCTGAAGATACTGTTATCACAGCTACTCCAACCGACCAAGCTATTGCCGATATTTACGAAATTTCCAACAACAAGATTGTTGCGGGTGTTGATTATACGGTTTCAGAACTCATCACTATGACGGCGGTGCCTTCCTCTAACGTTACAACCGTGATGCTGGCCAACTACTTGACCAATAATGATCCTGATAAATGGCTTGACATGATGAATGAAAAATCTAAAGAGCTAGGGATGACTAATACCAAATGGTTTAACGCTTCTGGTGCCGTTGCTGTTGCCTTCAAAGGTTACT
>ENA-OOZX01001896-OOZX01001896.1-human-gut-metagenome-genome-assembly--contig:-NODE-1896-length-12041-cov-2.192141_pt1 | contig 12041 bp, 15 predicted proteins | sample MGYA00241048_ERZ501412 | MGnify/ENA primary metagenome ERZ501412 (study PRJEB25962, sample SAMEA2042518) | human gut metagenome | biome: human gut; feature: human-associated habitat; material: faeces... | reverse complement strand
TGTTATAGCAGTTGCAAATGATAAAGGAAAAATGGATGCAATAACTGAGGCACTTAAAGAAGCGGCAATATTCCAAATGCCACAGGACAGCGAGGTAGTATAGATGGAAGAGAGAACATGTAAAACCTGCAGACATAACGATGATCTTCTCTGTGACAAGAAAGGAATCTGGATCCGAGATGACTATAGCTGCAGTAAATGGGAAACGCAGCCGTGGCAGCAGTGGAGAAAAAGCATAATGTCCAAATTCCTTAAAACGAGGTGAGAAAATGACAAGAGCAGAAACAACAAAATTCCTTGGACAATTGCTTATAAACACACGTTTTAGCGGTGCCGGGAAACACTGGGCCAGCGAGGTTAGCATTGATCCATGGACATCAAAGGCAAAGCGAGTGGATTATATGGAGTTTTGCCCGGCAAATCAATACTCTGTATCCGGAATAGAAAAAGGCATATTCACTTGCTATGAGATCAAAAGCTGTAAAGAGGATGTTTATAGCGGTAATGGTTTGAATTTCTTTGGAGAAAAGAACTATATAGTAACAACGATGGAGTGTTACAAAGAAATTCAGCCAGATTTTAGAAGTGGTAAATTTGCTAATTACATGCGCGAAAAACACCCAGATTCATCAATTTATTACGGCGTTATGGTTCCTATTCCGTTCTGGGGAGAAGCAACGGAAGAATTTAAAGATCCCGCACCATTAAGCGAGGAGAGAGACTGGAAGTTGGAAGTCGTATTGCCATGCAGGCAGGGAATAAGAATAAAGTCCATGACAGAGCTGCTGTTTTGTATGCTGCGGAGTGGACATTAATCGAGGAAGAACAAGAGGTACCTGAATGAGTAAGATCGGAAACAAGGAATACATAGACTGTCCGGAGTGTCCAAGATGCAGACCACAGCCAGGATTAAGAAATGGTGTAAAATGGGGAATTTGCCATGGAACTGGAAATCTTGTTTATTTAGAGCCTTGGAGAGAAAAAAGAAACTGTGGATCTGGATGGATTGATCATCCAGTATCAGGCTGTGGATTGTATGAAAAGAATGATCCAGAAGCTCTTAAAAGATGTATACAAGCAGGAGGTGGATGCCTACAATGAACCATGAAAAATACAAGGATCCCACAGCTGAATATGCAATAGCAGAAGCTGAGAAATGGGAACGACAGCAGAAGAGATTGGAAGAGAAACATGGAATCAAACGAGGAGATATTATTCAGATTGTATCTACTAGTTATGCTTCCGGTGATGGAAAAATCATCACCAAGAAAGTGAAAGCCAGAGTAAAAGCATTATATCCCCATGTAGTGCAATTACAGTTACCAAACGGCATAACCAGATCACCGACATACTGGGAACTGGAACGACTGAAAACAGGAGGTGGCACCGATGGACAAGAATATTCTGGAACAGTACCTGGAGATAAAAGGGGAAATCCGTGACCTGCATGAACGGATAGACCGGGACCAGCGCAGACTGGAAAGAATCAAAAAGGAAGGCTTAGTATCAGATACCGTCAGAGGTACAAGAAAAGATGGAACTATAGGTCCCATAAAGATAACCGGTTATCCCCTTCCAGAAGTAGACCAGGTGAAGAATATGATAAAAAAGAGGGTGTTAAAGCTACATATCCTGGAAGATGAGCTGCAGGAAGCTGTAAATGCAGTAGATGATTTTATCGAGAAAATCCCCAAAAGTGATTTAAGACAGATCTTCCGGCTTTACTATCTGGATGATCTGACCTGGGCAGCAGTTGCCATAAACATGAATTACCGTTTCCCCAACCGTCGGACCAAGTACACAGAAGATAACTGCCGGATACGCCATGACCGTTATTTAAAAAAGAATTTGGAAAATTTATAAAATGTTCGGTCATGTTCGCTTTTTCCATGGTAGTATATAAACTGGGTTTGGTGAAAAGATTTCATAATAGCTCCTTATTAAGTGATTGCCAGGTGTCACAGCCTGGCGGTTGATTCGGTTAGTACCATACCGATGGCCAAAGGTACTGTTACTGCTTAGTAGGTAAGTGGCGGCATTATTATTTCCACGAAATGTGAAAAACGTTTACGACAGGGTTGGATCCACCTTGGACGATACCAAGGGTGCACGTCCATCTCGGAACACCTCCCCGATCGGGAGGGAGCATGAGCGGTTAAACCGAGCCGCAGGTTCGAGTCCTGGTGTTCCGATTGGCTTCGAGAGAAGCTATCCAAACTACATACATTTTTTGCAAACGTCCTGTAGAAATACGGGGCGTTTTGCAGTATTATAAAAGAAAATGCATGTGGGAGGAAATAAAATGAGATTATACAGTATTTATTATTTGTGTCAAAAATACAAAGATGATGTTATTAAGTGCGATACTCAAGAAGTTACTGTTTCTGGAGGGGGAAAAATAGTTCAATGGAAAAACTGGGAAACATATAAAGAAATGTTATTGGTTTTACGTGAAATCAAGTGCTTAAAAATGAGCGTTGAATCCATATATGAAAAAATCCCTGTTATAGAAAGAGAAAAGGCAATCCCTACTATTAGTACGGGCTTATGGGGAGAAATTAGAAATAAACAGAATGAGCTATCTATGCAACTAGAAGTAATTACGATGCTATATGAAAGCATGGGGTTAAACGAAAAAACAGAACCTGAAGGAATTGATGTTAAGATTCCTAAATGCGATTCGTTAGGAAAATATATTACTTTATTGAAGGATGTTCAATTTGTGTTTGAACAATGCCCATTTTTGCAAAGCGAAGAAAGTACAATTAAATTTAATTGCGTTGATGTAGGGTCACAGTGGCTTTCATTTTTGGTTGCTGCAAGTGTCGGAAGTGCAGCGGTTGCATATATTTTTAAGAATTTAGCATCTATGTTGGATAGGGCAATTCAGCTGAAATCACATATGAATAATTTAAAAGAACAAGAGGTCCTGTTAAGAAAAGCGAATTTGGGTAATGATGTTTTAGAAACAACTGCAAATGCGCATAAGGCGATAATTGAACAATATGTGTCACAAGCGGTAAAAGAGATTGAAGAACAAAATTCAGAGAATAGACTTTCTGATGGAGAAGAAAGAGGAAAGGCAGAAAAAAGTTTAGAAAAATTAGCAGAATTAATGGATAAAGGTGTAGAAATATATACATCAATAGATACCAGCAAAGATATTCAAGTTTTATTTCCGACAATAGATGGCGGAGAGTCATTGCCCTCCGACATAATGAAATATTTAGAAGATAAAAGACAAGAAAAAGAGAACTAGTTTTATACCGAAAAGCGAAACGAATGAGAGGTGGTGAGGCTTGGCAAGAGCACCAGATCAGAGAATAGAGCAGGCCAAGACATTATATGATAAAGGTCTGAAATTAATAGATATTGCCAACCAGTTAGGAATCCCTGAAGGAACCGTCCGGAGCTGGAAGAACAGATACAATTGGGATTGCAACGTTGCAAAAGAAAAACGCAACGTTGCGAAAACCAAAAAGAATAAAAAACAGAATCAGAAAGAGCCGTCTGTAGATGAGGTCAGTTCTATTATAGAGAATCCAGAACTGACTGATAAACAGCGGCTCTTTTGCGTTCATTATATCCGGTGTTTCAATGCAACAAAAGCATATCAGAAAGCATATCAATGCAGTTATGAAACGGCAGTGGTAGCAGGACCGAGAATGTTAGGAAATGTTAGGGGAAAAGAAGAAATTTTCCACCTGAAGCAGGAACGCCTTAACAGAGAGTTCCTTTCAGAAGCGGACATCTTTCAGAAGTACATAGATATAGCCTTTGCAGATATCACTGACTACATGACATTCGGTACGGAAGAGGTACCGGTTATGGCTATGTATGGACCTGTGAAGATAAAGAATCCTGAGACCGGCGAAGAGAAGCAGCTTACAAAGATTGTAAATACAGTTCGGTTCAAGGATTCTTCTGAGGTGGATGGTACTATCCTGTCAGAAGTGAAACAGGGAAAAGACGGTGCTAGTATTAAGCTGTCTGACCGGATGAAAGCCTTGCAGTGGCTGTCAGATCACATGGATATGGCAACAGAGGAGCAGAAAGCGAAGATTGCTCAGATGAAAGCTCAGACGGACAAGCTCACTGGTAACAATCAGGAAATTGAGGACTTGGACGATATAGAAGGTGAAATCTATGGCAGCAGTAAATAATTTCACCAGGAAGAAGACGATTCTTTTTCATTTTTCCGAAAAGCACAAAGACTATATCAGAAAATGCCGGGACTGTTCATATAATGTGGCTGAAGGCGCTGTTCGTGCTGGTAAGACAGTTGATAATGTTTTTGCTTTTGCCCATGAGTTGAAAACAACACCAGATAAGATCCACCTTGCGACAGGATCCACAATGGCGAATGCAAAGATGAATATCGGCGACTGTAACGGGATGGGACTTGAATGGATCTTCCGCGGCCAGAGCCATTGGGGAAAATACAAGGACAATGAAGCATTGTTTATTAAAGGTCCAACAACTCATAACAAGCAGAAGATTGTAATTTTTGCTGGTGGAGCTAAAGAAGACAGCTTTAAGAAAATCCGTGGTAACTCTTATGGAATGTGGATTGCAACCGAGATCAACCTTCACCATGACAACACGATTAAAGAGGCATTCAACCGTCAGCTGGCGGCTAAACGGCTGAAAGTATTTTGGGACCTTAACCCGGATAACCCAAGAGCAGCTATTTATTCAGAGTACATTGATAGATACCAAAGGCAGCAGGAAGAAGGAAATTTTCCCGGCGGGTACAATTACATGCACTGTACCATCTACGACAACATCAACATTACTCCAGAACGTCTTCATGAGATCGAGAGCCGCTATGATGTCAATTCAATCTGGTACATGCGCGATATCAAGGGAATGCGCGTGGTGGCAAATGGTCTGATCTTCCGCAGATTTGCAGATGATATCAGTACCAAGAAATTTGGATTTGCTTTGAAAGAGAAGCCAAAGGATATCATGGAGATTAATCTCGGTATTGACTTCGGTGGTTCCGGATCTGGACATTCTTTTACTGCTACAGCGATAACAAGAGGATTTCAAATGGTGATTCCATTGGCATCCGAATGGATTAGCTGTAAGGATGAGAGTGGAAATCCCATTGAGATTGATCCGGACATGCTTGGAAAGATGTTCTGCAATTTCTGCCAGAAGATATTAAGCCGATACGGATTTATTACAGTAGTTTACGCGGACAGTGCAGAGCAGACGCTGATCGCCGGCATAAGAACCAGCTTAAGGAAGAACGGACTTGGCTGGATCAGAGTAGAGAATGCATTGAAAACAGAGATTAATGATCGTATCAATGCAACTTCAATTCTGATGGCGCAAGGGCGTTTTGCTTATGTGGATGGTGAATGCGACAGCCTTGTAACAGCGTTGTGCACAGCAGTCTGGGACCCGAAAGAGCTGACAAAGAATGTCAGGCTGGATGACGGAACCAGTGATATTGACTCCTTAGACAGTTTTGAATATACGTTTGAGCGGCTGATCAGCCAGCTCATCAGGTACGGGTGATTAATATGAATTATACAAATATGTATCAGGCGTTGCGTAAGATCCTGGACAAGGATGAGCAGATTGATTATGCAATGAGCGGGAAAACAGCAGCACATATTGAAATGTGGTCTGCGTTGTACAAAGATAAGGCGCCATGGCTGGATTCCAACACACAGAGCGCAGGGATTGCGGCAGCAGTGGCAGGAGAGATTGCCAGGCTGACAGTTCTGGAAGTAAAAAGTGAAGTATCTGGAAGCGCAAAGGCTTCATACATTAATGAAATTTACCAGAAAGTAATTGAGAAGCTGCGGATCCAGATTGAGTATGCGGACGCAAAAGGCAGCCTGATCTTCAAGCCTTATGTGACTGCAAATGGTATTTCAATCCAATACATTCAGGCGGACAATTTCTTTCCTTTGGAATTTGACACGGAAACTATTACAAAATGTGCGTTCCTGGACCAGTTCCGGCGGGATAATGAGATATACAGCAGGATTGAAATTCATACGTTGAAAGATGGTCTTTTAAATATCCGCAACAGAGCGTTTGTCTCAAGAACGGAAGGCGTGATCGGCACGGAGGTTCCAGTCAATTCCGTTCCAAAGTGGTCCGAGCTTGTGCAGGAGGTCACATTCTCTGGAACGGAAAAACTTCCATTTGGGTATTTCAGGGTACCGCTGGGGAATAACAGGGATTCTGAAAGCCCCTTAGGAGCTTCGGTATTTTCAAGGGCCGTGGAGCATATCCAGGAAGCCGATAAGAGATATTCCCAGATTAGTTGGGAATATGAAAGCAAAGAAGCGGCGGTTCACATTGCACAGAGCCTACTAGGGAGAAATCAGAGCACAGGAGAACCTGTCTATCCAGCTGGAAAAAAGAGACTGTACAGGGCGGTTGAATACAATACTGGTGTGGTGGACAGACCTTTTATGGATACATTTTCACCAGATATCAGGGATGTATCCTACTTTAATGGCTGGAACCATCTTATGAGAATGATAGAGTTTGATTGCAACCTGGCTTATGGAACAATTTCAGATCCAAATAACACAGATAAGACCGCTGAAGAAATTAAAGCAAGTAAACAGCGGTCTTATTCTTTTGTGCAAAGCTGCCAGACTGCACTGCAGCATGCACTTGAAGACTTAGTGGATGCAATCGCATTCTGGTGTGATCTGTATCATTTATGTCCCTCTGGAACTTATCAGACATCTTTTGACTGGGACGATTCCATTGTAACGGATGTAGAATCGGAACGGCAGTCTGATAGGCTGGATGTTTCCATGGGTGCAATGCCACTGTGGGAATACAGAATGAAATGGTATGGGGAAACAGAAGAGCAGGCAAAGGCAGCAGTCCAGCAGCCAGAGGAAACGGTGATTGAATGACACAGGGCGAGATTGAAAAACTCACAGTGAAAGTCAGTAATATTTTCTCTGAACTGGAAGTCCGGATCATGACAGATATTGTCCGCCGGATTAAAGAAAACGGTTTTGCAAGTGCTTCTGTAGACTGGCAGATCAGCAGGCTTCAGCAACTTGGAATGGCTGAGGAAGATATCCGTGGATGGATCCAGAGCGCGTTACAGGCAACGGATGCAGAAATGGACAGGATATTTTCTGATGAGGTGTACAAGCAGTATTACGAGCAGGAGCATTTCTTTAAACTTGCCGGAATGCAACAGATTCCGCTTGAAGAAAATTTTGTACTTCAGCAGCTGATTGAGGCAACCAAGAAGCAGGTCCAGGGAGAATATAAGAATCTGACCGGTTCCATGGGATTTGCTATCCGTAATCCGGCAACTGGAAGAATCCAGTCTTCACCTCTGATGGAATATTACAGAACTTCCATGGACCAGGCTGTTATAGATATCAAGTCAGGAGCATTTGATTATAATACAGTGCTTAAACGGACGGTGAATCAGATGACGGCCTCTGGGCTTCGGTACATAGAGTATGATTCTGGTCACCGTGATAGAATTGACGTAGCAGCCAGGAGAGCAATCCTCACTGGCTTCCGCCAGGTACAGGGAAAAATAATGGAGATGCTTGCAAATCAACTGGGAACTGATTTATACGAAGTCAGCTACCATGTTGGCGCCAGACCAACACATCAGCCATGGCAGGGGAAAGCATGGAGCATGCAGGAATTAAAACAGGTTTGTGGTCTTGGTGAGATAACAGGTCTGAAAGGAATTAATTGTTATCATGATTTTAAACCAATCCCACCTGGCGCAAAACGAACCTACACGGATGAACAGCTTCAGAAAATGCTTGAAGAGGAGAACACTCAGAAAGAGTACAACGGAAAGCAATACACCACCTATGAAGCCCTTCAGCAGCAGAGAAAGATGGAGCGTGGCATGCGCGCCCAGAGGCAGAAAATAAAACTACTTCAACAGGGTGGAGCTGATGAGCAGGAAATAATCCTGGCAAAAGCCAAGTACCAGGGGCAGATGCAGACCTACAAGGATTTCTCAGAGAAGATGAAGCTTCCAGAACAGAAAGCCAGAATCATGCAGGATGGTCTGAAAGGAAAGTTCATGCCGACAAAAGCAGAGCAGAAAGTTCTTGAAGAATCTGCTATAAATGATAAAATAAAGGCAGATATGAAAGCTGTTGGAATGAGAGGCGAGATAAATTTAAAACCAGAAATTCCAGATGTCAGTAAACTTTCTTTTGATGAGCATCACATAAACCAGGAAAGACAGCATAACGTTACTGAATCAGAAGCAAAAAGCTATATTCAAAAAGCTGTTTTTTCAACCACAAAATGGAAAGGAAAGTTTACAAATTATTATAGTGATGAGGGTGCTGCATTTGTTGATAACGAAACTCAACATATCAAAACTGCTTTTAAGAAAGAGCAATATGATGAGGCGGCAACAGCAGCCATGGAGGTGTTGAAAAATGGGTGGTCCTGATTTTGTAATGTGTCCCCTGGTGGATGAAAATATAGAACCCATTGATTGTATTGAAAACTCTGATGCAGTAGATGGGATTATTAAAAAGGAGACAGTTCCTAAAAGATTTAAGAAAAAGCCTAATTGGGAAGAAATATGTGAAAAATGCAAATGGCATGGATATTGATTAAATATCAATATAGTTATTAAAACAATGATAGCACGTTGAAAAACGTGTTATTTTTGTGCTTATTTTTAAGAAAGAGAGGATAAGGAAAATGAAAAAAAGAGTAACAAAGAAAGTTGCAGCGCTGATGGCACTTGTAATTCTGATGTGTTTTGCAGCTACTGGCTGTACAGAAGCTGACCAGGTGAGTGCGAACATTTCACAGGAGGCAGATAACTTCAATGTAACCAGAAAACTTACGGTTTTGAATGCCAGAACAGATACCATCCTGTTGGAACTGACCGGGACATTTGCACTGAAGAATAACTCTTCAAGTGAACTGGAAGTAATTATTGAGACTGCAGATGGAAAGTATCAGAAAGACTATGTTTATTTGAATGATTACACCATGTATGTAGTCGAAGATATTTCTGGATCGGATGTGGACAAGTACCATTATGAGATTAATTTTCTTCCGCAGTGGGGACTTAAAGTTACGCACAATGATTAAAGTTGCGCCGGCGCAACAGGAGGTGCTCCTAAATATCTCGGAGCTGTCCGTTAAACAGTGAAACAGCACGCGGAATCATCCGGGTGTTATTTTTATACTCAAAATTGGTCAGATGATAAGACCTAAAACAGTCAGCTGTCTGGTGGATGGTTACACACCTATAAATAACCTACGGGATGGCATAGAAAGGAGAAACATGAAAACAGAAGATTTACAGGGAAAAGGTTTAAATCAGGAGCAGATTGATTTTGTTATGTCTGAGCATGGAAAAGAACTGAATGCAGTTAAGGCTGAGCGTGATGGATATAAAACGCAGCTGGATACGGCACAGGCTTCTTTAAAAGCCATGGAAGGGATTGATGCAGCAGGACTGCAGACAAAGGTTTCAGATCTGACAAAGCAGCTCCAGGGTAAGGATGCAGAGATTGAGAAAATCAAATCTGATTATGCTTTTGATGCTTCTGTGAAAGAGGCTATCCGGAAAGCGTCTGGAAGAAACGAGAAAGCAATTATGGCTCTTTTGGATGTAGATACTTTAAAAGCATCCAAGAATCAGACTCAGGACATTGAAGCAGCAATCACAGCTTTAAAGAAAGACAATGATTATCTGTTTCAGCAGCCAACCGTTCCGAGAGTGGTTTCTTCCACTACAGGAATCAACAATGATGCACAGACTAAAAAAGAACAGGCAAACGAAGCACTTAGAAGCCTGCTCGGAAAAGGAGAATAAAGAATGCCAGTAAATATTACAAACAGAGCGGATGCAGAGGCAATCATCCGCGAGCAGATTGTATCCAATATTTTTCAGGATGCACCGAAAAATTCCGTATTTATGGGAATGGCAAGAAAACTTCCAAATATGACATCCAATCAGACTAGGATCCGTGTACTGGATTTCCTGCCAACTGCTTACTGGGTAGATGGTGATACCGGTATGAAACAGACCACCAGACAGGCATGGGACAATGTATATCTGAATGCCGGAGAGCTGGCGGTTATCGTACCAATTCCAGATGCAGTTCTTTCTGATTCAGAATTCGATATCTTTGGTGAGATCACTCCGCGTGTTATGGAGGCAATCGGTCAGAAAGTAGATGCAGCTGTTATCTTCGGAGATAACCGTCCGAGAGAATGGCAGGCAGACCTTATTACCCTGGCAAGACAGGCTGGAAACAATGTCTCACCGGCAGCAGGAAAAGATTATTACGATCTTATCCTTGGCGAGAATGGAGTATTTGCGAAAGTTGAAGATGATGGCTACGGAGTTTCTGGAGCTCTTGCACCTATGAACTTCAAGTCAAAACTCCGTGGTTTGCGTGATACTACAGGTCAGCCGATTTTTAAAAGCAATATGCAGGATGTGGCAAGATACACCCTGGATGGAGCACCAATTACATTCCCAGAGGACGGCGCTTTCGATGCGACCATTGCTAAGTTGGTAGTTGGTGACTTTGGCCAGGCGGTATATGCCATTCGCCAGGATGTTACAGTTAAAATTCTTACAGAAGGTGTAATCCAGGATCTGACAACAAGGGAGATCGTGTATAACCTGGCACAGCAGGATATGACAGCACTTCGTGTAGTATTCCGTATGGGTTGGGCTCTTCCAAACCCAGCTACCAGAATGAATGAAGACCGTACCGGATGTGCATTTGCATATCTTGAGCCAGGTACTCCGATTGCCACCCAGAAAGTTACCTTCACTGTAACTGATGGTAAAGACGAAAGCCCAACAACTTATAAGGGTGCGCGCGTTAACGTGAACGGAGCAATTCTGGTAACTGATGAAGATGGAAAAGCAGAGTTTAATCTGCGCGCTGGTACATACACAGCGAAGATCACCAAGAAAGGCTATATCCCAGTAACCGAAACAGTTATTGTGGCAGCTGCAGCAGTGACAAAAGATGTTACTCTTGTAGCGCAGGAATGACAAGGATGTGATGAAGCATGTACACCTCTTACAATTACTATGAATCTGGCTACCTGATGGGTCGTGATCCAAAGCTGTCTGAGGATGAGTTTCCATTATGGGAAAAGCAGGCTGAGCGTGTGCTGAGCCAGTACACATTCAGCCGCCTGGCTTCCAATTTCGGGCTTATAACAGATGAAGTGAAAGACTGCACCTGTGAGCTTGCAGAGCTTCTGTATCAGGCAGATAAGAGCGCACAACAGGCAGTGGAGCAGGGTGGTATTTTACAGTCCTATTCCAATGACGGGGAATCCGGAACATTTGATCTGTCCCAGTCTACCTTCACAGAAGAGGGAAAAGCAAAGAAGACCAGGGAGATCATTTACAGATACCTAGGTAACACGGGACTCTTGTATACGGGGGTGTGAGTATGAACCAGAATTACATTCATACCATCACTTTATACAACCGGATCCAGGCTGCAGATAGTGAAGACAGAAAGGAGCACTGGAAGCGGACAGTGCTCCGCAACTGCTTCTGGAAAGCACAGGTGAATACTGGCTTTAACGGCACCCAGGCAAGTGTCCAGAACACCTATGTGGTGCGGATCCCAGAGGATGGCAGATACCTGCCCTATGCAGAATACAAAGATATTCCGGAGGAACATTTCACATCTTCCCAGGGAGACATTGTGATCTATGGAGAATGCCTGGAAGAGATTACAGGAGCTTCCGGACAGACTGCAGCACAGGTACTGAACCGGCATAAACCGAATGCATTCAAAGTAACAGCATTCTCTGACAACACCAGTTTCCCCTTGGCAAAGCATTACAGACTGGGAGGCTGATACCATGAAAGTAAAATTTGAATGGAATGATCCTCCTGATCGGATTGCAAAAAAGAAGCTGGGCGGACAGCCGGGCATGCTTTTCCTGGCGACGACTGCAGCACGTTTCATGGATCCTTACGTGCCGGCGGATAACCTGGTACTTGCACAGAATGTAGATATCACGGCGGATGAGGATGCAGGATACATCCCCTATAA
>ENA-OOZX01001876-OOZX01001876.1-human-gut-metagenome-genome-assembly--contig:-NODE-1876-length-12133-cov-4.764282_pt1 | contig 12133 bp, 14 predicted proteins | sample MGYA00241048_ERZ501412 | MGnify/ENA primary metagenome ERZ501412 (study PRJEB25962, sample SAMEA2042518) | human gut metagenome | biome: human gut; feature: human-associated habitat; material: faeces... | reverse complement strand
CTCTGATATCCTGTTGTTTGATCAATAATTGGATGATAAATATCCTTACATTGAGTTACTATTTTTAATAATTGATTTCGAAGTTCTTGCTTCTCTTTTTCTGTTAAAATACATTTCGTTTCTTCTCTAATAAATGGATTTTGGATATTCTGTTCTTCTTTTTCTTCTAACTGTTGATATACTTTCCAATTGTCTTCATTACCTTTTTTTTCTTGTATCTTTTATGAAAGATAAAAAATAAATGGATATATCCGAAACATATGCCGTCCGCCAAACCTGATCCGAACCTACAATAAAAGCATCGAAATCACTGCCGGACAGGGATTCCAAAGTTTCCTTTCTGTTATACTTTTCTTTTGACAATTCAATGTTCCTACTTATAAAATGAGTAATTCTTGAATCCCGCATAAATTTTCGCTTTAAATATCTACGCAAGTTCACAGCGACAAATTCATCGTTTCCTCTCATTTTATTAAATAAACGCAAACATGCATTCTTCACCATTACTCCTTTCGGAAGTTCCATCGAATAATTTATGATTTTAACTTCATGTCCCATATTTTGCAGAACAGTTTGCAATGCATACGCCTGGAGTATCCCTCCATAATTGGTATGCAAGGGTAATGTCAGTATCGCAATTTTCATATCAATTTTATAAAGATTTCAACTTAGCATGGACATAGTTCTTCAACTTTTTCCGAACACTACTGTCCAGCCCCACGTAATAAATAACTACTATGACGATGCAGACTGTAGACATTCCGATTATCATGAAGTTCAAGAAATTCTCCTCTATGAGAATGTTACGGAGCACTATTGGTAAAATGCTCGCTACAATCACAACCTTCAGGGAAGGCAGAACTGTCTTGACCATGATTTCCTTATAATCATACCCTACAATCCGGCATATCAATACAGGTTTTATCACCAGCCCTAAAATTGCATAAGAGACAACGGCAGCCCATGATAAGGCAACTGGTGAATATCCTTGCCGGAATAAGATATATACTACCGGAAATTGTATAAATCCTACCAAAGGACTAATCAATGCATTTTCTTTCAATCGCCCTTTAGCATACAAAGCCACGTAAAACGATGAATCAAAAATGGAGAATAGTGCCTGTACAATTGTCAGCTGTAGAAAAACAGGAGCGTAATCCGGCACTTGTCCCAACCAATAATAGAGAATCTGATCTGCTAATAACAGGATGGGTAATCCAAGCAGGAACATCAGATAAAAAGAATATCTAGTGGAACTGAGCAATAAATTTTTTGAAGCCTCTCTGTCTCCTGCCGCATACGTTTTTATAATTTGAGGATTGACGGCTGTCCTGAAATTCTGTACGAACTGGTTTGCCGCATTGCTTACGCTACCGGCAACAGCCCGTGCCGTTACTACAGAAGGAGAAAAAACATATTGGTCAGGATAGTCATCCCCTGTGTATTCAGCGCTATCGACAGGTTAGCAAACAAGCTCCATCCGGAGAAGCTACCTATCTGTTTCAACAACTCCTTATCAAAAACAAATTTATATCTTGTTTCCGAAAACCGGGAAATACAATAATAGCGTTCAAAAAGCATGATGCCCAAGCTTTGTATTGCTAACAACAAGCTATAAAATTTGAGCTTATCCATAGGAGATATGTACAACAGATAAACAATCAATAGTTTTAAAACAACATCGGCAATCCCTGTGTAAGCATAAATATTCATGCGCTCGTGGGCAACAATAGACGCACCGTACGGTACTTGGGTAATCCCCATAAATGTACAGACAATAGACAAATGATAGACCCATACGGCTGCTTCCATCTTGTCGGGAGCAATCAGTAGTTTATTATAGACAAACCACAGCCCATATGTTTCGGCTATAAGTACAAGCAAAATTGCTAAAGCCAGATGGATTGTCAGAGTCGTGCTAAACGTCCGCTGAAGTTTTGAGTAATTGCCTTCTCCCAAATGATAGGTCAGGAAGCGGGATGACCCTGCAGTCAGAGCCACATTTAAAAATCCCAAGAAACCGACAACACCTCCTACAACCTGGTAAATACCATAATCATCTACTCCCAAGACTTTGAGTACCACTCTGGATGTGAACAATGAGACTATCATCAGAAACAGCATCCGGAAGTATAACATTAGGGTATTTTTAGCTATTATTTTGTTGTTAGCCTGCATGCCTGCCAATCATAATATGGAGAAATCACAGTTATCGGGATCATAACGTAAACGAGAATTGATATTAATGCCATTGATCGCATTCATTTCTTCCATTGATAATTCAAAATCAAAAATTGAGATATTTTCCAGTTGCCGTTTTTTATTCATGGATCTGACAATGGGTATCACTCCCGTTTGTATGTGCCATCGAAGAATCAGCTGAACCACAGTCTTATTGTACTTTCTGGCTATCTGATGCAATAAAGGGAGACGCATCAGCCTGTCATCAAAACGTGCTATGGCAGTGTAGCCTTCAACAACTATATTCTTAGACCGGCAATAGTTTATCAGTTCTTTCTGGGTAAACAGCGGATGAATCTCAACCTGATTGACCATCGGAACAAATCCGGTTGCCTTTATCAAATGCTCGATATGATGGGGATGACAGTTGGCTACCCCAATAGCGCGGCAATAGCCGGCATTGTAAAGATTGACCATTTCTTTCCATGTATCGAGATAATAATCGGTGACAGGCCAATGGAACATCAGCAAATCTATATAGTCTGTGCCCATACCCTTCAACTGTTGAAAAAAACATTTCTTGATTTCTCCACTTCTCTGTGCGGGATTACTTATTCTCGTCGTTAAAAATAACTCTTTTCTATCAATGCGGCTCCGTTTTATAGCTTTGCCTATCAAAGTTCCATCTCCATAAGAAGAAGAATAATCCAATAACCGGTATCCCACTTGAAAAGAATGAGATACGGCCTCTACATAATGATGCAAGAGGCAGGGACGGGCATATAGTTTATTATAGACTCTGTGCAGCTGCTTCACAATATAGTTTTCATTATTATAAGGAATGTAGGGGATGCCCGGTCCATTTCCTATACAAGGTATTGTGACGCCATTATGAAGTGTTAACTCATTCGGAATACCACAATCGTTCTCTCTTTTCATAATTATCATCCTATCAGATCGTTCCATTATCTACTCTCAGTTCAACTCCTGTGATGCTCTCTGCCTTATCTGACAATAAAAAAGCTACAGTTTCTGCTACTGAACGAATAGAAGTAGCAGCCTTCATAGATGTACGCTTATAAATGCGTTCTTTTTGCTCGGTAGAAAGTGTAGCACTCATGGCGGTTTCCATGAATCCGGGTACTACAACATTAGAACGAATACCCAATTCACCCCATTCACGAGCAGTATCTTTAGAGAATGCTTCTAAAGCACCTTTACTGGAAGCATACATGGCAAGCCCTTTGTAACCGGTATGAACACTAATGGATGAGATATGCAGAATACTTCCACGGGTGTGATGATAGAGCATATTTCTAATGACATACTTGGTCATCATCATAGGTGCAAACACATTTACAGCATACATATTCTGCAGGCGTTCCAGATTCATGTTTGTCACAATATCATCATAAGCCAGCGCCGCATTATTCACATATCCATGCAAGCAAACTTGATTAGGTACAAAGTCTTTAAAAATAATTTTCCTTATATTTTCCAAGTCGGCTAAATCGACACTTTTGAAAAACAACTTGTCTGCATACCTCTTTTCCAATGCCTTAAATTCATCAGTATAACTTCTTGCTATTCCGTATACACAATGATTTTGTTCCAAAAGGACTTTACATATTTCCAGACCTACACCCCGTGAGCATCCTGTCACTAAATAATTCATAAACGTTTCATTTTTCCGGTTCTTGTCAAAGCAAATGATTCTACAAACTTAATCCGACGAGGGATTTTAAAATCTTGCAAATTACTTTTCAACTGATTTCTTATTTCCAATTCTGTTAAGGAACTTCCCGCTTCTATCTTTATATCAGCACAAAGGATATTTCCTAAAACTGAATTGGCTTTACCATAAACCAGAGCCTGACTAATTCCCACAATTGCCAATAAAGCATTTTCTGTTTCTTCAGGATTCACTTTATAACCGCCGACATTTATCAATTCATTTTTACGGCTCTTAAAGCGAAACAAACCTTTCTCTTTATCCACCCATTCAATTAAATCACCTGTATGATAATAGTCATCAGTAAACTGAAAACTATCAGATTGCCCTAACAAAGATTTATGAACTAGTAATTCATCCATTTCTACTCTGAACTTGTCTTGCAGACTATCCGGTATTTGGAAGCAATCTCCTCTAGCGGCAAAAAGAGAGCCTGCTTCTGTTGAAGCATATATATTATTTATTTTAGCAGAAGGAAATATTTCACTAATAGACTTATATAAATGTTGGTCAGATTTCTCTCCTCCTAAAGTTACTCTCACTACAGATGGACAAGAATGTTCGTAAGGCAGCAATAGCCTATAAAATGTTGGCGTAGCCGATAAATGGGTAATCTGGTTATTATCAATAGCTTGATAAACCGCCGTACGGCTATTGCCAAAAATATTAACAAGCGTGTTTTTATTCTCAAATGCCTGAAAAAACACTTGAAGGCCGGCCATGTGAGTGGGATTGTATGCAAATCCCCATATCTGTCCCTTATTGTTTTCGCTGATACGTACAGAACGTGTAAGAGAAAAGACTGTATGAATTACCTTTTTAGGCTGCCCCGTAGTTCCTGATGTAAAAAGAGTTATCTCAGAAGTAGAGACTTGAACAGCCGCAATCACCTCATCTATTGACTTAAACTCATGAAAAATAAGTGGAACTTGTTCATTCACCTGCTTTTCCGATAATTCCCCCATTTCATTAAAATTCAAATCTGAATCAAGCAGAATCAAGGGCTGATTGCATACAAGAGCTTTAACTAAATTGCTAAAATACTGAAATAAGCAAGTTCCTTTAAATAGAGGACGATATACTTTATCCTTATTTATAGTATACAGAAGATCGGCATAAGTATACGTGTTCTGTTTGTCTATAAGAAAAGTTTCCATTATTTGAGTTTTACAAAAATTTCGCCAACTGTGCTGACTAATCCATCTTCAAAGATATCAACATCAAATTCATCTTCAATTTTCACTGTCAACTCCGCTAAATCGAATGATGTCAATTCAAGATCATCACGCAAATTATCCGTAGATTTAAGAACAGATAATGCCAGCAAATCCTTTGAAGTACGTATTTCATTAATAATCGCTAATACTTTCTTTTCCATTCGTATTTATTTATTAATCGGTTCATAAAAATGTGTATCAACAAACGAAGCAGCTATACTGCCCCATGAGAGCCCAACCCCAAAACCACTCATAACAACATGTTCCAGATTGGTTTTCTTCTCTGTACATATATCACAAAGTAATAAGGGAATGGTAGCCGGACCGGTGTTCCCATAATTAAGGACATTCATGGGAGCCAGTTCCTCTGAAATTTTAAGTTTTTTGCATATATAATGAACCATAAACTTGTTGGCTTGATGCAAGGCATAAAGTCCCACGCTTTCTTTATCCCATTCCATCATTTTCAACAAACGCTCTATATTATCAGGAACATTCGCTATAGCAAAATTAAATATGGATATACCGTCCATATAAAGATCATTCAGTGTTCTGCCATTGTGCTCTGCATCCCACGTCAACATAGATGTTGCTTCTGAAGCAGGAAGCCGGAAACCACCGGCAGGAATAATGAGCCGATCTGCCCCACTACCGTCAGAATTAATATGGAAGCCCATCGGCCTTGTTCCTTTGCATAACAATGATGCGGTACCACAATCTCCAAAGACCATACGAAGGGACTTGTCATTCTGATTAATCATGCGAGAAGTAGTATCTCCCGCCAACACCAAAACATTACTACATGCCCCACAAGCAATCCACATAGCTGCCTGAAAAAGGCCGTAAATATATCCCGAACAACCATAATGGATATCGATACAAATTGTCGTTTTCGGTAATTTCAGACGATGCTGTAAAGAAACAGAAGTCGACGGCAAAATATAGTCGCATGTCTGAGAAACAAACACAAGCCCGTCAATTTCTGCAGAATCTATATTTTCTTTCTCAATCAATGCCTTAGCGGCATTATAACACATATCAGATGATGTCATGTCAGAGTCTGCAATACGAACGCGCTCTATGCCTGTTGCCCTGATGATATTAACGACCTCCGCTTCACCATATTGTTCTGCTAACGAACTCAATTCAAGACTGCCCTCCGGTAACCAGGAGCAAACGGCTTTAAGTCTCGTATTCTGAATAATTGTTTCCATTTATCTCAGTGTTACCCCGCCGTCTAGAATAAGATTTGTCCCCGTTGTAAAAGACGAAGCATCAGACAAACTATCGGGCTTGGAGCTTGGGGCAGACGACTACATTTCAAAGCCCTTTATGCCACAGGAATTATTACTGCGTATCTATGCGGTGCTGCGCCGAACTTATAAAGAGGATTCTCCGCTGCTTGTTTTAGATGGGTGTACGATTGATTTCAGTAGAGCCGAAGTCCATAAGGGTAGTGAGATTATTTCTCTAACTGCCAAAGAACACACCTTGCTGGAAACCCTTGCCCGCAATGCGGGAAAAATTGTTACCGTAGATACTCTTTGTGAAGCATTATGGGGTGATAACCCTTTTGGCTATGAAAACAGCCTAAACGCTCATGTCCGGCGTGTCCGGGAAAAGATTGAAACCGATCCATCAAAACCTGTGTCCCTGATAACCATTAAAGGATTGGGCTATAAGCTGATAGCAAGGAAGTGATGCCATGAGATCATTTGCAAGTTATATATCGAAACATCTTGCGTCTTTTGCTGCCTTTATCCTGATATTGCTGTTTCTTAACGCAGTAGTATTTAGTCTAACTTTTCAAAAGATTGTGACTGAGGATTATGGAAATTCTTCCCCGCAATCTATGTTGGAAATGACTGCTGCCGCCGCTACACCGGAGCGATTATTAGACAATGCGGTACAAAAGCTCCGGCAGAATCATATTTGGGCAATTTATCTCAACGCTGATGGACAGTGTTATTGGTCGGTTGATTTGCCCGATGAAGTGCCGGAAAGTTACACTATTCAAGATGTCGCATTGTTTTCAAAAGGATATATTGAAGATTATCCGGTTTTTGTCTGGAACACCGATGATGGACTGTTGGTATTGGGTTATCCAAAAGACAGCTATACAAAACTCACCAGCAATTACTATTCCATTTCAGCACTTCGACGGCTCCCCGTCTTTGTGCTTGGAATGTTGGGATTGGATGTACTGTGCCTCTTTTGTGCCTATTATTTCTCCAAACGCAAAATCATCCGTAATACCGAACCGATTGTGTCTGCTGTGGAAACTTTAGCAGACGGAAAGCCGGTTTCACTTCATATCAGCGGCGAACTATCGGAAATTGCCAATAGCGTGAACAAGGCTTCTTCTATTTTGAACAGACAAAATGAGGCGCGGGCGAACTGGATCAGCGGTGTTTCCCATGACATCCGCACGCCGCTCTCCATGATTATGGGGTATGCGGGCCGCATTGCGGAAAATGAATCTGCCAGCAAGACCATCCAAGAACAGGCTGAAATAGTACGGAAGCAAAGCGTAAGAATCAAAGAACTGGTGCAGGATTTGAATTTAGTCTCACAGTTGGAATATGAAATGCAGCCGCTTCACAAAGAGATGGTTCGCTTATCCAAATTGCTGCGATCCTATGTAGCAGACCTATTGAACATGGGAATTTCCGATAGCTATAATATTGGAATTGAAATTGCTACTGATGCTGAAAACACTATGTTAGAATGTGATGCCAGATTGATTTCACGAGCCGTGAATAATCTTGTTCAAAATAGTATGAAGCACAACCCGCTGGGATGTAGGATTCTGTTATCTTTAAGACGGATGGAAAATACCATTCAGCTTATTGTGCAAGACGATGGTATAGGACTCTCTGAAGAAAAACTACAAGAACTAAAAGAAAAACCTCATTATTTAGAAAGCACAGATGAGCGCTTAGATCTTCGACATGGGCTGGGTCTTGTTTTGGTTCGACAAATTGTAGCGGCACATGAAGGGACTATGACCATTGACAGTAAGATTAACTGTGGATGTAAAATCATCTTGACTTTTGACTCTATAGATACAATCCCAAAAGCCCACTTGAGTTAAGTCAAAAGCATTTTGGATATTTATCACTAGCACAAAAGAAGCCGGAAATCTGAAAAGGTCTCCTGCTTCTTTTGCATCCAAAGACAACTCTGCGAAATACTCCTCTAAAGCTACTGCAATAGATGGGGCGCAAGGTCCTGTACCAGAAGCACTTTGAGACCTTGCGCCCTTTGTTATTCTATCCTAAAAATACTTTGCCAGCTGCTTCAGACCACGCCGGATACTGTCACGAACACGGCTTGGATCTACATCCTCCGCTGCGGCAATCTCGCTTACACGCATCCCCAGGTAATACCGGGCATAGATCCGCTTAGCCTGCTTCTCCGGCAGAGCCATCACTGCGGTATAGAGCTGCTCCCGCAGCTGCTTTTCCTCCAGAAGCATTTCCGGTGTCTGGGGCTTCATCAGGATCGCATTTTCAATGCCGTTGTCGCAGTCCAGGGAGTAGTTCGCCTTATAGCGATACATCCTCCGGTCATAGGCGGCCTCTGCACGCTCAGCGGCTCGGATCGTCTCCAGCACATCTTCAGTTACTTCTACCAAGTAATCATTTTTGTAAACATCGGGATATAAGTCCCTAAGATTGACTTTCTTCATTATGTACCTCCATTTCGATTCACGGGCGATTGACGAGTGAATCGAAAGGAGGCGGAGATCGGCATCGACATACTTCGGGAGCTTTCCCGAAAAATCGACAATAAAAAGCGCCAGCTCCCCGCAATGGGAAACTGGCACAGCAAAAATGACTATGATTCTTCTGTTTTAGTTGGAATGATAATGCCGATAGGTAGTCATACCTCCCCGGAGGAGGGGCAAGGCTTTTTTTAGTTGGTGTAACTCATGGCTATTGTGAATGACGAAAATTGACATGGCGGTATCCTCCTATATACCGCCCTCCTGATCGCATGAGCATCGTCGAAAAAGAAACGGCGGCTCTGAAATATGTTATTTCAAAACCGCCGTAAGGCCACTGTATTTTGTTTTGGCGCATAAATACCCAGCCGCCGAAACAACGGTTTTTTTTATTCCCGTTGGGCGACTTTTTTCTTTTAGATTGTTTTGAGTTCCCGACTATAATAAGCTATACCTGCAATTACAATAAGGGCTATACCTGATCCAATCATAATCCACTGCAAGGGAAGAATATCAGCCAAAGGACCAAACATAGCCATACCAATCGGTAAAAAGCCAGCATACATCGTGCCAAGTAATCCAAATACACGCCCCTGCATAGAGGTGTCCGTTTTTTCTTGTAACATAGTGGTAATTGCTGTTTGCACCATTGTTAATGCGACTCCATAACATACCATTAGGCCAAGGTAAAAAATAAAATTCTTTGAAAAGCCCATTCCGATTGCAAAAGAGCCAAACGCAAAAAGTCCAACTGCCAAAGTTTTTCCTCGGTGCTTAAAACCTCCCCATGTACTCATAATAACTCCGCCTGCCATCATACCTGCGAACCCTACTACTTCCACTGCGGTAAGATACCAGTAAGTATCACCGAATACTCGCCGAACAAGAAGTCCTGCAAGATAGCCTGCTGGAACACAAAAGAAAGTGAATAGTCCGTAGATGATTAAAAGCTTTCCAATTAGTTTGTCTGCAAAAGCGTATTTGACGCCAATTTTCATGTCAGAAAAGACGCTGGCCTTCTCAATGGAAGTATTTTGTTTCGGAAGTGCCAAACAGGACAATAGGCCCGTTCCCAAGATCGCCGTTACAATGTCTATCATAAGCGTCATTCTCAATGTGCTGATTGCAAAAACTGCACCTGCCGCCGCTGGAGCCGCAAAATTAACAATAGACTGCATTGTTGCATTGATGCCGTTGTACCGCATAAGCTGATCTTCCGGGACAAGCTGTGGGATAACGGCATTGACTGCTGGAGTTTGTATTCCTGCCCCCAAGGATCGTATGACCGACATAACAAGCAAACCGCCGAGCAAAGCAGGCTCCGATGAAATATGCGGAATTGCCAATACCATTACGAAAGTGACAAATGCAATCAGCAGATCTGCGCCTATAATCAATTTTTTCCTGTGGTATCGGTCTGCCCATACGCCGCCTATAAATGAAATGAGAAATTGCGGCAGATAGGAACAGACTGTAAATGCAGCCACCCACACGCCGCTGGATGTTTGCATGGTTGCATACCAAACGAGCGCCATTTGAACAAGCGTAGAGCCAAAGAGTGTGATACATTGACTGGTTAAGAAAAGGAGTATTCTTTTCTGCCAGCCGGTGCGTTGCGTGTCATCCATGTTGTATATCCTCCTGTTTTTTAGGAGGGAGCACAAAGCGCTGCGTGGGATAGCCAAACTCTGTCAGCAGTTCTTTTTCGGCAAAACCAAGTTGCAATAGCATATCTCGATGCCCTGTATCGGCCTTGTCCTGTTCTCGAAAGGTTGTTGTGCTGATTTCCTGCCCTGGAAGATATGTTTCCAATAAGGCATCCAAGAATAACTTTTGAAGTCCGCGATTTCGATATTGCGGATGTACGCCAAGAAATTCTATACTGCCTGGAGAATAGGTAAATGCCATCGCTCCAATGAGAATATCTCCCTCCCTTAGCACAAGCGCACGCTTTTCGTCAATACTTTCTTCCAGCTTAGCTAAGTAGTCATCTTCATCCATTACAGGATACCCATCAATAACAAGCCGCATTAAGTTCATCCAATCGGCAATATCTTTCTTTTCTGCTAACCGAATATCCTGTATTGTAAATTCCATAGCCGTTGTTCTTCGATGTAAAATGAACCGCAACTGCAAAGGATAAAAGCTCCGTTCTTCACGATACTCCGCAGGCGGCGATTTATACATAGCCTTAAAAGCTAATGAAAACGATTGCTGGCTCTCGTATCCGCAGATAAAAGCAATTTCGATAATAGGTTTATCCGAAAAGACCAGAAGCTTTGCCGCCTCTGTAAGCTGGCGGCGTTGCACATAATCATGAATTGTCATTCCTACGGTTTCGGTAAATAGTCGGTGTAAGTGATATTTTGAATAGTGAACAGCCTCCGCAACCGTTTCTAATTCCAGCTTTCCGTCAAGATGACTTTCGATATAGTCAATGACTGCCTCTATGCTGATGACTGATTGATTGCCCATTTATGTTCCCTCCTTTCCATCAAGCATAATAACAAAATCAAAAAAGATTGTTTTAATAATTATTGCGAATTTTGAAAATCCTCTCTAAATTCAGATGGGTCATTTATTATACTGTAATTATACTTGAAAAACAAATATTAAAAATAGTCTTTGGCTCTCGTTCTACCAAAAATCAGTATAATCATTCCTATCAACCGGCATAATAAGATTATTCCTTTGTGCAAATCGGCACGATAGAATATACTTGAGGTGAATGATTATGCCGATTGATGATTTAACTGCTTTAGGGCTAAAAATGCGAGAAGCCCGAAAGAATAAAGAGCTAACACAACAGGAGCTATCTGATCTGAGCCATGTTTCTGTAAAGCAAATCGCCAATATCGAAAAGGGAAAAATGAATCCTTCCTATTTGATTTTAAGAGCATTGGCAAAGGTCCTGCACATCTCTTTAGATACGCTTATAAATCCAGATATTTCTCTGGAAGATGAAGGTGTCAATCAGATGAAAATGCTTTATTCCAGCTGTCCGCCAGAAATGCGTGACACCCTGCTGCATCACACCCAGGAAACGGTGAAAGAACTGACAGAGTTGTCCGAAAAATTTGAAACGAATTGAGCCAGTGAGTGAACTTTAACGATTCTCTCACTGGTTCTTTTCAATTTCGGAGAAAAGAGGCAAGCAATGCCTGTGTTAATACACACAGGCCCGCAGAGAAGAAAATCCCTCCGTGATTTTCCTCTCCGCTTGCTTGTTGAGGGCAGCGCCCCCAAGCCCCTTTGAACACAGAATTTCATTCTGTG
>ENA-OOZX01001860-OOZX01001860.1-human-gut-metagenome-genome-assembly--contig:-NODE-1860-length-12238-cov-2.779529_pt1 | contig 12238 bp, 11 predicted proteins | sample MGYA00241048_ERZ501412 | MGnify/ENA primary metagenome ERZ501412 (study PRJEB25962, sample SAMEA2042518) | human gut metagenome | biome: human gut; feature: human-associated habitat; material: faeces... | reverse complement strand
GTAGCCGTAATAATGGCAAACGCAGAAGCACTAGAAAATGAACCAGAAGAAACAAAATGGTTAGAAAACATAAAAAGTGAATCAGAAAGAATGAATGAACTAATATCAAACTTATTAGATCTAGCAAAATTAGAAAACGGAGCACAAAAAGAAGAATACACAACAACAGACAGTGACAAAAGTGCAATATTAGTAGAAAATGGAGGAAACGCAACAATAGAAGGAGCAACAATATCAAAAACAGGAGGAGACAGCACAAACACAGAAAACTCAGAATTTTATGGAATAAACTCAGGAATACTAGTCACCCAAAACTCAACAGCAACAATAAAAAACGCAACAATAGAAACAAAAGCAAAAGGAAGTAACGCAGTATTTTCAACAGGAACAGACTCAAAAATATATATAAATGACTCAAAAATAAACACAACAGGAAGCAGTTCATCAAGAGGACTAGACGCAACATATGGAGGATATATAGAAGCAGAAAATGTAGAAATAACAACACAAGGAGGAAGCTGTGCAACACTAGCAACAGATAGAGGAGAAGGAACAGTAACAGTCAAAAACTCAAAACTAGAAACAAACGGAAGCGGATCACCAATAATATATTCAACAGGAAACATAAGCATAGAAAACACAGAAGGAACAGCAAACGGATCACAAATGGTAGTAATAGAAGGAAAAAACACAGCAACAGTAACAAACTCAACACTAACAGCAAGTGGAACAGGAAACAGAGGAGAAACAGACCAAGCAGGAATAATGATATATCAATCAATGTCAGGAGACGCAGGAGAAGGAACAGGAACATTCACAGCAACAAACTCAAACCTAAGTATCCAAGCAAACTCAAAATATTACAAAACAGCACCAATGTTTTTCATAACAAACACAGACGCAATAATAAACCTAAAAAACTGCCAACTAACTTACGGAAGCAACACATTAATAAGCAACAAAGGAACAACAGAATGGGGAACAACAGGAACAAACGGAGGAAACTTAACACTAAACGCAGAAAACCAAACATTAAAAGGAAACATAGAAATAGACAACATATCAACACTAAAAATGAACTTAACAAACAGCCAATACACAGGAACAATAAACGGAGAACAAACAGCAAAACAAATAGACATAAAAATAGACAGTAACACAAAAATAAAACTAACAGGAAACTCTTATGTAACATCACTAGAAGACGAAGACACAACTTACAGCAACATAGACTTTAATGAATACACACTATATGTAAACGGAACAGCAATAAACTAAAAAAGGAAACAACATAAAAAAAGTAAATAAAAAACTAAAAAACATTAAAAATAAAATTATAAAAATCAAAAAAGGAACGCAAGCAATATTTCACAAATCCAAATATAGCTTAAGCGTTCCATTAATTATTTCACACAAAATTTTCTAAAAAAATCTCGTACAGTGTAACTAACTCAAGTAAAAAATATTACCACCAATGATATAAAAAAACAAAAAACACAGTCGATCGAAAAAGTAAATTCTATTTGGAAAAACTAAACAAAAAATACTTTTAAATAAAAACCAAAAGTATTGCCAAAAACCAAAAAGTCATATAAAATAAAAGAAAAAAATAAAAACAAAGAAAAAAAGAAAAAGAAAACACAAAGAAAAGTAAGAAAGGAAAGATAAAAAATGAAAGTATTAATAATATCAGATATACATGGCTCAGGATACTATGCAGAAAAAATAAAAGAAATAGAAAAAAAAGAAAAACCAGAAGAAATAATAATATTAGGAGACTTATACTACCATGGGCCAAGAAACGAACTAAGCCAAGAATACGAACCAATGAAAGTAGCAAAAATACTAAACTCAATGAAAGAAAAACTAACAGTAATAAGAGGAAACTGTGACGCAGAAGTAGACGAAATGATATCAGAATTCCAATTTCACGACTATGTACTAAAAGAAATAAACGGAAAAAAGATCTACTTCACACATGGACACAAATACAACATAGAAAAGATCCCGTATGAAGAATTTGAAATAATGATATACGGACACACACATCAAGGCTTTATAGAAGAAAAAGAAGGATACATCTTCGCAAACCCAGGATCAATATCACTACCAAAATGCAACACAGAACACAGCTATATAATACTAGAAGAAAACAAAATAATACTAAAAAATGTAGACGGAAAAATAATAAAAGAATACGAAATAAAATAGCAAAAAACAACAAAAAAGATAAAAAAACATAAAGCAAAACAAGAAAAATAGTGTACAAAACAAAAAAACATAATAAAAAAAGCAAAGAACAAAAATAAAAAAGTAAAAAAACAAACAAGAAACAAAAAAATGAAAAAAGGAAGGAAAAGAAATGAATTTTGAAGAAATGTCAAAAGAAGAACTAATAGAATACATAAAAAACATAAATGAAACAAACAACGGCAAATACGGACTACTATGGGACAAAGAAAAAGAACCAGAAAAAATAATAGAAGAATGCAACAAAAACATACCAATACTAAAAGAAATAGAAAACAAAAAAATAGAAAATGAAGGAGAAAACAACATACTAATAGAAGGAGACAATTTCCATGCATTAGAAGCACTAAACTACACACACGAAGAAGCAATAGACATAATATACATAGACCCACCATACAACACAGGAAAAAACGACTTCATATATAACGACAAATTCATAGACGAAGAAGACGGATACAGACACAGCAAATGGTTAAACTTTATGTACAAAAGACTAAAAATAGCAAGAAACCTATTAAAAAAAGACGGAGTAATATTCATATCAATAGACGACAACGAATTCGCACAGCTAAAACTATTATGTGACAAAGTATTTGGAGAAAAAAACTTCATATCAATGCTATCAGTAGAAAACAATCCAAAAGGAAGAAAAAACTCAAAATTTATATCAGGAAGTAACGAATACTGTCTAATATACGCAAAAAACAAAAACGAATCATACTTCATAGAAAACATACCCAAAAGTGAAAAAGACTTAATAAAAGACGAAAACGAAAACTATGTACAAAAAGGAGGAAAAAGAGTACTAGTAGGAGAAAACAAATACAACAAACCAGTAGAAGACATAGAATCAGAAAAAAACTACACAGTATATTACAACCCAGAAACAAACGACATAAAAATAAAAACAGAAAAAAGCATAAACGACATAAACCAAGAACTAACAGAACAAGGATACACAAGATATTACTCATACAATAAAGGAAAACTAGTACAAAACACATACACAAAAGCCAAATTCGAAGAACTATTTTACAGTAACAAATTAGAAATCAAAGAAAACAAAATATACGAAAAAAACTACAGCACAACAATAAGACTAAAAAGTATGATAGTAAACAAAAAATACACAGCGATCATAAACAACCAAAAAGTAAAAAACTATGAAATAGACGTAAAAACAACATCAGCAGGAACAGCACTAAAGAAAATGTTCAACACAAAAGAAAAAATATTTGACAACCCAAAAAACGTAGGACTATTAAAACTACTAATATCATTAAAAAACAATAAGGACGCCACAATCTTAGACTTTTTTGCAGGATCAGGAACAACAGCACAAGCAGTAATAGAACTAAACCAAGCAGACAACGGAAAAAGAAAATTCATAATATGCACAAACAACGAAAACCAAATATGTGAAAAAGTAACATACCCAAGAATAAAAACAATAATAACAGGAAAAAGAGAAGACGGAACAAAATACTCAGAAGGAAACAAAGAAACACTAAGATACTACAAAACAGACTTCATAAAAAACGAAGGAACAAAAGACCAAATATATTATGACCTAACAGAAAAAAGCATACCAATGATATGCATAAAAGAAAACACACACGAACAAATAGAAAAAAATGACCAATACGCAATATACACGAACAAACAAAAAAACAAATACACATGTATATACTTTAACACAATCCAAACACAATATAAAGAATTTATAGAAAAAGTAAAACAAATAAAAGAAAAGAAAAAACTATATATATTCACGCTAGGAAACGAAATAGAAGAACAAGAACTAAAAGAAATAAAAAATTACAAAATAGAAGCAATACCACAAAAAATATACGACAAATACAAAAAAACATCTAAAATAAGCAACGAAAAATAAAAAAATAACACAGCAAAAAAATAAAAAACAAGATAATAAAATCTAAAAACCAAGAAAAACAAAATAAAAAAAGATAACAACAAAAAATAAACAATAAACAAAAAGAAACAAAAAAATCAACTCAAAAAATAAAAAAGAAAGGAAAAAAAGATGAAAGAGCTAAAAAATTACCAACAAAACGCAATAGACCAGCTAATGCAATTCACAGAAATGTTTCTAAAAACGCCAAAAAACGAAACAATAATATTTCAATCACCAACAGGAAGCGGAAAAACAATCACAATAGCAAGATACATACACGAGCTAACAAAAGAAACAAAAGAAGACCTATGCTTTCTATGGATAAGCATAGGAAAAGGAGAATTACAAGTACAAAGTCATAAAAGTGTAAAAAAAGAAATAGGAGACACAATAGAATGCAGTCTATTAGAAAACGAATTTTTCGGCTCAAGAGACATAATAAACCAAAATGAAATAGTATTTGTAAACTGGGAAAAAATAAGAAAAAAAGACAAAAAAACAAAAGAATTCAATAACACGCTAATGAAAGACTGGGAACAAAACAACTTCCCAACAATACTAAAAAACACAAGAGAAAACAGAAAAATAATACTAATAATAGACGAAAGTCACTCAAGTGCAACAACAAAAAGAGCAAAAGAAATAAGAGACGAAATAATAGCACCAAACCTAACAATAGAAATGAGTGCAACACCAGTATTCAACTCAGAAAACATCAACGCAAGAGTATATGTAGAACCAACAGACGTAATAAACGAAGGAATGATAAAAAAAGAAATAATAATAAATGACAAAATAGCAGAAGCAATAGAAAAAGAAGAAAACGAAAAAAGTTCAGAATCACTAGTATTAGAATCAGCCTACTACAAAGAAGAAGAACTAAAAAAAAGATACCAAAAACTATACAACGAAGGAGAAACAAAAAATCTAATAACCCCACTAACACTAATACAAATACCAAACTCAAACTATGGAGAAGAAAAAAGAGCAGCAGTAGAAAAATTTCTAAAAAATAAAGGAATAACAACAGAAAACGGAAAACTAGCAATCTGGCTAAACGACGACAAAATAAACAACAGTTACGAAGAACTAAACACAAACGACAGCAAAGTAGAATACTTAATATTCAAAATGGCAATAGACACAGGATGGGACTGTCCAAGGGCACAAATACTATTAAAATTCAGAGAAGTCAACAGCATAGTATTTGAAATACAAACAGTAGGAAGAATACTAAGAATGCCAGAAGCCAAACACTACACAGACGAAGCACTAAACAGATCATACGTATACTCAAACATACAATCAATAGCCATAAAAAAAGAAATATACAACCCAAACATAATAAAAACATATAACTCAAAAGTAAAAGAAGAATACAAACCAGACATAAAAATAGCAATAAACGCACAAAGCACACAAGACCAACTAAATATACTAAACATAGAAAATGCGTCAACCATAGAAAGTGGATCAATCATAGAAAGCACATCAAACACAGAAAACACAGAAAACCCAATAAACAAACAAAATGCACAACAAATAGAAAACCAAAATAGCGAATACACACAAATATCACTAGAACTAGAATATGAACAAGCAATAAAAAACATAATAGAAAACCAAATAAAAAAAGAAGAAAAAATACAAAAAAACGAAAAAGAAAACGCAACAAACGAAAACCAAAAAAACAACAATGAAGAAAGCAATGAAGAAAACCAAACAAAAAAGAACGAAGAAACAACAACAGAAAAGAAACAAATAATGACACTAAAATCATACTACAAAAAAAGAACAGACTATGGAGACATCACAAGCTCATTTTACAAAGTATATGAAAGAGAATTTTGCAAACACTTCAACATACCAGAAAAAGAAAATATCCCAATACAAGACACAATAACAAACAAAGAAAAAATGAAAGAAGCAGGAATAAACTTTGAATACAGAAAAAAAGACTCAATACTAAGTGACGTACACATAGAATCAGAAAAAGTAGACGAAGAAATAGAAATAAAAGAACAAGAAAATTTGGTAGACATAATAATGAGTGATGACGACTTACAAAACGACTTCGAAAAAGTAATAAAAAACAACTTAAACGGATTCGCACCAGTAAGATCAATACCAACAGTAAAAACAGCAATAATAAGCACATTCGGAAAATATCTATATATAAGACCACAAAACAAAGGAATAATACTAATACAAAACATAGTAGTAAACAACAACGAAACATTCGGAAAAATAAAAAGCACAGCAACACAAAACAAAAAGCCAATACACGAATATGAAGTAGACCAAAAAGAAAAATACGAAATAAACGAAGAATGGCACATACCATTTGACAAAAATTACAACCCAAACACAAACATAAAAATAGAATCAAAACTATCAATACACCAACCACTATATGTAGAAACAAAAGAAGGAAAAGCAGACAAACTAGAACTAGAATTCATAGAATATCTAGACAAACACGAAAACAGCATAGAATACTTTTGGAAAAACGGATCAGAACACATGAACACCAACTTCGGAATAGCAAAAGAAGACGGAACAGCATTCCAACCAGACTTTCTAATACAATTCAAAGACGGAAGAATAGGAATATTTGACACAAAAGCAGGAAAAGGATACAACGAAAAAGACAACGAAATAAAATCAAACGCACTACAACAATATATAACAGACGAAAACAAAAAAGGAAAAAACATAGTAGGAGGACTAGTAGTAGAAAACAACGGAACATTCTATTACTATGACAGAACAATATATAAAACATACAAAGAAAAACCAGAACAATGGAAAAGTTTCGAAGAACTAGTAAAATAAAAAAAAAAACTAAATATCCACCAGAAACAGAAAAAGAAGTAATTATTGGTTATATTGATAAAATTAGAAAAAAGATGCCAATATGGAAGCAAGGTGGAAAGGAGGATAATACAGTACAATTTCTTAAAGTAGGAAGAAAAAAAACTTGCCCTTGTGGTATTTTTAAACCTGTAAAACAGAGACAATTTAAAGAAAGTATGATATAATGAACCGTAAATAAGAATGAAAGGGAATGATTGAAATGAAAATATTAATTATATGTAGTAAAGCATTTTATAAGGATATTGCACCAATAAAAGAAAAACTAGAGGAGAATGGACATGTAGTTGAATTACCAAATTCATATTATTAACCTGATGCAGAAAAGAAAAGTTGGAATTTAGGAAAAAAAGCTCATAGTGAGTTTAAAGCAAGAATGTTTAAAATGAGTGAAGAAAGAATTGCAACAATGGATGCTGTATTAACTTTAAATTTTGATAAAAATGGTAAGAAAAACTATATTGGAGGAGCGACTTTTATTGAAATATATGAAGCATTTATGAAAGGTAAAAAAATATATTTATATAATGATATTCCTGAAGGAATGTTGTATGATGAAATTTCAGGATTTTCTCCAATTGTCATAAAAGGAGATATAAATTTAGTAAAGTAGGAAGTGAGATGAATGATAGATAAAGTTGGCGGAGTAATTTTAAAAGATAAGCAAATATTAGTACAAAGGAAAAAGAATAACAGAGAGGAATGTATAATTCCAGGAGGAAAAAGAAAAGAGAAAGAAACAGATTTTGAAACATTAAAAAGAGAGTTACATGAAGAATTGACAGTAGATTTGATTAAAGTAGAATTTCTTGGTGGATATGATGACATAGCTTGTTTTTCAAATGAGCCAATTCATGTGCAAACCTACATTGCACAAATAGACGGAGAAATAAAATGTAATAATGAAATAAAAGAGGCAATTTGGATTGATAAAAATTATAAGGAAAAAGGTATAAAAGTAGGTAGTATTTTAGGAGAACATGTCATACCTAAATTAATAGAAAGAGGATTAATGTAAATGATTTTAGTAAGTGCATGTTTAGCAGGTATAAATTGTAAATATAGTGGTGGAAATAATTATAATGAAAAAGTTTTTAATCTTGTAAAAGAAGGAAAAGCAATACCAATATGCCCTGAACAATTAGGTGGATTACAAACACCAAGAAATCCTGCTGAAATTAAAATAGTTGATGGAAAAAAATATGTTATAGATGAGAAAAACAACAATGTAACAGAAAATTTTGAAAAAGGTGCAAAAGAAGTATTAGAATTTGCAAAAAAATTAAATATAAAAAAAGCTATACTTCAAGCAAGAAGTCCATCTTGTGGGACAGGAAAAATATATAGTGGAAATTTTGATGGTAAATTAATACAAGGAAATGGTATACTAGCAGAACTTTTAATAAAAAATGGAATTGAAGTTATTAGTAGTGAGGATTATAAATAGATTGTAATCGAAGAAAAAGGATAGCATATTGCCACAAATAATATTTAGAAACTAGAATATGATAGGAGATAGATATGATTAGAGATTTATAAAAAACAAATGTCAATCATTTTTGAAAATGTCTTAAAAAATTTTATTTATTAGCACTAAATTTTTATAGTTTAGTGCTAATATTTTTGGGCTTATGAAAACCCCATGTTATACACGGGGTTCTAAAAGCTTCTAGCTATGAGTAGAAAAAATCCTCCTTTTTGATATAATAGATGTGGTCGCCAACCGCAAATAAAATAAAAGATAGTGTAAAGTAATCTATGAAAAATTGGAATATGAAAAAACTATCAAGAAAAAGTAAAAAAGCACATTGAAAAGTTAAAAATATACAAAAAAGCATGATAAATAATACTTCAGACTAAACAATTTTAACAATATTTGTAAATGTTTTGTCAAGTGGTCACTTGCAATGTTAAAAAAAGAAGGGGAAACATTTCTAATAAAAAATTGGGACAAATATCAAAGTATTGAAAAGTATGAAAAATATCAAATACAAAACAGAGAAAGACAAAGAAAATATCGTGAAAATCATAAAAGTGAAATTGAAAAAAGTAACGTTATACAAGCGTTAGGTAACGGAGAAGAAGAAAACAAAAAAGATTTAGAAAATAATAAAGAAAAAAATATAAGAGAGGAGAACGAGAATGGATTTAGACAATACAAAATCTGATGAAATTATTCACAAAGAGTTCAAAAAGTGTGGATTTTGTGGTAAAGAATTAAAACCAATAGGACTTGATTATTTATATGCTAATATTTCTCCAGATGCAATTAAATACGAAAGATGTAATTGCAATGAGGCACAAGAATACTGGAAGAAGATAGATGAGCAAGAATATGAAATAGAAAAAAGAAAACATTATAAGAATATTATAAATAAAATTTACAAGAAGAACTATGTTGAAGAAAAATTTCAAGAACAAGACTTTGAAAATTTTAATATTAATTCAGAGAATGAAATGGCAGTAAAAGTTGCTAAAGATTATACAAATAAAAGTATAGAAAAAATGCAAAATGACGGACTGATAATAACGGGCGAGTCAGGAGTTGGAAAGACACATTTAGCAGCATCAATTGCTAACAAATTAATTGAAAATGATAAGATCGTTTTAATGGGAAGAGTAACAATGTTATTGGACATGATTAAGGAAACATTTAGAGACAATACAAAGTCAGAGAATGAATTAATAGAATTATATTCAAATGTAGATATGATTATAATTGATGATCTTGGAACAGAAAAAATAAGTCAGTGGGCATTAGAAAAATTGTATACAATAATTCAAAATAGAAGTGAAAATAGATTACCAATAATAATTACAACTAGGTTTGATAAACATGGATTAATAGAAAGATTTAGTCAAAGTCAAGATGAACAATTGGTAGATGCAATAATATCAAAATTATATCAAATGTGTTATGGAATAACACTAAAAAAGGTAAAAGAAAAAGAGTTAGTATAAGCCGCAAAACTAAAATACTAACCCAAATCTTTATACAATTATTGTAGTACAAAAATATAAAAAAGTAAATAGGAAATGAAAGAAAAAAGTACTTGGATTTTGATAAAAAAGTCCAAGTATTTTTCAAAATATTGTGTGCATTTGATAGAAAAAGTAATGGCTTTAGTACTAAAAAAGAGTGCAGTATTGTCCTAACAAGCAATGAATTTCGTCAGCTAGAAATTCTAAATGGGGAAAATCCCCAATCCCCTTTTTAAATGAGAGGAGAAAGCAAATGGTAACAACAAAAATATGGAAAGTACAAAAGAGATTAAATCATGTAATTGATTATGCAACAAATGAAGAAAAGACAAGAAAAAATTCTAATGGATATGGAATGGATAAATTTGATAGTATCAGTCAAGTAATGACATATGCAACTAATCCAGATAAAACAGAAAAACAATTTTATACAACAGGCATAAATTGTGAAGTAAAAGATTCAGTTAAACAAATGCAACTTGTAAAAATGATATATGGAAAAGAAAATGGAATATTAGCATTTCATGCTTATCAATCTTTTAATGAAGGAGAAGTTACTCCAGAAATAGCGCATGAAATTGGAGTAAAACTTGCAAATGAAATGTGGGGAGACAGGTTTCAAGTTGTTGTATCTACACATTTAAATACAGAACATCTTCATAATCATTTTGTAATCAATTCGGTTTCATTTAAAGATGGAAAAAAGTATTATAGCAATTTAACGAATACAGCATTGCTAAGAAAAACATCAGATGAAATATGTGAAGAATATGGCTTAAGTGTTTTAACAGAAAAGACTTGTAAATCAGGAATAAATTTTGAAAATTTTTATAAGAAATCTATGAGAGATTCAGATTATTATAAATTTGCAAAAGAAGATATAGATTATGCAATCAAACATTCATATACTTTAAAACAATTTCAGCAGATGCTAGTATCAATGGGATATAGCTATTATTATAGAGCAGATAAATTAAGTGTGAGAAGAGAGCCATACAAAAGAAATATAAGAAGCGAAAGAGCATTTGGAGAGGAGTACTCATTGGAAAATATCAAAAGAAGAATATTTGAAAATGATTATAAAAAATTAGAAAAAATGCTTCCCTATAGAGTAGTAAAAAACAGACATTTTACAACTAGAAATAAAATAAGGAAGAAATATAGACCCAAAGGGATTGTTGCATTGTATTACTATTATAGATATTTGCTAAAGTTATATACCAAAAAGAATATACAATATAAATTGACTCCTGAAATGAGGGCAGAAGTAAAAAAGATGGATGAGTATTCGGAAAGAATTAGATTTTTATGTAAGTATAAGATTGAGACTATGAGCGATGTTGATAATATTAAAGAACAGAAACAGGAAGAATTGCAGAAAATTTTGAATATTAGGAATAGACTGTATTATAAGTAGTGGAATTGAAAAAGATATGGTTACTAAAGAAATAATTGATGTTACTGCTACTTTAACAAGGTTTAGAAAAGAGATTAGGTTGTGTGATAAATTTTATGATGATGTGCCAAAAATGAAGGAACAAATAAAAGAAGTAGATGATAAAGAAAAGCAGAATACTAAAGAGAAAGAAGAGAAAAATTTAAAAAGGAAGAAAGATGATAGATTGATAAATTAGAAAAAAACAAGTTTGCCACATGTAAAAAAATATATTTTTATATTAACTTGCGAAAAAAATATAAAAATATTAAAAAACTTGCGAATATATACTTGTTTTTTCTTATTTTTTAGCAAAATAGTGGATATTTTTGACAATATATGATAAAATGAAAGCAAATTTTATAATATAGTTAGGAGTAAGAAGAGTATGGAAGATTATAGTGCAAAATTAACAGCAGAGCCTTTCTTATATAACGAAACAAAAACAATTGCAAAATTTTTGCTAAATGGAGAAGAAGAAGAGAAACTTCGCAAAAGAAATATAGAATAAAATTTAATAAAATATAAATCACCCAAAAGCATTGTGCGAGTAAATTCTCCAATATTTAGAAGACTAGATGCTATGGATAAAGAAATGCTTGAAGATTTTGTGTATTCTGATATAGAAAATAGCAAACACATACTTTTATACGCAATAATGAAAACAGATAAACTTGTAAGAGATTTTATATTGGAAGTTTATAAAGATAAATTGATGATGAGAAAAGAATATATAGAAAAGTTTGATATAGATAATTGGTATGAAGAAAAATGTATAT
>ENA-OOZX01001859-OOZX01001859.1-human-gut-metagenome-genome-assembly--contig:-NODE-1859-length-12243-cov-6.749590_pt1 | contig 12243 bp, 10 predicted proteins | sample MGYA00241048_ERZ501412 | MGnify/ENA primary metagenome ERZ501412 (study PRJEB25962, sample SAMEA2042518) | human gut metagenome | biome: human gut; feature: human-associated habitat; material: faeces... | reverse complement strand
ATGGTACCGATGGTGGTGCCTTTGACGGAAATGTTTGCACCTGGTATAGGTTCTCCTTTTGCATCGATAACCCGTCCGGACAGTTTACCGTTCGTTTGTTCTATACCACTGATGGAATCTGTGTTTGCATGAGCTTTTGAAATCACATATCCGGGGCTTAAAAATACTGATAATAGTACAGCTTTAGGCAATAAGTTGCTGTATATCGATTTGATCATAATATTAAAATTTAATTTAACAGTTGAAATACTCTAATTTTCTCTACAAAAACTTTTTAGGTGTGTTATTTACTTCTCTCCATAGGCTAATGATTTAAGATTGCAATTGAATTTGTTCTGGTAGAACTATGAACTATACAGTACGGATAGTTGTAAAAAAGTAGGCTCGATTATCGGTTTTGGCTTATCTGTGGAGGTTATTGGAGTCTTCTGGAAGGGAAAAAGGAGAATATCTTTTTTGAAAGAATATCAATTTGACTAATTTTAATATCATTTTTGAAAACATCTAGTAGTTTTATATAGCTAATTTTGTCACGGTAGCAAACAACAGACAAGAATAGCCTTAGTTCTACCAGAACTAAGGTATTCACAAAAGCATAATTATCTTTTCGGGATATTTATACTTTTCCGGTTTTAGTTGTAACTGATCGTTACCTCTTTTTTATCGTTTTGGGAAAAACTTTTTGCCACATCTTGTATATCCTGCAAGGTGAATTTGCCTGTTATCCGGATGACCACATAGTCTGAATCTGTGTCGGCTAGCATGATCATTTCGTTGATTAGGTCATCGTTCTGGACGATGTAGAAAGAGGCGCGTGTATCGTTGTCCTTGACCCGCATCAGTTCTTCATGTGATTTGCTGATAAGGCTGCTGAATTCTTTTCGCATCTGGTCCCGGACTTCCTGCTTGTCGGAAGTGACGATTTGAAGATTGTTTATTTTCCCTTTCAGATTCATCAGGTTGAGGCCACCACTTTCTACATTAGGGATCATGTCGAACATTTTCTTGGAGATGAAGACAGATGTTACATTATCCATATCGGCATATTTTTCGAACAGTTTATCCTGGGCAAAGCACAAGCTGGTGCAACAAAGAAACAGGATCAGGAATATATTCTTTAATTTCATAAGATTAATCGTTTAAGTGTTTGTTTAAAATATTGTTTACTTTATCTATCTCCTGCCCGGCGTTATCCACCTGGCTGATGCCTTTGTTGAGGTTCTGCGAGAGTAGGAGTAAAGCCTTTTCGGCAGCGGCGGCGGCATCTTTCGGATTGGTGTAAGTGTCGCTGAGCCGGTCGTGAGCTTGATACGACGATTTGTATTGTAAAAAGCTGATGCACAACAGGATGGAGGCAGCAACTCCACTTAACCAATATAAAGTCCGTCTACGGGTCAATGAACGGGTCTTCTTTTCTTCCGTGGAAGCCCAGGTGTCGATCTGCTTTTCCAGTCTACGGGAAAGTCCTTCGGGTAAAGCTTGTTCCTCTTGGAGGGCTTTATTGATCAGTTCATCTATCTTTTTATCGTCCATATTCATATGTATAATATTTTTCAAGTTGTTCCCGGATTATTTTTCGTGCCCGGGAGAGTAGCACCCGTATGTTGACGGCACTCAGGCCGGTGATCTGTTCTATCTCGTCCATCGAACAGTCTTCGATCCCTCTCAACCGGAGAACTTGCCGCTGATTTTCCGGCAGGCGGTCGATCAGGTGGCGGATTTGCTGTACTTTGTCTTGTCTTTCTAACTCTTCGTCCGGTGAAGAAGCGGTAGAAAGAGTGACGGCTTCGGTGACATCTGCGTCGCGCCTGTTAGCACGAGGTGAGCGAAGGAAATCGAGGCAGAGGTTCTTGACCAGCGTCACGCAGAAAGCTTCCGGATTTTGGATATCGGTCAGTTCATTCCGCCGACTCCACAACTTATAGTAGGCATCTTGCAGGATATCTTCGGCATCGGCCTTGTTTTCGACCAGCGCATAAGCAATCCGGAAGAGCTTGGGATGGAGGGGAAGGAACAGCCTTTTAAAGTTCTCAACATCCATCTTTGTGGTCGTTTATTACTTTTTCGATGTCAGATGGTTTGATCTTTCCTTTGATGCGGATCAGGGCATCGTCGCCTCCATCGGTTGTCAAGATTACCAGTTCGCGGATGATGTTTTTGTCAATACGTACCATTACTTTCGTGCGGTTGCCCTCTTCGTTGGCATTGACCATTGTTTCGTAATTCGGGTCTTTCAGTTTCTTGATAGCAGCGCGGAGATCGTCTTTGACGGTATTGCCGCATTCCTCGAAAGAAAGGACTTCGATGCTTTTTACACCCATCGTCTCGGTGAACAGGCTGCTTATTTTCATCAGGAACGGGCCGACCGTTACGTGGGTTACGTTTTTTTGCTTGGCAAAGTCGTTGAACAGTTTGTTCATGCTCTGGCTATATCCTGCTTGGCAGAATAGGATGAGGATCAGGATTGCGATGTATTTTTTCATCTTTCTAATGTATTAATCGTTACTTATTCCGTTAGTTCCGGCTCTTCAACGCGCGCTATTGGAGAGCGTTCATTAAGTAGACGGGACCGGAAAAGCTGTTGTTACAAAGAAAGAGAAAAATTTATGATTTTTCCTTACTTTCTGCTATTTCAACGAAATAAACGCTCGAACAAATCAGGAGGACAGCTATTAATTGGGACCAACTGAAGTGATCTTGTCCTAATGTCAGCGAGGTAATGGTTGCCACAATCAGGATCAGGTAACCATAGATGGCCACCAGTGTGGTTTTCAGATATTTTAGTCCGACCGGTATTAACAGGTAACTGATAACGGTCGGGAAAATCAGGACGAATGCCAAGACTGCCATCGGTTTCCAATGGATCGGGAGTGTGAAAAGTGTCGTTTCGAATCCTGTAAATCCAGAAACGATGATGGCGGAGAAGGCCGCACCGGAAAAGGTGTATCGCAGCATTGTCATAACTCCCACATGTTTCAATATCCGGTTGCTTGCAATCAGATAGATTGCATAAGCTAAGGAACTTAGCAGGCAAAGCAGATTTCCGGTGAAGGCATCGGAAGCCAGGTCATCGTTTTTCTGGGTCAGGATGCAGAGCAATGCGCCACCTAATCCGATCAGAATACCGGTTATTTTCATCTTTGTGATTGTTTCTTTAAAGAAGATGACAGAAAGGATGAACACCCAGATAGGCTGTAAACTGGAGAAAATGGAGCTTGATACAGGGGTCGTTTTGCTCAATCCCAGCAAGTAAAAGAACATAAAGCCATAAATGCCGAGTGCCCCCAACAGAAATAAGAGAATCTTTTCCCGGCGGGTGGAAGTCTCCGGTTGGGTGAACAAGCCGATAATCCAAAACGCGAGGGCGGCAAACGTACAGCGCAGGGTTACACCCGTCAGCGGACTTATCCATAATGGTAGGAGATATTTCAACGCATTCATATTCAACCCGCTGAAAGTTTTGGAAATAATCATGTAAATATTGGCTTCTCTTATTTTATTTTTCACGATGCTTGGGATTTTATGTTATACTTGTTTGATGCGGTCGTCGAACAAGAACGAATCTTGTTTCAGGTAGGCCCATGCGGCAGCTATCAGGGCAATGGCCATATTGAAGATGAAAGCGAACTGCTGTGTCTCGAGATGGAGCATATCCTTGAGTATGTTTATAATGAAAGGGCAAAGAAGAATGGCCAGATAGTTCATGGCCATAACGAATGCCAGTGCAAGCGTCACTTTTTCAGGAATAGCCGTGCGGGTCGTTTTGTCGTAAGCTATCGGTTGTATGACACCATAGCCTAATCCGGCAAAGATACAACCCAGCCCGATCAACCATTCGGTGCGGGAAACGAGTATAAGTGCCATTCCTACAGCGATCGAGACCATACAGGCAAATTTGGTTTTTTTGCCGAAGAAGGAGACAATTTGATTCAGTATAAATCCTGGCGACATGATAGCCAAGAAAAATAGCGAGATCATAATACCCGAATTACCGCTGGTAAAATGATATTCTTTCATCAGGAAAGGAAGATTGAAGCTGATGATGATCACTAAGTAAGTAGCCAACCCATAGAACGACATGATCTGCATCAGGTGGGGAATCTGTATACCGAACTTCCCGAAATTGCTATCGGCAGGCCTTTCCGTTCTCCGGCTAGTGGTGTTTATGCCTATACCGGGATACGGTGAAATATTCTTTTTCAGATAGAACGAGAGAACGATCGAGATCAGCGGAAACAGGTAGACGACAAACGGCAAATGCCAGTTCACCTCTGCCAGATACCCCGTCAGAACGGTGGCCAGCACTAACGTTATATTCGTAATGGCGGAACTGAGCCCGAACTGTTTCGTACGGTATGTTCCTGTAAAAAAGCGGGAAATCAAACCGGTAGAAAGCGGCACGATCAATCCGGAACCGATCCCCAATAATGCGCTGACTGTTATCAGTTGCCACATTTTTGTGGAAAGCATGTACAGGATGCCGCTCAACGAGAAGATCACCAGTCCCACTTGCAACAGAAGGACATTATTGATCTTTTCCGTCAGTTTGCCCGACAGGATGATAAAAGGGATGATCAAGAGGGAAGGAAGTGATGAAAGCATCTGTATGTCCAGTTCTGTGGAATGCGGAAAGATTGCAGAAAGTCTTCCTAAGATTGGGGAGACAGCCAGGCCGGGCAGTGCATTCAGTGCCGATATCGACCATATGCCTATTAGCGTGATAAGAGGAATCGTCCCCTGTCCGGTCTGTATTCGCATAATCGTTTCGTTAAATCATTTTTTATTGTATTGAAACAATCCCGAATAGTGAAAGTTCATTGTTTTAATAAACCCCAAATATCGTATGTTTAACGAAAAACGCAGAACAATTGCGGATAGTAGCTGTTTTTGCCATACAATCGGCCGAAACAAGTCGATAGCGCCATTATTAATTAAAAACAAAAAGACATGGAAGATTCTAATTTCAGAAAAGGTGATGCCAAGACAGCAATCTTTGGCTCGGAAAAGATGTTACAAGCCTCTCCTGTAGACAAAATCCCTGATGGTCCTACCACCCCGGAAATCGCGTATCAGATGGTTAAAGACGAAACGTTTGCACAGACACAGCCCCGCTTGAACCTGGCGACATTCGTAACTACCTATATGGACGACTATGCAACCAAACTTATGAACGAGGCGATCAACATCAACTATATCGATGAAACGGAATATCCGCGTATTGCCGTTATGAACGCCAAATGTATCAACATCGTAGCCAATTTGTGGAATACTCCCGAACAGGCAAAGTGGAAAGCCGGAGCATTGGCTATCGGTTCGTCCGAAGCATGCATGTTGGGAGGTGTCGCAGCTTGGTTGCGCTGGCGTAAGAAAAGGCAAGCCGCCGGTAAGCCTGTGGATAAGCCGAACTTCGTTATTTCTACCGGATTTCAGGTTGTATGGGAAAAATTCGCCCAGCTTTGGCAGATCGAAATGCGTCAGGTACCTCTGACATTGGAGAAGACTACGCTCGATCCCGAAGAAGCATTGAAGATGTGTGATGAAAATACAATCTGTATTGTGCCGATCCAAGGGGTTACATGGACAGGTCTGAACGATGATGTGGAGGCTTTGGATAAGGCACTCGATGCCTACAATGCAAAGACCGGCTACGATATTCCAATTCACGTGGATGCTGCTTCCGGCGGTTTTATCCTCCCGTTCCTGAAACCGGAATTGAAGTGGGACTTCCGTTTGAAATGGGTTCTTTCCATCAGTACGTCTGGACATAAGTTCGGTCTGGTTTATCCGGGCCTGGGTTGGGTTGTCTGGAAAGACAAGTCATATTTGCCCGATTCCATGTCATTCAGTGTAAATTATTTGGGAGCCAATATCACACAGGTAGGTCTGAATTTCTCCCGTCCTGCCGCCCAGATCCTCGGACAATATTACCAATTTATCCGTCTCGGGTTCGAAGGGTATAAAGCAGTTCAGGAAAACAGCATGGCGGTTACCCAATACTTACATGATCAGATCGGTAAGATGGCTCCGTTCGTGAACTACAGCAACGAAGTCGTGAACCCGTTGTTTATCTGGTATCTGAAACCGGACTATGCGAAAAAAGCGAAATGGACCCTGTACGACCTGCAGGATAAACTGAAACAAAGCGGTTGGATGGTTCCTGCCTATACATTGCCAAACAATCTTGAAAACCATGTCGTGATGCGTATCGTTGCCCGTCAGGGATTTAGTCGCGACATGGCTGACCAGTTGCTGAATGATATCACAGGAGCTGTTGCGGAACTTGAAAAACTGGAATATCCGACTCCTACCCGTATCGCACAGGATAAGAATCAGGAAGTGAAAGGTTCTGTGTTTACTCATACGGGTATGCCCCATAAAAAGAAATGATCATGAGTAAAACAATTTCCGTTTCACAGATAAAAGAAGCGGCACAGGAGGCTTACGAGCAGTTCAAGGATAATACGGGTGGCAAGAATGCTGATTACATCCCTTATCTGGCTAATATTGACAAGAACTTGTTCGGTATCAGTATCTGCCTGTTGGATGGCAGAACCATTACGTTAGGGGACTCTTCCTACTGTTTCGGGATCGAATCCGTTTCGAAAGTACATACGGCTATCCTGGCACTGCGTCAATACGGTGCTAAAGAGATTCTGGACAAGATTGGAGCCGACGCAACAGGCTTGCCCTTCAATTCAATCATCGCTATCTTGTTGGAGAACGATCATCCGTCTACCCCACTGGTAAATGCCGGAGCCATCTCTGCCTGCAGTATGGTGCAGCCCATTGGTGACTCTGCCAAGAAATGGGATGCCATCGTAGGAAATGTGACAGACCTATGCGGCAGTGCCCCGCAACTGATTGATGAATTGTACAAGTCGGAATCGGACACCAACTTCAACAACCGTTCTATCGCATGGCTATTGAAGAATTACAACCGGATTTATGATGACCCGGATATGTCATTAGACCTTTACACCCGCCAGTGTTCATTGGGAGTTACCGCATTGCAGCTTTCCATCGCAGCCGGTACAATCGCCAACGGTGGTGTGAACCCTGTGACTAAAAAAGAAGTTTTTGATGCCGTCCTGGCTCCTAAAATCACTGCCATGATTGCCGCCGTAGGTTTCTACGAACATACCGGCGACTGGATGTACACTTCCGGTATTCCTGCAAAAACAGGTGTAGGTGGCGGTGTGATGGGCGTACTGCCCGGACAGTTCGGTATTGCCGCATTTGCTCCTCCTTTGGATGGTTCGGGCAACTCCGTGAAAGCGCAGCTAGCTATTCAATACATCATGAACAAGCTGGAATTGAATGTATTTAGCAACAACCATATCACCGTTGTTGACTAAAATTCTCTCAATCTCTTTTATAAGAAAGGTAAAGGTTACTATCTATTGATAGTAACCTTTTTCTATTCCCCTTACCCTCTTGATTTCCCGCCAATGTTTCAATACAAACGGCATCATTTTTCAAATGCTACAAATTGAACTTACCCCTGAACAACTCTAGTTATTAAAATGAGATAGCTGTTATTAACCCGGATAAGGTAAAGTTTGATTCATTCAATTACGGTTATAACAGCGTCGTGTCTTATCTCTTCTCAACAAAGATAGAAAGTAATACCTCTTTTCCACCCCTTTTCCTTCGCCGCTTATAAAGAAAAGTAATTATAGTATTAAGAAAAGTAATTCATCTTTGGTTTTCAACACTTTACCGTCATCATCACTTCATCTGTTTTTTCATCTTATCCGCAAGCACATTATGATGTGCTTGCTTTCTGTACGGCTGCTTTTTCTGCCAATTCTTTTTTCTCGGAAGCCTTTTTCTCTAGTTCCTCCTCTTCGTAATATTGTTTTCTACGTTTGTTAGATTGCTGAATCAGATTTGTGATATAAACTGTAAAGATAGGGAACATCATCATACCCAGCGCAGCCAACAAAACGGAAAGTACACGTCCGGTCACCGTCTGCGCTATGATATTCGAACCGACGGTAGTGACATCCATAAAAGCCCACCACAAAGCATCTCCATAACCATTCACCAAGGGATTCACCCGATGCTCAAGCACAAAAAATGCCAGACTGGAAAAATAGACCGTTGCCAACAACATCGTCAGATAAGAGACAAACAAACTCGAAGCACGATTGTAGGTCAACCAGCCGACCACAATGGCAAGCGCATATCCTCCTCTCAATAAAGGTATGAAACGGAGAAGATAGGTGATCTCATCCGAAAATGTCCACCCATAATAGGCGATAATATTCTGATAAGGAATCGCCACCAATAAAAAGATAAAATGCGTCCGCAAATAACGTCCCTTATGTTTTGCCAGAAAGAACTCCAATACAAAATCAAAAAGAAACCAAAGACAGATACATAGCTGTACTTTCATATACGAAGACTGTGTATAGAAAGGAATTCCCTTAAAAGTATCTACCGAGATACTAATAACCAGGAATAGGGACATTACTAATATAATAATGTGAAGAATACCATAGATTCCCTTTTTCCCGGAAATAAAATCTGAAAGCGCTGATTTCATAACTACTTAGTTTATAATAAAATGATTCATTTATAATTTAGATTGCTTAAAAACAATTGGAGAAAGCGATTGTTTCGGAAGAAGTAAATCCGGGGTTACAATCTCCCATTTCGGGGATGTTAATTAACGAACTTTGAAAGAGATTGCGGAAACATCTCACGCAAAATGTTGTTATAACACTGACTTTAAAATATTTTTCACTTAAAACCTTAACTTATGGCGAATATTAAAAATGCAGTGAAGCTGGGTGTGTTTACCCTGGCTATCATGAATGTTACGGCAGTAGTATCCTTGCGTGGACTACCAGCCGAGGCCGTATATGGAATGAGTTCGGCCTTCTATTATCTTTTTGCAGCTATTGTCTTTCTAATCCCTACATCGCTCGTTGCAGCAGAGTTGGCGGCGATGTTTCAGGATAAGCAGGGTGGTGTGTTCCGGTGGGTAGGCGAAGCCTACGGCAAAAAACTGGGATTCCTCGCCATTTGGGTACAATGGATCGAAAGTACGATCTGGTATCCGACAGTGTTAACGTTTGGTGCCGTATCTATCGCTTTCATCGGAATGAATGACGTACATGACATGTCACTGGCAAACAATAAGTATTATACGCTCGTCGTAGTGCTTATCATCTACTGGCTGGCTACTTTCATTTCCCTGAAAGGTATGAGCTGGGTAGGTAAAGTTGCCAAAATCGGTGGTATGGTCGGTACAATTATCCCGGCTGCCCTGTTGATTATCTTGGGAATCATTTATCTGGCAAGCGGCGGACATTCCAATATGGATTTCAACAGCAGCTTCTTCCCCGACTTTACCAACTTTGATAATGTTGTTCTTGCTGCCAGTATCTTCTTGTTTTATGCCGGTATGGAAATGGGTGGTATCCACGTAAAAGACGTAGAGAACCCTTCCAAAAACTATCCGAAAGCCGTATTCATCGGTGCACTTATCACAGTGTTGATCTTCGTTTTGGGTACTTTTGCATTAGGTGTGATTATCCCTGCAAAAGATATCAACCTGACTCAAAGTCTACTCGTCGGCTTCGACAACTATTTCAGATATATTCATGCTTCCTGGTTGTCACCAATCATTGCTGTCGCTCTTGCATTTGGTGTACTGGCAGGTGTATTAACATGGGTTGCCGGTCCGTCAAAAGGTATATTTGCCGTAGGTAAAGCGGGGTATATGCCTCCGTTCTTCCAGAAAACAAACAAACTGGGTGTACAGAAGAATATCCTGTTCGTACAAGGTATCGCTGTAACTGTATTAAGTCTGTTGTTCGTCGTTATGCCGTCCGTACAGAGCTTCTATCAGATTCTGTCACAGCTGACAGTTATTCTTTATCTGATTATGTACTTGTTGATGTTCTCCGGAGCTATCGCATTGCGTTATAAGATGAAGAAACTCAACCGTCCGTTCCGTATCGGTAAGTCAGGTAACGGTTTGATGTGGTTTGTTGGCGGTCTTGGTTTCTGCGGATCATTGCTTGCCTTTATCCTCAGCTTCATCCCGCCCAGCCAGATCTCTACAGGTAGCAACACTGTTTGGTTCTCCGTACTGATTATCGGTGCCATTATCGTTGTTATTGCTCCGTTTATTATCTATGCTTCCAAGAAACCGTCTTGGGTAGATCCAAACTCCAATTTCGAACCGTTCCACTGGGAAGTTCAGGCTCAACCTGCCACTGTCAATGTCAGTGCAAGTAACGCTAATGCTGCCCGTCCTACCGCAACTTCTGCACATACAGGAGGAGCAACCGGGGCAAGTACAGCTAAGCCTGGTGCAACCGTTTCTAATGCAGCAGCTCCTGATGCGGCATCCTCTGGTGCCACCGCTTCCGGTGCTACTCCATCAAGCAGCAGTTCTGCTACATCCGGCGGAAATTCTACTTCCGGCAAAGCATCTCCGGGAACCGGAGACAAAGATAAGGATGCACCTAAGTCGTAAAGAATAAGTGTTCATCCTGTTCACAAAAAAGTAAGAGGCTATTCAAACAGCTTTGAACTTATAAAATTACCCTCACTACAGTGAAGTGCTCCCCTTTAGTCGGTTATAAAACCTTTGGGATGCACTTCACGGTTGTAGTGAGGGGAATTTATTTTAGAGATTTTTGCAGGCCCTCTTATTTAGAAGTATGCCAATCATCATTTAATAGATACAATACCTAGCGATTGGAGATTACTTTATTGCCTGTGACTTTATTAGTTCCGGTTTTATCACCCGTGGCAACACAAAGCTGAAAGTAGATCCCCGGTTAATTTCCGAATCAAGTTCAAGATTTCCACCCAGATTTTGGATGATCGTTTGCGAAAGAGTCAGTCCAAGTCCTGTCCCCTGCATTTCACGATCAAGTTTTATGAAACGTGAGAATATTTTTTTCTGTTCCTCTTTCGGTATGCCAATGCCTGTATCGGACACAACAAAGCAAACCTCTTCCGTTCCTTTCAGGCTGCAACCCAAACGAATTTCACCCGATTCGGTGAATTTCATTGCATTATGTAACAGGTTAGACAATACCTGAATGATACGTTCCCGTTCCGAATACATCATTATAGGTTGTATGTGTGCCTCACAAACCAATTCCACCGACGAGTTATTCAATTTCGTCTTAAAAATTCCCTCCAACTCTCTTAGTAAATCATTGGCATCAAACTCCGTATAAACAAAATCTACTGTTCCCGATTCTATTTGAGAAAGATCGAAAATATCATTCACCAGGCGCAACAAGCGTTCATTATTCTCTGCAATAACATCAGCATACATTTTTCGTTCCTCTTCACTGGAAGCCGATACCATCAAACCGGAAAATCCGACAATTGCATTTAGCGGTGTACGTACCTCGTGACTCATATTAGCAATAAAGGCAGATTTCAATTTATCAGCAGAAATGGAATGTTCTCTTTCAATAGACAGCAGCCTTTGCGCATTTTTCAGCTCCGTCACATCATAAACAGTCAACACCATATAATCTTCACCATGAATATTCAAATAAGTACCCGATACCGATACATCGCAAGGAGTCACTTTCGTTTCATCCTCACTTAATAACTTCATGGAAGCTTCCAGATTTTTAAAACTTGCTTTCTTGTAAAAAGCTTTTCCGATAGACGCACGGATACAACATAGTTTGCATTGTTCATGCTGACCACATTCACCGGCTGCAATCGCATTTCTACAATGCAGCAAATCCCCGACTCTTTTGGTAACTCCACCTACCTGAATCGGAAGACGGTTTAAAGAATAATAATTGGTGTCACAAACCACAAAATCCTTGTCAATCAATAAGAAGTAAGCATTGATGTTCTGCAAAACCAGAGCCAACTTTTTAAGTTCATTCTCTTTGTTTTCCTTCGAATGCACCTCTTTCTGGAGTGAGTGGCACTTTGCCCACATATAGATGAAGGCAGCTAACAAAACTATTATAACAATAATCGCCAGTGATGACATAGTAATAGAGTGTTTATATTGTTTTGATCGTTTCAGTGCGTAAATTTATAAAATATGTCGCATAAATAGCTGTTTATCTACATATTTATTCTAACAAAAATGCATTTATATTTCCACGAGTCAGAAATTGGTAAAAATTTCCCTTTAAGTTATTGCGGTATTAAAAAATATACTTATCTTTGCACCCGCAAACGAGAAAGGTGCCATAGCTCAGTTGGTAGAGCAAAGGACTGAAAATCCTTGTGTCCCCG
>ENA-OOZX01001855-OOZX01001855.1-human-gut-metagenome-genome-assembly--contig:-NODE-1855-length-12286-cov-3.834519_pt1 | contig 12286 bp, 2 predicted proteins | sample MGYA00241048_ERZ501412 | MGnify/ENA primary metagenome ERZ501412 (study PRJEB25962, sample SAMEA2042518) | human gut metagenome | biome: human gut; feature: human-associated habitat; material: faeces... | reverse complement strand
CATCTGCTGTTAATACGTGTGATGTATTGTTTTCTGCTGCTATTTGTACTATATTTTGTAAATATCCTACTCCATTTGGACCTTTTACTTTATGGAACTTATTTGTTGTTTTTGTTGTTCCGTCTCCTAATTGTCCTTTATTATTATATCCTGTTGCCCAGACTGTTCCATCTTTTCTTAATATTAATGTGTGGTTTGCTCCTGCTGCTACATCTATTGCGTCTGTTATTTCTTCTTCTTTTGTTGTTCCATCTTCTAGTGTTATTTCTGCTTTTACTTGTGTTGGTTCTGTTCTTTTTTGGTTGTCTCCTAATCCTAATTCTCCATTTGCATTATATCCCCAGGTATATACTTCTCCATTTCCTTTTAATGCTATAAAATGATTGTATCCTCCTATTACTTTTGCAAATGTTAAGTTTCCTTCTCCTGTAATATTTATTTTTATTGCTGCTGATACATTGTTGCTTTCATCTGTTATTTTTACATAAGTTGTTCCTATTGCTTTTGCTGTTACTAATCCATTATTATCTACTGTTGCAATATTTGTGTCAATTGATTTATATGTGTATTTACTATTTGGTACATCATCTCTTATTAGATTGAATTCTAATGTACTATTAAATGTTATTTGTTTTTGTTCCCCTGCTTTTTGCATTGTTATTATATTTTTATCTACATTTATTTTCTTTTTGCTTATACACCATGGTGTTATTAGGCTTTGTATAAATTCATTTCCCATTTGTCCATGACCATTATATCCTACTGTATATACCATTCCATCTTGGTCTGCTATTGCTCCTGTTGGATTGTCATAATTTTTTGTTATTGATGCTGTTATTATGTCTTTGTCTGTTTCTACTTTTGTTATGTAGTCTTTTGAAACTTTGTCTTTTGTAAATAGTTGTCCATAATTGTTGTATCCTACTATATACATTCCTTGACCTTTTCCATTTGAGTCTTTTTGTCTTGTTATTATTGTTGAATATGATGATGTTGTTACATGTTTTGCGTCTTTTATTATTGTTCCATCTTGTTCTTTCATTTGTGTTAATACATATTGTTCTTTTTTTGTTCCATCTCCTACTTGTCCATAATTGTTGTATCCTGTTCCCCATACTGTGTTGTCTTCTTTTATTGCTAATGTGTGATATGCTCCTGCTGCTACTTCTTTTATTCCATATATAATGTTTCCTTTTGCATCTATCATTTGTTGTGGAAGCACACTATCTACTGTGTTGTTTTTTCCAAGTTGTCCATTTGAGTTCAATCCTGTTGTCCATATACTTCCATCTGCATCTAACATTATTAGATGGTTTTCTCCTCCTGTCATTTGTACTATATTTGTTACTTTTTGCATTTTTACTGGATATGGATTTGCATTTTCGTCTGTTCTTGTATTGTTTCCAAATTGTCCATAATAGTTATATCCAAAAGAATATACACTTCCATCTGCTGTTAATACGTGTGATGTATTGTTTTCTGCTGCTATTTGTACTATATTTTGTAAATATCCTACTCCATTTGGACCTTTTACTTTATGGAACTTATTTGTTGTTTTTGTTGTTCCGTCTCCTAATTGTCCTTTATTATTATATCCTGTTGCCCAGACTGTTCCATCTTTTCTTAATATTAATGTGTGGTTTGCTCCTGCTGCTATGTCTATTGCGTCTTCTATTTTTTGGTCTACTTTGCTTCCATCACTTTGTTCTACTTCTGCTATTGCTTGTGTTGGTTTTGTTTTGTTTGTGTTGTCTCCTACTCCTAGTTCTCCATTTTTGTTATATCCCCATGACCATACTGTTCCATTTCCTTTTAATGCTACATAGTGGTAGGCTCCTCCTACTATTTTTGCTGCTGTCTCGTTTCCTTTTCCATTTACATTTATTTTTATTTTTGCTATTATTTCTTTTTGTTCGTCTTTTAGTTCTATATATGTTGTTCCTGTTCCTTGTGCTGTTACAATTCCTGTGTTGCTTACTGTTGCTATATTACTGTCTAGTGTTCTGAATGTTACATTTGGTGTTAGTGGATTATTTGTTAATACATTAAATCCTAGTATTTCTGAATATTGTATTTGTTTTTTGTCTCCTTGTACTTGTAAATTTATTGTATTGTTTTTGCTTATATCTATTTTGTTGTCTTGTATACACCATGGTTTTCTTAAACTTTCTGTTGTTCCATTTCCCATTTGTCCATAAGCATTGTTTCCTACTGTCCATATTTTTCCTGTTTCATCTATTAGTGCTGATGTTTGTGTACTTCCGCTTCTTGTCATTCCTACTGATAATATTTTTTTATCTTCTTGTGTTTTTACAAACTTTGTTTTTGTTGTTACATTTTTTGTGAAATCTTGTGCATTGTTTGCATATCCTGTTACATATATTCCTTTTTCATCATTTTTTATTGCTATTGTTAAATATGCATTTGATGTTATATTTTTTATATTTTTTAATTGTTTTCCTGTTGTTTCTTCTAGCATTGGTACTGGTTTGCTTGTTCCTGTTGTGTTTCCTGTTGCTAGTCCTCCATAATAATTGTATCCTACTCCATAAGTATCTCCTTTGTCTGTTACTAATACTGTGTTATACATTCCACAACTTACTTGTTTTATTCCTCTTAATTTGTCTGTTCCTTCTGTGTTTAACATTTGTTGTGGCATTACTCTGTTAGATGTATCTACTAGTCCTAATTGCCCTTCTGTGTTTCTTCCTGCTCCCCATATTGTTCCATCTGCTGCTAACATTGCTATATGGCTTTCTCCAGATGATATTTGCATTATATTTTCTGTTCTAAGCATTTTATATGGTGTTGTTATTGCTGATGAAGATGCTGTGTTGTTTCCAAATTCTCCATAGTCACTTAGTCCCCATGACCATACTGTTCCGTCTTTTTTTAGTGCATGTATAGTGTTATGTCCTGATGAGATTTCTATTACATCTGTTAGATTTGGTACTTGTCTAAATTCTTTTGATGGTTTTGCGTCTATTCCTGATGTTCCATATCCACTATATCCGGTTGTCCATACTGTTCCGTCATTTTTTAGTATCGCTGTATATTGATATCCTGCTGTTATGTCTATTACATTTTCTATGTTTACTTTTGTTGGTTCTGTTCTGTTTGTTGTATCTCCTAGCCCTAGTTGTCCGTTTCCATTATATCCATAAGTCCATACTGTTCCGTCTGATTTTAGTACTGCAAAGTGGTTTTCTCCTCCTACTACTTTTGGTTGTGCTATTCCTCCTTGTACATTTACATTTACTTTTATGCTTCCATATACTTTGTTTGTGTCATCTGAAATTCTTATATGTGTTGTTCCTATTCCTACTCCTGTTATTTTATTTCCACTTACTGTTGCTATACTTGTGTCTAATGATTCATATTTTAAATTCATTGTTACTTCATTATTTAATAATGTGAATTTTGATTCATATCTTGGATTGATGTAACTTGATGTTCCTTGTTCTATGTTTACTAGTGATTCGTCTGTTAATATTTTTCCGTCACTTATATTATATGCAATTGTTGATGATGTTGTTGTTGTATTTCCTAGCTCTCCATTTCCATTATATCCTACTGTGTATATTCTTCCTAATGTGTCTACATACGCTGCTGCTTGATATTCTTGTGAAGTTGTTACTGCTATTGATGTTATTTCTACATCTGTTTTTATTTTTGTTAGTTTTGTGTTAGTTGCTGTGTTGTTTTGGAATTGTTGTCCATAGTTGTTATATCCTACTGCATATACTTCGTTGGTATTTGTTAATACATATGAGCAATATCCTGATGCGTATATATTTTTTATATTTGTCATTTCATTGTCTGAGTTGTCTTTCATTGGTGCTAATACATTTTTATATGTTGTTGTTCCATCTGCTAATTGATATACGTTGTTATATCCTGCTGAATATACTTTTCCATTGTTTGTTAATACTACTATGTGATATCTTCCTGTTGCTATTTGTGTTGCATTTGATATGTCATCTTTTCCATTTGGATCTTTTACTTTCCCCCATTTTAATACTTTTTCTTGATTGTATCCTAATCCTAGCTCTCCTTCTGTGTTGTATCCCGCTCCATATATTTCTCCATCTTCTGTTAGTGCTATTGTTGAATATTCATTTGCTGCTATTTGTTTTATTTTTTGTAGATTGCTCTTTGTTGGTTTTATCCTGTTTGCTGTGTCTCCAATTCCTAGTTGTCCATAGCCATTATATCCCCATCCATATACTTTTCCATCTGCTGTTAATGCTATAAAATGGTTGTATCCTGCTACTAGTTTTGCTTCTGTGATTTTGTTTTTTAGTGTTTCATTGTTTGCAGCAGAAATAGTAATGCTTGTTTTTGGCATTACTGCATTTTTTACCTTTTGCATTAAATTCATTCCTGGTTCTGTTGCTAACCCAAATAGTAATGTTGCTATTATCAACATTGCTACTGCTCCTATTATCATTTTTCTTTCTTGTCTGCTTTCGCTTTTTCTTTTCATGTTTTTCTCTCCTTTTTTCTACAAGTAATATATATTTATTATATTATTTTTTTTGTTCTATTTTCAATCTGTGTTTTTTTATGTTACATCTATTTTATTTATTTAAAAGTTACGGAAATTGGCGGTTTGTTTTCTAAAACCTCTTTTTTTACATTTGTTTTATTTTTGTGTTACATTTTCGTCTTTTTTTTGCTTTTTTCGTTAGGGATTGCTGCTTTTCGACGTTTTTGTTTAATCTTCTTTTTTCGTTTTTTTTCGATACTTTTTTATATTTTTTGTTGTTTCTTTTTTTATTTTTGTCGTTTGCATTTTTTATTTTTTGTATGTGTTTTTTGGATCAATGGTTTGACATATTTTAAAATATGTGCTAATATATATTTAGCAATTGCAAGTAAGTCTTTCAAAAAATGAACCTAAAAAAGACTAGGAATGTCTGTCAAAACATTTTTCCTAGTCTTTTTCTTTTGCTAATTACTTAAATGTTTTACTATGTAGTAAATTACTATAAGTTTTAGCAACTCTAAAAAGTCTTTCATTTTATAAATGAACCTCCTTCCTGCCTCTTAGCAAGTCGGCATGATTATATTAATATATTTATTTTATATTGTCAATTAACTTATTTGTTTATATATAATATAATTTTTATATTTTTGTTTACTTTTTATGTTAATTGTGTTATAATTGATGAGTATTGTTTTGATTTTTGCATATACTATGCTTAGATTTTAAACTTTAATTTTATTTGAAAGGATGTTTAATTATGCAGTTTTCCATAAAACCTGTAGATTTGCATCATTATGAGGTATTTATGCTTCATCCTGTGCAATCTAAATTGTTTGGTAAAACTCATGAAAAAACGTATATGGGTTCTGCTACTATTAGTCTTAATGGTGAGAACATTGACATATATTGTGAAGATAATCGTATGAAAAATTATTCTACTGCTATTGGTGAACAAACTTATTCTATTTATATGAATAGCCTTAGCTCTTTGAATTAATTTTATGCATGGCAAATAGACCTGAAAACGTGATTTTTTAAAAATTTTGGCACTTTTCAAGTCTTTTTTTGCCATTTTTTCAATTTTTTTTAATTTTTTTTAATTTTTTGCATGCAATTTTAAATTATATGGTATTAGTTCTGTTATATGAGAAAATACCAGGTTTATATATTTTTTTCTCATACAACAGTTACTTTTACCTATTTTATATAGCTATATATTTCTGCTTATAAGAGATTTACCAGGTTAATATATGTCCCTTATTTCACAGTTTTTTTACTTTTATAGGGATATATGTGCTTTATATGATATAACCGGGTTTATATATCTATCATATATTGCAGCTATTCCTATTTTAGTATGTACTTGCTTGTTTTACAGGATATAACCGGGTTTTATATATCTATACTGTAATAACAAACTTTCCTTTTACTTTAGTATTGTACTTGTTTGCTTTTCAGAATATTACCAGGTTTATATATATCTATTCTGAATTGCAAACTTTCCAACTACCTTAGTATTGTACTTATTTACTTTACAGGATATTACCAGGTTTATATATATCTACCCTGTAATAGTAAACTTTCCTTGCTTTCTAAACTTATTTGGATCCTTTTTATTTAGTTTTTCAAGCGCTTGCTTTATTAATTATTTTTATTTTAACATGTTTTTTTATTTATTTGCATTTCTGCTTTTTTATTTTTATTTTTGTTTTTATACTTTTTTCTTTTGTTTTTTATAATTATTGTTGCTTTAGTTTTTTATTCTTAGCTTTCTTTTGTTTTTTTATTTTACTTTAGTTATTTTTTCTTCTATACTTTTCTTGTGTTATCTTTCTTAGTTTTCTTTTGCTATCTTTTTTTAGTTTTTTCTTTGGTTGTATTTTTTATTACTACTACTTTGTTCTGTCTACTTTCTTATTATATTTTTTTCTTTACTAACATATTTTTCGTGCTCTTTTTCTTCTTGTTTTTTCTAAACTTGGTTTGGGGAAACCTTGTTTATTTCTTTTTTTCTTTTCTAAACTTGGCTGGGTGCCTTGTTTAGCTTTTTCTTTGTTCTTTATTTCTAAACTTGGCTGGGGTGCCTTGTTTAGCTTTTTTATTTTTGCTTATGTTCTATAAATGTATTCTTTTGAATCGTAGTCTACTACGAAACTTTCTTTTTTGTCGTGTACTGTAAGGTTTACAGTTTTCTTGTCTAGTTTCTTACTGATTGATTTTGATAATACTATTTTGTATTCTTCTTCTTTGTATTTGTTGTAATATTTGTTTAAGTCTAATTCTCTATTGTCTTTTGTTACTTTTTCTTTTCCTACTAAGACTTTTTCGTCTCCTTCTTCAATGTAAATTTTTACATTGTTTCTGCGTTTAGCTAATACAATTATGATAAATGCTAAAGCTACTAGTGCTAATAATAATCCTAATATGTTTAATAATCCTTGTATGTTTATTGTTCCTTTGTCTTTTGGTGTATTGTTGTTATTATCATTTGTTCCTGGTACCATTGGTACTTTGTTTTCTTCTTGTGTATTTTTGTTGTTTTCTTCTTGTTTTGTTTCTTCATTTTTGTTTTCGTCGTTTGTTATTTCTTCATTATTTGTTTCTTCTGTTTTTTCATTTTTATTTTCTTCTGTTGTTGTTTCATTATTTATATTTGTTGTATTTTTATTTGTTGTACTTGGTACACTTGGGGTAGTGTTTGAAGTACTGTTATTGTTTTTATCTGTTGTGTTTGGTTTGTTATTGTCTGTATTTGGTTTGTTATTGTCCGTGTTTGGTTTGTTATTGTCTGTGTTTGGTTTGTTATTGTCTGGTTTTTCAGGATTTGTTTGAGCTTCTTCTTTTACTAATACACTGAATTGTGCTGTAAATCCTTCGTAAGTTACTGTTATTACTTGCATTCCTGTTTTGTTTTTGTCATATCCTGATACCATGTTTGCTGTTATTTTTATTGTTGTTGTTCCACTTTCTTTTACAACATTTAATGTTGCTCCTGTTAAGTCTATGTTTTCACCTTTTTTGTATTCTAGTTTATTAGGTAATGTCTTTATTGATATTCCTAATGTTTTGTCTTTTACTGTTATACTGTAGTTGTATTTTTTGTTATTGAATGTTACTGTGATTTGTTTTGTACCTGGGGTTGTACTGTTAAATCCACTTATCATGCTGTTTGTTAATTCGTATTTGTTTCCTAGTTTTCCACTAGCGTATATTTCTGTTATTGATCCTCCTGCTAAGTCTATGGTGTCTCCTATTCTATATTCTTTCTTTGTAGGTGCTACAAATTTTGTGTCTTTTATGTAGTCTTCTCCTACTGTTACTTTGAAGTATCCTTCATATTTTTTGTTGTCTTCACTTGTGTATGTTACTTTTAACATTTGTTGTCCAGGTTTTGTTTTATCATATCCTGTTACCATCTTGTCTGTTAATGGAACTGTTTTGATTGTTCCGTCTTCCATATGGATTTTTACTGTTCCACCTGCTAGGTTTAAGTTTTCTCCATATTTGTAGTTTGTTTTTGTAGGTGCTATTACTTCAATATGGTTTATTGTGTTTATTACTGCTACTTGGAATGTTTTTGTGTATGTTTTTCCGTCTTTAACATATTTTACTGTTAGATTTTTTGTACCTGGGGTTGTACTATCAAATCCGCTTATCATGTTATTTGTTAATGCTATTATGCTTCCGTTTGCTCCACTTGCCATTTTTTCTGTAATGCTTCCGCCTACTAAACTTAATGTTTCTCCTATTTTGTATTCATTTTTAGTTGGTGGTGTTAGTGTTATGTCTTTTACATAATCCACTACATTTACAACTGTTGTGAATTGTTTTCCTTCGTAATTTATTGTTAATGTTTGGTTTCCTAGTTTGTTTGGATTATATCCACTTATCATTCCTGATGTTACTGGAACTGTTGTGGTTGCTCCACTTTCTTTTGTTACTTTTAGGCTTAATCCGCTTAGGTTTAAGTTTTCTCCATATTTGTAATTTGTTTTGAAGTTGTTGTTTTCTAAGGTGATTGTTTTGATTGCGTCATTTACTGTTACTCCAAATGTTTGCTTATGTACTTTGTTTTCACTGTCTGTGTATGTTATTGTTATTGTTTGTGCTCCAACTTGTGTTTTATTATATCCACTTATCATACTTGGGGTTACTGATATTGTTGTTGGTGCATTTGGTTTTGATGCCATTGTTATTGTTATTTTTGCATCTGATAAGTCTAATTCTTCATTATACTTATATGTTATTTTGCTTGGTGCTGTTATTACAACACTTGCTATATAATCTTTTACAGTTGCATTAATTGTTCCAACTGTTGTTCCATTATATTCTACTGAAACTGTTTGGTTTCCTAATTGTTGTTTGTTATAGTTTTTAATCATGTCTTTTGTTACTGGTACATTTTCGTCTCCACTTAATTTGTGTACTACTATTACTAGATTTGTTACATCAATTTCTTCGTTGTATTTGTAGTTTGTTTTTACTGTACCTGTTTGTTTTAATGTCATTCCTGTTATTGTGTCGTCTAATGTTACTTTTAAGTTTGCTGTGAAGTCTTGTCCGTTTGTGTAACTGTCTGTGTCTGTGTCTTTATATGTTACTGTTAAGTTTTGATCTTGTGTTGTTGTTGCTGAGTATCCTGATACCATGCTTTCTGCTAGAGTTTCTGGGGTTTGTGCTCCGGCTTTTGCATAGGTTACAGTATATTGTATGTTATTTGTTTGGATCATTTTACTTAATGTGTCGTTGTATTTTCCTGTTACACTTGCTGGGTTTATTGTTATTCCAGTTACATAGTCTTTTACTGTTATTGTTAGACTTGTTTCTTTTCCTCCATATATAACCTTAATTGTTTGGTTTCCTGTTTGATTTGGATTGTATGTTCCTGGTTTTATCATGTCTTTTGTTACTGGTATTGTTGTTGTTCCACTTCCTTTTACTACATCTATTGTTGCTCCTGTTAAGTCTGCGTTTTCTCCGTATTTTGTAGCTTTTGTTGGTTGTGTGTTTACATTTATGTTTGTTACTGTGTCTGTTACTGTGTATGTGTATGGTACTTTTACTGTTGTTCCGTTTTCTGTGTATTCTATGTCTGAACTTCTTGGGGTTCCTGAAGTTTCTGTTGTTGTGTTGAAACTTGGTATCATACTTGTTGTTACAGTTACATCTTCGTCTGCTCCTGTTTGTCTGTGTATTGTTATTGTTATGTTATTATCCAATGCTTCGTTTACATTGTATGTTGTTTTTGGTGTTCCTTTTATTGTTATTGTTTGTACTTTGTTTATTATTTCTATTGGATAATTTATTGTTCCTGTTTTTCCTTCTTCTGTGTATGTTATTTTTAATGTTTTGTTTATTTTGTTGTTTGTATAGTCTGATACGGCTGGGCTCATATTTAATGGGCTTCCGTCGTTCTCTGTTATCATGTTTGCTTTCATTGTTCTTTGTTCTGTTGTGTTGTCTGTGAATGTTACTGTTATTGTTCCGTCTGTTGCTATTGTTTCTCCGTGTTCATATTTTGTTTTGCTTGGTGCTGTGATGTCTATTTTCTTTACTTCTTTGCTTAATGTTACTTTTAAGTTTGCTGTGAAGTCTTGTCCGTTTGTGTAACTGTCTGTGTCTGTGTCTTTATATGTTACTGTTAAGTTTTGATCTTGTGTTGTTGTTGCTGAGTATCCTGATACCATGCTTTCTGCTAGAGTTTCTGGGGTTTGTGCTCCGGCTTTTGCATAGGTTACAGTATATTGTATGTTATTTGTTTGGATCATTTTACTTAATGTGTCGTTGTATTTTCCTGTTACACTTGCTGGGTTTATTGTTATTCCAGTTACATAGTCTTTTACTGTTATTGTTAGACTTGTTTCTTTTCCTCCATATATAACCTTAATTGTTTGGTTTCCTGTTTGATTTGGATTGTATGTTCCTGGTTTTATCATGTCTTTTGTTACTGGTATTGTTGTTGTTCCACTTCCTTTTACTACATCTATTGTTGCTCCTGTTAAGTCTGCGTTTTCTCCGTATTTTGTAGCTTTTGTTGGTTGTGTGTTTACATTTATGTTTGTTACTGTGTCTGTTACTGTGTATGTAAATGTTGTTGTTTTTGTTATTCCGTTTTCTGTGTATGTTATTGTTGCTATTCTTGTACCTTCTGTTGCTGTACTGAAGTTTGTTAACATACTACTTGTTACTGTGATTGCTTCTGGTACTCCAGATGCTCTTGTTACTAAGATTGATAATCCTGGTTGTAATGGATCATTTACATTGTATTGTGATTGTGCTGTTCCTTGTATTGCTATTTGTTTTATGTCATTTATTATCTCTATTGGATAATTTTCTTGTGATGATATTCCATCTTCTTCATATTTTATTAATAATGTTTTGCTTTCTTTGTTTGTGTTTCCATATAATGATGGTGACATGTTTACTGTACTTCCATCACTTTCTGTTATCATGCTTGCATCTAATGGTTTGTCTTGTGTTGTTCCACTTGCATATTGTATTGTTATTTTTCCTCCTGTTAAGTCTAATGCTTCTCCATGATTGTATTGTGATTTTGTTGGTGGTGTGATTGTTATACTTGTTATGTTGTCTTTTACGTTGTATGTGTATGTTGTTGTTTTTGTTATACCATCATCTGTGTATGTTACTGTTGCTGTTTTTCCTGTTCCTGCTACTGATGTTGTTAATCCACTTACCATTGAATCTAATATGTTTATTGTTTCGTAATTTCCTGCTTTTCTTGTTACTTTTAATGTTCCTCCAACTCCTGTTGTTGAATCATTTAAGTTATATTGTGTTTTTGGCGATGTTACTATTGTGATTTGGTCTATTGGATTTTTTATTGTTATTGTGTAATATGCAGTTTCTGTTACTCCATCTTCTGTATATTCTATTTTTAGTGTTTTTGTTAGTTTGTTGTTTGTGTATTCTGCTGCTGCTGGACTCATGTTTACTGCTGTTCCTGTTGCGTTGTCTGTTACCATTGCATTTGTTATTTGTACATTTGATGTTGTGCTGTCTGCATATTTTACTTCGATTTTTCCTCCTGTGAAGTCTAGTGTGTCTCCATGTTCATATTCTGTTTTTGTTGGAGCTGTTATGTTTATATTTTTTACTCCATTTTTTATTGTTATATTAAATGTTGTTGTTTTTCCTTCATAAGTAACTGTTACTGGTTTTGTTCCTTTATTTGTTGTTAGTGTGCTTAAGTTTGTTAGTGTTATTCCTTGATCTGTTAATGCTACTGTTTCTGTGTTTCCTGCTTTTCTTGTTACTTTGATTGTTCCTCCTGCTAAGTTGTATGTTGTGTCTCCTATGTTGTATGTTTTGCTTGTTGGTTCTGTTGACTGTGAAACCGCATTGCTCTTTTTTGCAAAGCTTGCAACACCGTTTTGGTCAGTACCTGTCATTATAATTGCAGATTCTCGGCGTGGTTGCGTGCGCCGTAGTGGTAGCTGACGATGGGGGCGCTGCCGACGGCATAGCCCACGAAGACGGCCACAAACAGGAACGCCGCATACATGATGACGCCATAAGCCGCGACACCGTTTTCACCGGCAAAGCGGAGGAGCTGGTAATTGTAAAGAATGTTGACCAGCGACATGGAAAGATTGGTCATCAGCTCCGAGGAGCCGTTGATGCAGGCGCTGCGGATGACGCCGCCGTTCCACTGGGCGCGGCCCAGATGGATAGAGCTGGTGGAGCGCTTATTGAGGAAGTAGAACACCGGCAGCACGCCGCCCACAGCCTGACTGATGAAGGTGGCGATGGCTGCGCCCTCCACGCCGCCGTGGAGCA
>ENA-OOZX01001852-OOZX01001852.1-human-gut-metagenome-genome-assembly--contig:-NODE-1852-length-12301-cov-4.301323_pt1 | contig 12301 bp, 8 predicted proteins | sample MGYA00241048_ERZ501412 | MGnify/ENA primary metagenome ERZ501412 (study PRJEB25962, sample SAMEA2042518) | human gut metagenome | biome: human gut; feature: human-associated habitat; material: faeces... | reverse complement strand
ACTTTAGTCGCTGCGTGTTAGATACTCGCTTAACTGCTCGTATCTAACACTTGCTCCGAGGCCACAAATATAAACTGTTTTGTTCTCTGGCTTCGTCTGTTTACCACCCCCACCGATAAATCATAAATCATCCCATATATTGCAAATTTGTAGACAATGACGTACAATAGCGTTATGTGATAAAGTCAGGAGGATTATAAGATGTCTATACAAGGGAAAAATGGAACTTCAAGGCGCGAAGTTTTTTCCAGAGAGCTTATCGTAGCTTTTTATTTTATATTTTTGGTAATGACGGCACTCTGTCATAAGTTTGGAGAGGTGCATATTGTTCATGCGTTTACTCGAATAGTTCAGATTGTGTATGTACCGGGAATCTTTTTTGCAGTAGGATATTATATACAGATTCAGAGTGAGAAGTATGGGGACTTTAAGGGATGTATGTTAAGGCATGCGGCCTATAGTCTTGGATTGTATGCACTTTTGGGAATTCCTTATGAAGTATTCGCAAAACATGTGGATCCGTTTACGACAATAAGGAATTTCATAACGTTTATAAAGGTTTTTGAAATTTCAGCTATCTTTTTGTCTGTCAGCATCGTATTTCTTTTGTGTGCCTATTTGTGGGATTATATAGAAGGATGGATGGAGAAGCCGGTATTGCTTCTATTGATATGTATTATTGGTTTTCTGCCTGTTTTTCTTCCAGAAGGGATTATCGGATATGGTCTGGCAGGAACATTGATTGGCGGAGACCGCACACATGCAGTTGCGATTAGTACGGAACTATTTGTATTTTTCTGGGGTGTATTTTGTGCAAAGAAAAAGCAGAATACATTTTTAGAAAAAAAGAATTTTATTATGGCGGCGCTTTCTTTTGCTATTGCAGGAGTGTTTGCAGTACTTTATATAAAGGCGGCATATTTTGTATTTCTTGGAATGTTCCTTGCATTTATAGCGATTAATATATGTGTGCCATTTGCCGGTATTTATGCAGCATTAGAAGAAGCGGTAGTGAATATTTTAGAAAGAGTGTGGGGCATTATAACAACACCGGCTTCCAGAGAGGGGGAGGAAAACTGGCGTTCCTTACTTAGATATTTTATTGGATATACTGTGCTTTTTGTGGTGATGGCAGTGCTTATTTTCCTGCCATACATTTTACAGAATAAAACGTTAATCTGGGAGGCAGATGGTCTTGGGCAGTATGTTCCGAAGGTATATCGTTTTATTCAGTATATTCCTGAGATATTTAAAGATATTTTCAGTGGAAACTTTGATTTTAAACAGTACGATTTTACAACAGGACTTGGTGCGACAGTGGCGATCAGTTATGACCCGGTTTATTGGTTATACCTGCTATTCTCACCGGCGAAGATAGAGAAGGCATATAGTTTCCTGATTATTGTAAGGTATTTTCTTGCAGGACTTAGTATGTCCGGTCTCGTACTTTATTTTAAAAAGTCACATTTTGCAGCTTATACGGCAAGTATCGTGTATGCCTTTTCCGGCTATGCGATTTATGCGGGAACGAAGCATGGGCAATTCCTTACGCCAATGATTCTTCTTCCGATTCTTGTTGTTGCGATGGAGAGACTGATTCGTAATAGAAAATGGTATATGCTCACAGTTTTAGTAGGGGTTTCTCTGCTGTGTTCTTATTATTTCCTGTATATGAACACAATCGCACTGGGAATCTATTTTGTGCTTCGAATCGTTTGTACAGAGGAATATCGGAATTGGAAGACATTTTTTGAGCGAGGATTTATTATAGTGGGAAGTTATATTCTGGGGGCATCCCTGGGAGTAATCTCATTATTTACATCTTTTGGAAGTTACATGGGTTCAAGCCGAAGTGGTGGTGGAAAGATTACTGCATTTTTAAGTACAACACCATTATTTTACCGTACAGAATGGCTGGTGGACTTTTTCACGTCCTATATATCGGATAACTTTGCGTCTGGTTTATGGCTTAAGCTTGGATTTGCTCCGCTTGCAATGCTGGCGATCGTAGTACTTTTTACAAGAAAGAACCGAAAGGAACTTCGCTGGCTGTTTGTGATTTTCACGGCATTTTCCCTGTTCCCTGTTTTCGGATATATTTTCAGCGGATTTAGTAATGTAAATAACCGATGGGGTTATATTTATGTGGTGATTGTTTCCTTTATTCTGGCAGAAAGTCTTGATAAGATGCGAGATCTGAGCGGAAAAGAACTGGGAATCATGACAGCGATCACTGGACTTTACGGGCTGGTAAATGCTTTCTCTGACAAGTTGTTTGTTCCAAGTATTTATGGTGCGTTTGGACTTTTGGCAGCAACGCTGATTATGCTGTTCTTATTAAATAGTGATAAGATTACATTTTCTAAGAAACGGTTTAGAGGAATTGTTCTTGGAATGACTGCACTGGTTATTTTCCTTAATGCAAAGTGGTTTATTACTTCTGGGGATGATAGTTATACGCATCTGGATACCTACGTTTCTGCGGGAGATTCTAAAAAGAAGATTTCCGGGACAGCGTTAAAGCATCTTGATGAAGTACCGGGAGCGGATACGGATGAATTTTACCGAAGCACTAATCTTGTTACAACGGGTAACCTTCGTTCTTCCAGTTTGTTATATGGATATAATGATGTTTCTACATTTAGCAGTACGTTAAATGGCGGTATTGTAAATTATAATAATGCGATGGGTAATTGTCGCTGGAATATTGTAAGTATCTATGATTACAACTTCCGGACTTACCTGAATACGCTTGCGAGCGTGAAGTATATGGGTGTTGCAAAGAAGAATACGGCAACAATTCCATATGGCTATAAAAAGGTGCAGGAGACAAAGAATAAATATTATTCTATTTATGAGAATCAATATTCCTTGCCACTTGGGTATACTTACGATAAAATAGTAAATGCAGATAGAATTGATCAGTATTCTGCAGCCGAAAAGCAGGAGACTACAATGCTTGCAGCTATTGTGGAAGATAAGGATATGGATAAGAACAGTAATCTTACTGTGGCTACGAAGCTTCCGCTTACTGCACAAAAGTTAAAGATTAAAAATATAAAGCTTAACGGTGTGTCTATGACAAAAGATACGATAGAGATAAAGAAGCCGGGTGCAACGATGAAGTTCTCCTTTGAGGCGCCGGCCAATGCAGAAACTTATCTGTCTCTGGTTGGAGATATTTATGCAGAAAAAGATGCGAAAGAGCATTTTATAACAGCAAGAATTAAGGCTCCGGGCGTAAAATATGGTCATAAGTTCCGTATTGATGCATATACTACCGGGCAAAAGGAATATCTTTTTAATCTGGGATACAGAGAGGGTGCTGTAAAGACATGTACCTTGAAGTTTGTCGGTACAGGCACTTTGAAGTATAAGGATCTTGCGATTTATTCTCAGACGATGTCTAATTATGCAGACAGAGTGAATGCACTTAAAGAGAATTCCCTGAAGAATGCAAAAGCAGAGAAGAATACGGTAACTGGTAATATCACTGTTGACAAAGACAAGATGCTGGTGGTCACTCTCCCATATCAGAAAGGCTGGACAGCATATGTTGACGGCAAAAAGACAGATATTCACAGGGTAAATTATCAGTATATCGGTATTAATCTTAAAAAAGGAACACATGATATTAAGCTACATTATCAGCTTCCGGGAATTAAGCTTGCATTTATGATTACCGGATGTGGTATCATAGCATTTGTGGCAATTATTATATTTAATATTGTCAGAAAAAGACGAAAGAATTAGAGGATTTTTTAACACACTCTAAGAAAAAATCATTTTGTAAAGGAAGGACAGAATGCAATCAAAGAAATGCCTGGACAGATATGGCAGTGGAAGGCCGCTTTGTCAGAAGTCATGAAGCAGGCAAGATATAATGCATTCTTATTAAAAGGGTGTAGTGAACATAAATAAACATATATAAAGTTTAAGGAGAGATTATCATGGCAGAACAACATTTAACAAAGAGCGAGTTGGCGATTATGGAGGTAATGTGGGAGCAGGAAGAAGCACTTACTGCTTCAGAGATTATCAAAGCATCTGGGGACAAGGAATGGAAGAACAGTTCTATTCATCTCATGGTGAATGCTTTACTTGAAAAAGGATTCCTTGAAGTTGCCGGATTTAAAAAGACAACAAAGAATTATGCGCGTACATTTAAGCCAACTATGACAAAAGAGAAGTATTTTGTGCGCAAAGTTATGGGAAATACTCCAGTAGCAGAGAAGAAAAAGATTTATATGCAGCTGTTAAAAGAAGTGGACGAAATCGAGACACTTGATACAATCAAAGAAGAAATATACGCTCGAAAAAAAGAATTGGAAAATAGATAGTTGACTTTTCCTATCAAGTGGGTATATAATCAACGCATTAAAGTAAATACAGCGGACGCTTAAACCGATGATGTGGAAGTTAGGGCGATTGATGCACTTACAGAGAGACCGGGATGCTGAGAACCGGACAGAACGCAGATTGTCAAGTGGGCCACGGAGGGCAGTGTGAACAGCAGATTCAGGCAGATATCAATTATCTTGCACAGAAGTATTTGAAGAAGTACAGAAACTGATAGAATACGGTGATATGGAAGTTTAAAGCTTACTAGCATTGACGTGAGGACATACGTTAGTTGTCAGGGATATGATGTGTATCCTGTGAGTGCATGAAGATTTTCATGAAGCAAGGTGGTACCGCGGGAGAATTTTTGGAGTTTTACCCGTCCTTGACAGATAGAGAATATTTGTCAGGGACGTTTTTTTATAGTTCTCTGACATCAACAAAGCTGTATTGTGGAAAAACTTTGATAATTGTGGATAAGGAGGATGAAAATGAGAAAAGTTGTGATTATCGGTGCAGGACATGTCGGTTCCCACTGTGGATATGCACTGGCACATTCGGGTATAGCCGGTGAGATTGTCCTTGTGGATGTGGATAAAGATAAGGCACACGCACAGGCATTAGACATTGCAGATAGCGTAAGCTTCTGTGAGAGAGAAACGGTAGTAAGAGATGGTGACTATAAAGATTGCGAAGATGCAGCTCTCGTTGTTGTCGCAATCGGTGAGGCAAGAAAGCCGGGACAGACAAGACTTGATATGTTAGGCCGTTCCGTAGAAATGTTAAAAGAACTTCTCGAACAGTTAAAACCATACAAGATTCCAGGAATTGTCGTAACCATTACCAATCCAGCTGACATTGTAGCCGACTATGTAAGAAAAGGACTTGGTTTAGAAAGAAACAGAGTCTTTGGAACAGGAACTTTATTAGACACCGCAAGATTAATTCGGACATTAAGCGAAGAATCCGGTGTGGGAAGACGTTCTATTCAGGCATATTCATTGGGAGAACACGGAGATTCCTCTATGATTCCATTCTCATCAGTAACAATCGGGGGACTTCCATTCGATGCTTATGATATTTCTAAGGAAAAAGTCTTAGAAGCAACCAGACAGATTGGAATGACTATCATCGAAGGCAAAAAATCAACCGAATTTGGCATCGGCAGAGCATTAACTGAAATGGCAGCCTGCATCCTCCATGATGAGAAAAAAATTATGCCGGCCTCTGTATTACTTCAAGGCGAATACGGTCAGCATGATGTACATTGCGGAGTCCCATGTCTCATCGGTAAAAATGGAATTGAGAAAATAATCGAACTTCCATTAACAGAGGAAGAACAGGAGATGCTTAACCAATCTTGTGAGGTAATTAAAAAGCATATAAAAATGGCAAGTGAAAATTAGAACTTAGAATTGCTGGCACTCTGATATTTAACACAAGTTTTAATCTGAAACAATTAAACTTTTAAATTTATATAATCTTGGGGAGAAGCTTTTTACAATATAAGCTGATTAAAAACTTCGGACAACAGATATAGAAAGGAAAAGAAAATGAGAAAATTTAAAAAATTTGTAAGTACAGCAATTATAGCAGCAATGGCAGGAACTCTTTGTTTAACAGGATGTGGTTCTAACAGCAGTTCCGAAAGTAGCACAGGAAGTAGTAAGTCAGAAAAACAGGTTACTGTAGCAGTCGTTCAGCCAATGTCCCACACATCCCTTGACCAGATTCGTGATACTATCACTTCTGAACTTGGAAAAGACGACAACATCAAAGTTGTAACAGATAACGCAAACGGTGATACAGCAGCATTAAGCTCTATCATTGAGAATTATAAATCTGAAGGAGTAGACATTGTTGTTCCAATCGCAACTTCCACAGCACAGACAGCAAAGAGCGTTTATGATGGAGAAGATACACCAATCGTATTCGCCGCAGTTTCAGACCCGGAAGCAGCAGGTCTTACAGGAGAAGATTGTGCGAATATCACGGGTGTTTCTAACAACATTCCAGCAGATGAAATCGTTAAGCTGATCGCTAACTTCCAGCCAGATTACAAGAAGATTGGTTTCCTGTATACATCCAGTGAAACAAACTCCGTATCTACAATCACAGCAGCTAAGAAATACTGTGACGATAATAATATCGCTTATGAAGAGTCTTCTATCTCTAATGTTTCTGAGCTTCAGACAGCAGTAGAATCCCTGATTTCTAAAGGAGTAGATGCACTTTATACTGGTAACGACAACACAATCGCTTCAGCAATGGCTACTTACACAGATGCCGCTTACGCAAAGAAAGTTCCTATCTACTGTGGTGCTGACTCTATGGTTGCAGACGGTGGATTTGCTACAGTTGGTGTAAACTATGTACAGCTTGGAAAACAGGTTGCAGACATGGTAGAAAAGATTGCAAACGGCGAAAAAGTTTCTGATATTCCTTACGAGACAATTTCTGATTATGCAAAATATGTAAATATGCAGGCTGTAAAACAGTTTGGTGGTAAATTCGATAAGAAGGCATTTGAAGGATTTGATGTGCTCGTAGAGGAAGATGGAACAAGTCATTTTAATAAATAATGAATCAAGATTAGAATTGAGGACATAAACATGAATGAAATAGCAGGCATGTTAGTTTCCGCTCTCGGCCAGGGGTTTATCTACGCCCCTATGGCCCTGGGCGTTTTTCTGACATTTAGTATTTTAAAAACCCCTGACCTTACGGTAGAGGGAAGTTTTGTATTTGGAATGACCGCCTGTGTCGTAGTGACGATTGCAGGGCATCCGATTTTAGGGCTTGTTGCTGGCACGCTTGCAGGAGCGGCAGCAGGACTTTGTACGGGACTTTTGCAGACTAAATTAAAGATTGAACCGATTTTATCTGGTATCCTTACAATGACGGGACTTTACACAGTAAACTATGCTATTCTGGGTGGTCAGTCCAACCGTTATTTACAGTATGAAGCAAAAAACAGCTTGGGCGTAACCGTAAATAAACCGGCAGATACTGTATACAAGATATTCCAGAGAGACTTTGGCAAGGATATGTCATCGGGCATGACCGCATTTTTACTTACCATGATAATCGTTATTGTAACCTGTGCAGTTCTTGTTACATTTTTCCGTACAAGAAATGGTATGGCGATTATTGCAACTGGTGATAATGAGGAAATGGTTCGTTCATCTTCGATTAATGCAGATGTATCCAGAATCGGCGGGGTCATGATTTCTAACGCACTCGTTGCATTTTCCGGCGCACTTCTTTGCCAGTATCAGAAATACGCAGATTTGAACTGTGGAAATGGTATGCTTGTTATGGGACTCGCCTCGGTAATCATCGGTCTTACTTTCTTTAGTAATCATTCCGTTACAATACAGGCAGTTGGTGTTGTTCTCGGTTCCTTATTATACCGAATCATCATTCAGATTGCATACAAGATTGATATGCCAAGCTATGCAGTTAAATTATTGTCTGCAGTTATCGTTGTAATCGCATTAATTATTCCGTGGTTACAAAAAACATATAAAAAGAAAGGGGGCAGCCGTTAATGAGCAGTCAGTTAAAACTTACAGATATCACAAAAAAGTTTGAGGCAAACACTGTCAATGAAAAAGTTGCCCTCGACCATTTAAATCTCACCGTAGAACCCGGTCAGTTTGTTACTGTACTCGGTTCAAACGGTTCCGGTAAATCTACCATGTTTAACGTCATCCTCGGAAGCCTTTTCCCAGATGAAGGAAAAGTGTACTTAGGAGACAAAGACATTACGAAATTAAAAGACTACAAACGAGCCTTAAACATCGGATGCCTTTACCAGAATCCACTTCGTGGAACCGCTCCGAACCTCACCATTGAGGAAAACCTTGCCCTTGCTTACACAAGAAAGGCTTCCCCGTCTTTCTTTGCCTTAAATAAAAAGGACAGTGCCTACTTTAGAGAAGTCCTTTCCACACTTGGAATGGGACTCGAAGACAGAATGAAAACCAAAATCGGTCTTCTTTCCGGCGGACAGCGACAGGCAGCCTCTCTTTTAATGGCAACCATTGCAGAACCAGAACTCCTATTACTCGATGAACATACCGCAGCCCTTGACCCCGGCGCAGCCGAAAAAGTCATGGCATTAACGAAAAAGATTGTTGAGGAAAATAAGATCACAACCCTTATGATTACACATGATATGGAATATGCATTAGAATACGGTAGCAGGACGATTATGCTGGATTCTGGAAAAATAGTCATGGATCTGACCGGAAAAGAACGAGAAGAAATGACAACAGGGAAATTAGCCGAACTTTTCTATGGAAAAGCACATAAGAAGGGGTGATTTGCCGCAGGCAAGGGAGATAAACAGATAAACAGACGAACTCCAGAAGGTAAATAAAGCATATTTGTGACTTTAGTCGCGGCGTGTTGAATGTTCGCTTTTGCGCTCACATCCAACACTTGCTCCGAGGCCACAAATATGCTTTATTTATCTTCTGGAGTTCTGTTTGTTGGCAGCCCGGAAAAGCTAAAGAATCTATAGTTGGATTGCTTGAAGAGCTATTGAGTAGAACCGCTAAAAAATTTATAGTTGTTGAGCAATCGTAAGTGGTAGATAGTGCATACCTTGACCTGCGGTAAACCAGAATTTTACATAGCATCAGCCCATTCATATAAATCGGAATCAATGAGATCGGTTCCTTCTTCATAATCACTGACTTCGCCATTTTCATCGATATAGCGGATTAATTTCCCATTAAAATAGTAATATCTGTATTCAGAATTATCATCATTAGATTTCATGAAAATGAAAAATGGTTTACTGTTTTTGTAGATACTTCAACAGTATAATTATCCTGATATACGGTATCAACCATTTTTGTCAGAGTATTATTTCTGTAATAGAACGTTGCCCCATCACTAGAGTCACTTTCCATTGAATCTAAGTTATTTTCAATATCATAATAATCGGTTTCGATTTGATTTATTTTATCTTCAAAACTTATAGAATCCCATGAGGACTCTTCGTTATTATTTTCATTAGAAGAGTCAGAAGAATCATTCCAGGAATCATCGGAAGAATCATCGCTATAAGTTTCTGAATCATCAGAAAAATCATCCGAATCATCAGTATTATCATAACTTTCAGTATCTTCGTCAGTATATTCTGTAGTGGACTCATAAGGTGCATAGGAACAAGGGCGTTTGTCCCATTGTAAACGATGGTCAAGTTGAAACAGATTCTGAACAAATAATATAATTACTAGAGCGCAAGTAATAATAGATAAACTAAGGAGTGCTATTAACCAATTAAAATCATCCATGTTTTTATTGCTAAAGATTATTTTATCCAGTATTGTATAGAACAGGATAGAAATAATAGTCATAGCTAATGCAAAGATTACGCTATCTAATGCGAAAATAAAAACAGAATAAACAGCAGTCATTTGCAAAATCAATGTAAAAATAATAGACCACAGCAGGCAAAGTGCATAATTTATCAGATATAAAAGAGGGAACTCCTTAGCAGCATTCTCCTTTTTGGATATGGTGCCAGCAATAGCCGGTGCGACTAAGGATAACAGCAAAAGAATGGATGAGTATGGAGAAATAAATAACTCTTTTACTGTATAAAAACAATCGGATAATATAGAAAAAATAAGGGCGCCGATAATAATAATAACTACAAATTTTATGACATCTAGAATATCCCCTTCAGAAGAAAGACTGGCAGGAGTTATACTGCCGCCTCCAGTGGAAGTATGAGTTGTGGAACTTCCCGTTGTCTGGTTGTCATTGTTATAGTCTGAATTATTATTAGATGAGGCCGAATCATTATTATTTCCGATTTGAAATTGGCCTATCTTTCCATTGTAATATGGAAACATTCCAATATAATCTCCACGATCGTTGTGAACTTCACCGTTTGACCATACACTTCCTAAATAATCACCTTTATAATTTCGTATTTTCCCCTGACTATCTATACTGCCCATATAAGTGCCACTGCTGTCATGGAACTTTCCAAACTTGTCTAAACTACCGAGATAAGTACCGTCAGAAGCGTAAATAGAACCGCTACTGTCAATACTTCCCCACCGAGAACCATCTTTAAAAAAATCAGACATTGAAATCCCTCTTTTCTGTAAAAATATTAGTGTAAATTAATAGCTCTTTCCGCATGATTTGCATTTCTTACCAAAGATACTTAAGCGTCCTTCGCAATATGGACAGATGCCTTTGCCGTTAGCTTGTATTTCTATTTAACCTCCACAGATTTCGCAATGCATAATAAATCCTCCTTTTGTAAAAATATAAGTATCTCGTTTTTTCTATTGTACTCTCCTCATTGTAACAATTTTTTTTCAAATATCTAGCGTTTATGTCTAAATGGTCGTTTTTACGACACTTTTGGTTATAAATCTATAAATGTAGATATGATTTTAAAATAAATAGAGAGCGGATATAGGCAATGAGCAGAACTCAGGGAGATAAATAAAGCATATTTGTGGCCTGGGAGCAAGTGTTGGATGCGAGCGCGTGGAGCGAACATTCAACACGCCGCGACGAAAGCCACAAATATGCTTTATTTATCTCCCTGAGTTCGTCTATTTTTACAGTCTCACAAATTAAAATTCCTCTTGCATAAATCAGAAAAATGTTATATAGTAAAAATATGGAATTAAAGAATGATTAATTACAAAAAGGAGATATTTGTGGACGCATCTATTAAGAAAACAGTGAGAGCGTCAGATAAAGATGCCCAGTATGACGAGAAGGCGAAGAAGCTTTTAGGACATAAAATCATACTGGCGTACATATTGGTAAATACTATAGAGGAATTTCGGGAGATGAATCCGAAGGAAGTAGTTAATTATATAGAAGGAGAACCGTATATTAGTGTAGTTCCGGTTGATTCTGGAATGACTAATGGGAAAAAGAAAGTGGGAGACAACCCAAGAAAAGAATTAGAAGAAGATACGAAAACTACAGAACAGGTTAGCAGGTTAAATACAGAAAACAGTGAGATTAACGAGGGAATGATACGTTTTGACATTATCTTTTATGTCAGGATGAAAGATGGTCTGACTCAGATAATTATTAACGTAGAGGCACAAAAAGAAGAACCGAGAAAATATAAAATAGTAAACAGAGCTATTTTCTATATATGCAGAATAGTATCTTCACAGAAGGGAAGAGATTTTGTAAATTCAGAATATGATGATATGAAAAGAGTTTATTCTATTTGGATTTGTATGAACATGAAAGAACACAGTTTGAGTCATATTCATTTAGAAGAACAGCAGATTATAGGATCTCATAAATGGAAAGGCGATTTAGATCTTCTCAATATTATAATAATAGGAATCGCAAAAAACTTACCGGAAAAAGAAGAAAAATACGAATTACATCGTTTATTATCAGCACTTTTATCTTCGGACTTGGAGGTAGAAGATAAATTGGATATAATGGAGAAAGAATACGATATCCCATTGGAAAATGATATAAGGAAGGATGTGAAGGAAATGTGTAACTTAAGTCAGGGGATTAGGGAAGAAGCGTTTGAAGAGGGACAGGAATACGGTTATAGAGAAGGTCAAGAAAAAGGAGAAAAACAAAAATTAGTTAGAGTGGTTACTAAAATGCATGAGGCAAAGTTCCCGTTAGAACAGATCGCAGCAATAGCAGAAATTAGTATGGAGAAAGTGAAAGAGATTATAGGATGATTTTCTAATTTCATTCCAGCAGCCACTGTCAGAACCATTGAAGCACAATCCTCCCCATTTGTGGCCTGGGAGCAAGTGTTGGATGCGAGCGTATAAGTGAGCATTCAACACGCCGCGACGAAAGTCACAAATGGGGAGGATTGTGCTTCGATGGTTCGTCAGTTCGTCAGTTCGCCTTGAATACCAAGCTTTCTACTTCATCTGTTTTGTTAAAACATTTTGTGGTAATATATCAGATGTGAGATGAC
>ENA-OOZX01001846-OOZX01001846.1-human-gut-metagenome-genome-assembly--contig:-NODE-1846-length-12309-cov-3.324465_pt1 | contig 12309 bp, 8 predicted proteins | sample MGYA00241048_ERZ501412 | MGnify/ENA primary metagenome ERZ501412 (study PRJEB25962, sample SAMEA2042518) | human gut metagenome | biome: human gut; feature: human-associated habitat; material: faeces... | reverse complement strand
CTTTCAGCACATAATCTTTGATTTCCTGATAGGTTGCTTTCAACTCGGCACTGGTGGCATCCAGCTCGTCCAGGTCTAAGTCGATCTCTATCGTGTCATCTGGTTTTTGTTGGGACAAAAGTACTACCGTCTCGACGTGAGTATCAAATTAAAACATATCCCCACAGAGTCACGGAAATATAAGCAATATTTCTACAGTACGAATACTGTTCATGCATCCCCTTTCCCACAAATACATAACTGATATAAATTTTGCACCACCTTGATGCAAAATCTAATCTTCACTACCACTATTTTTCTCCAATGCCTTAATAGATTCCAATGCTTGATATTCCTGTTTTAATTCACGCAGCAATTCTTCCTCGCTTGGTAAATACAATTTGTATTTTGAAGCAAAAATCTGTGTTTCATTTTCAGGTAACGTATACTTAACTACAGACTCACTTTTATCTGCACACAATACGATACCAATCGGCGGATTGTCTCCTTCATTCATAAGTTCCCGCTCATAATAATGAACATACATCTGCATTTGCCCTAAGTCCTGATGTGTTAAGTCCCCAACTTTTAAATCTATCAGAACAAAACATTTTAAAATATAATTATAAAATACAAGGTCAATTCTAAAATGACGTCCATCAAAGGTTATTCTTTTCTGCCGTGCGACAAATGAAAACCCTCTACCAAGTTCCAAAAGAAATTTCTGCAAATGTGTAATTAACGCTTGTTCTAAATCGCTTTCATAAAAATCATCATTAGATTTCAGTCCAAGAAACTCCAACACATATGGGTCGCGGATGACATCTTCTGGTTTTTTCGCCGGTTCTAATGTCTGTATTTCCTCTGCAACTTGCTCTTTATTTTTACTGGACAATAGCCTTTCATAAAAGAAAGAATTTATCTGACGCTCAAGTTGTCTGGTACTCCATTGGGATTTTACAGCTTCCTGCATATAAAATTCTCGTGCATTTTCATTCTCCACTCGCATCAAGAGCCGATAATGCGTCCAACTTAATTCGCTACGCAGTGCGTAGCCATTTGGAAATGTCAAATAAAACTGCCGCATATTTTTCAAATTGGCAACGGTAAATCCTTTGCCAAAATCCTGCGTCATTTGCTTTGACAACTCTTTTAACAAACCTGTACCATACTCCGCCTTTTCATTGCCACCCTGTTCTTCAATGATTGATTTTCCTATATTCCAGTAGGCTTCAACCATTGCAAAATTGGCTGTTTGATAAACTTTATTTCTCGCCGAGATTAAAATTTTTTTGATTTCGTTATAAAAAGATGCATTCATCTTATCAACTCCATCCTTTCATTTACAGATTATTTATTAGCTCTCCTTTTTCAATTATCAACTAATATTTTACAACACTTTTGCAACAGCAATTTTCGTAAGAGTATCCGCTTTTTCTCGCCCTTCAGTATCACTTACTTCCGCCATTAATTCATTTGCCACCCGCTCTCTATCATACTTCAATCGTTCTAACATCGGCTTATGCTTTATTTCAAAACTCTTAAATATATCATCCCAAGTAAGTGCATATACTTCACAATTATCAACTTGGAATACTAACCCAACTTTTCCTTTATCTTCAAATGCTTTATATTGGCTTTTAACATAATCATCTACTTCTTTACATACGGCAATAAACTTCCATTTCCGTAATTCACTATTGAATTGAGGCTGTCTTCTAACGTAATCCATATAGTCTTCTACTTGGCGTAATACTTTTTTCGTTAACAGAACTCTCGGTGCTTTCAATTCAACAACAATATTTTCTTCCAGCGTTGTTTCAAATGTTGTTTCGATATTTCGCGTATTACACAAAAAAATGTCCATACGTCGTTCATTTTCCGCATCTGAATTTAATTTTGCTGTAACATCCTCTTCTCCATACAAAATATTCCTATACTGCTCCAATGCCTTTTGCATTCTCTGATCAGCGCTTGCCAAATTGTACTGTTCACCAAAAAGCCAAAAATGTCGTTCTACAATCTTCTGCACATGATCACGTTCATTTGCAAACTTTGTCAAATCATACACAATACTTTTTAATAATTCTATTACTTTATACCTATCCTCAATAAACTTGATAGTATCAATGATATTCTCCAAGGATGTCTTTTTTAATATCATTGAAAAATCAGTTCTCTGCTGAGGTGATAATTCCACAACCTGCTCTATTATAGTTAAAACATTTTCTCTCTCTTCAGAGCTCAAAAGCAAATTCAAAAAACCTAATAACGATTTTTCTTGAATTTGTTTTAATTTATGAAAAATTAGTGGCTCCAATTTAAAAATTTCTTTTGTTACCCTCTTCAAATCATTCTTACGCATTTGTCCATATACATCATCTGGAAATTCCGGGAACGTTTTTCTTTCTGTTATCATTGCTTCAACTGCTTCTTCTGCTTTATCTGATAAATATACACTGATTTTTTTCTCAATAAGCATTTGAATCTCTTTATGCAATTTTTTCAGAATCTTTTTCTCATCTGGATATTCGAACATATTAATTTGGGTATCATTGTGATCACCTATAACATTTTCCTTATCATCAAAAAATTCTGACTTCACAAACACACTATGATTAAAGTTAACCGTATTCCGATTAAAAGTTGTAGTTCGATTTCCTTTCAACACGTTTTTGTCATCAAAATAATAACAACAGAATTTTTCAGAGATTGATTCCTGCCATACAACTAAGTTAATCTCAAATCTATATCCTTCAATTGTAACCATAGATTTTTCGCTCAACTCTGTGTTTATATACTTTTCATAATCAATCTTTTCATCATTAACTACTATTTCTACATTCTTATTTTTATATAGGTACAAAAACCAAGCAAAATCTTTAAGTAATGCTGGCTCTATTATTTCAAAGCCCATATTCTCCGCAGTTAATGTATTTATATTGGTAAATTTCACTTCTGTTCCGGTTTCTTGTCTGTCAGATAACTGTGGTTCAGAACAGTCAATCACCTCTTTTTTATCACTGGACATATTAATATCATATTCTTTATAAACATTGTTATCTTTATAGACAGTATGCCACTCTGCATTACTTGAAAAAGCAATAAAAGAGAATCGTCCTTTCCCTTTATTTGCCTTGGATTTTATTTGTAATGACAGTAAATTCTTCTTTGATGCCAGAAAAGCACCAAAGGTCTCCCCCAATTCATCGTAATTTATTCCATCACCATTATCCTTTATAATTAATTCCTTAACTCCAAACGCTTCGTTAAGTGTATATTCTATACTAACTTTTTTAGCATTAGCTTCAAAACCATTCCAAATATATTCACTTATAGCAGCTTTGTAATCACTTGTGATTCCAGAAGAATCAATACTCTGATTTTTAACGCTTACAGGTATAATCATAATATTCGCCTCCCATATCATAAGTATACCATTATTTCTAATGGTACGCTCATGATTTTAGATAACCTCAAAATGCTTGAGGGCATCTTTAATTGCTTCCACTTTCTCCACCGTCGGATGCTTCCTCGGTTGCTTCAATTCCTCCACTGCATTAGGAGCATCATACATCGGCAAGCCCAAATCTCTTTTTACCTCTGCGATATATGCGGTATGTACTTTGAAACCGTATTTAGCTTCTATGTACTCCTTTATCATTTTGTAGGTCACTCACTCCTTGGGCTTGTATGTTTCAGCTCTTTTAGCAATATTATCAAGTGGAACTTTTCCCTCACCCTTGCCAAACTCAACTTTTACGTTGATATGTCCGTCTGGCTTTTTGTGGGAAAGCAGTACTACCGTCTCCACATGACTTGTATGTGGGAACAGGTCGAAAGCGGTGGTGGCGGTTATGGTATAGCCATTATCGTTAAGAAAACGTGCATCTCTGGCGAGGGTGGCGGGGTTACAGGAAACGTACACTACACGTTTGGGTTGTGCTTTAATTATTGCTGTGAGTGTTGATTCATCACTGCCCTTACGCGGCGGATCGAGAATAACCACGTCCGGCCGTTCGCCTTTTTCTATCAATTTCGGAACGATATTTTCTGCGCTGTCTGCGTAAAAAATTGCGTTCTCAATACCGTTTTTCACTGCATTTTCTTTTGCGTCTTCGATTGCACGTTCAACAATTTCTACACCTACAACGCTTTTTGCGTTTTTAGCGGCACACAGCGAAATTGTACCGATACCGCAATAAATATCCATCACGCTTGTATTTTCATCAATATCCGCATACTCCAAAGCTTTACTATACAGTTTTTCGGTCTGTACCGGATTGATTTGAAAAAAGCTTTGAGGCGAAATATCAAATTTCACTCCACAAAGTGTATCTGAAATCCTATCCTTACCCCAAAGAATTACATTTTCCTCCGTAAGCACAAGATTATTTCTCTTAGTGTTAATATTAAGCACGATGCTTACAATTCTATCCGAAACCTTTCTCAATTTTGAAATCAATTTTTCACGTTTCGGCAAACTTTTTGCATTAACGGAAACGACAACCATAATCTCATTTGCAGAAAATGATTTACGTGTAAAAACACGCCTGACAATGCCTTTATGCGACCTTTCATCATATGCACTGACATTATTTTCATTCATATAATCAATTACCGCATCATTTATTTCCTTATTAATTTCATCACCAAGGCTGCAATCGTCAAGTGGAATAATGTCATGACTTCGCATTGCGTAGAAACCGCAAACATTTTTACCATACACATTTCCGACAGGAAAAACCATTTTATTTCTATACCGTTCCGGCACATCCATACCGACAATTCCGTCAACCTTAAAATTCTCAAACTTGCCTATTCTCTGCATCGCATTCTCAACAATATCACGTTTTATATCAAGCTGTGCGTCATACTTTATATGACGAATTTGGCAACCGCCACACCTTTTATAATGTTGGCACATAGGCTCACAACGTTTATCCGACGGTTCTGTAATCTCCAACGCCTTACCGTATGCAAAATTTTTCTGCACTTTGACAACAAGCATTTTAATTTTATCGCCGTCCACCGTTTGCGGTACAAAAACCGCAAATCCGTCTATATGCGCAACTCCGTTACCGTCCGAAGAAACAGAATCTATACAAGCAACGTACTCTTTATTTTTTTCAACAGGAATCATAATTTACCTCTTATTGTTTTATATAATAGTTTTATTATATCATTCATTAATGTTATATGCAAGATTTGAGCACAAAAAAAGAAGCGGCATAAACCGCTTCTTCTAAAATTCTTATTTAAGAATTAGTCGTTATTAACGATTAGGTAGATTTCTTGAGCTTCGTCCTTATCTGTAGTTCTAACTACTGCGAATACTACATCGTCGATAACATCTTCGTGTTCAAGGTTAAGAATATCTTGACCACCTACTGTTGTCTTAGCAGCCTTAACGTCAGGTGTTGATGCAATACCTTCGTCAAGAAGAACTCTTGAGTTATCTGATCTTGCTGCGAAGTCATATGTGTAGATCTTAGCGTTGCTGTAGTTTACTTCAAGACCTTCGTCATAGTTTACTACATACTTACCCTCAGCATTTGTTGTAACTGTACCGATTGTGATGTTGCTACCGCTCTTATCAACAACAGGACCGAATACAACGTTTACATCGTTGTCATCATCTGATAGAAGATCAGCGAACTTTGTATCTGCAAGAACTGATGATTGCTTCTTGAATGCGTTAGTTCTAAAGTCTTCAAATGATGAACCGTTTAGAACATTCTGAGCAGCGAATACTGAGTAGATTCTTGAGATGTAGCCTTCTGAGTTAGTAGCGTAAACAAGTACGTCACCTTCGTCAAATGCGTCTTCTGCAACTGTTTTACCAGCGTTACCTGTGATTACAACGTCATCATCAAGAATGAATTGCTTTTCTTCACCGTTTACAACCAAGTTGTAAGCTGTCTTATCGCCGTCTTTGTCGATTACTTCACTACCGTTGAAGATAGCAAGCTGTGTTTCTGAATTGAATACGCTTGATGTACCTTCTGTAATGATTACGAATCTGTATGTGTTGTCTGACTTAGACTTATCATAACCGTAAGCCACATAGTTGCTACCGTCATTTAGAGATGAAACAACTGAATATGAATCCTTTGTATCAACTTCTGATAGGTCAAGGATTACTGTTGAGTCAGCCATCTTAACTGAACCAATCTTGTTACCTGATTCTTTGTATTCAGCATCAGCAGCTGTTGGAGCGATTACGCCACCATTCTTAATTGTGATCTTGTTTGAAGATGAGCTTACTGAATATTCTACAACCTGTTCCGGATAAGCAACTGACTTAGGTTGTGATGTGCTATATTTAGGTTCATCAAAAGCTACTACCTTTGATTGCCAATCTTTTGTTGTTGTATCTATCTTATTTTCCTTTTTAGCATCTGAATAGAATGTAGCATACTTCAAGTATGTTGCATATTCATTAACCTTATCGCTGTCTACTTTGTACTCTTCTTCAGTACCTTTCTTAGTAATGATTTGAGCCATGTAGTCGCCGCCGGCCTTCTTGTAGATGTTCTTCAATACGCCGTAGTTCTTTGATACTGAGTTTTCGTCAGCCTTAGCGATTCTGCCGAAGTGATCAAGGTATAGGCTATATTCTGTTGATGTTTCAACATCGATATCCATACCTTCAGCAGCCTTATACTTTGTACCGCCGATTGTGTATTCACCCTTTGAATCGTTTCTGCTTGTGCACTTAACGCCGTCAACAACGTTTCTTGTAACGATTACATCATAGAAGCTTGATTCCCTGAATGAACCTGTTGTATCGTATGCAATGTTAAGTACGTCGTTTGGTTGAAGATCTTTAGCTTCGATATCTTTACCGTCAAGTTTGAATGAATATGTGTAGTTATCATCATCCTTGTTTACTGTCATCTTAGCTTGGATACCTGATGAATATGTATCGAAGTTTACTGATGTTTCGTTTGTCTTGTCGATAACTTCATCAACAATAGCTGTTACATATGAAGATACCATGATTGTGTTATACTTAGCTGATGTGCTTGTTGAACCAACTTCTGTTTCCTTTTGAAGTGTTACAGATGCTGTTTCGTTCTTATCAAGATAATCTCTTAGCTCTGCAATAGATTTTGATGATTCAACGCCGTTGATATAGATTTTAACGCCGTTTGTTGTATCAAGTTGATACTTTGTTGAACCCTTTGTTGTACCTGCTGGGAAGAAGTAAAGAGCTTCATCTGTTGACTTGTTTTCATCAAAGTCTTCTGAAGCAACTGTTACGCTCTTGTTTGCAGCAGCAGCAGCGATTGAAAGAATTGTGAATTCATCATCGTCATTCTTTTGGATAAGTGCCTGAGAATATGTTCTTAGGTAGTTATCAGCCTTTGAATCGCCGATGTACATATCTTCTGAAACAGGTGAATCTGCCTTAACTTCTTCATCGTCGAAGTTGTCAGCTTTTTCAACTTGGAATGTAACCTTGTCGTTATCAACTGAACCAGTCTTGCTTGTTTCTGTTACACGACCGTATACTTTGTATGCGTCATGCTTTTCTGTGAATAGAGTTTCGTATGCTCTGCCTTCTTTACCGTCTCTTACTTCAAGATTAGGTGTCTTTGTACCGTTCCACTCTGGCTTCCAGCTTGCAATTACGCAAAGAGGAGCGTCCATAGCGTTGTCGATCATTTGAGCAACCTGAGCTCTTGTAAGTTCTGTGCTGTCTTTGATACCCGAGATACCCTTTGTGATATCAAGTGAAGCAGCGTATGTCTTGTAACCTGTTGGCCATCCGCCTTGAGCTTGTGCATATGTTTCGTAACCGATAGCACTTACAAGCATCTTTTGAGCCTGTACATATGTAACGTTAGCGTCTGGATCAAATTCTGTATCGCTCATACCTGCGATGAAACCGTTAGCAACACCTTGGTTGATGTAGCCTTTAGCCCAGTGATCTGCTGAAACATCAGCGAACTTTGTTGATTCTGTTGATGCCTCTGCTGATGAACGTTCTGCAAGAGCGTCAACGATCATCTTTGTGATTTCAGCTCTTGTTACAAGCTTATCCGGACCGAATGTGCCGTCATCGTAACCGCTGATTACGTCAAGAGCTGAAAGTTCTTGAACAGCCTGTGCGTAGCTTGCTGTAGATTCTACGTCAGGGAAATCAACTGCGAAAGCGGCAACTGAAGATGCTACCATAGTAAGAGCAGCAACTGATGAAATTACCTTTTTGAGATTCTTATTCATAGTCTCAAATCCTCCCTTTTTGATTCTTTGTTTGTGAAGGGTTTCCTTAGATGTTTTGTATGCACCCTTCTTTGCATTACAAAACTACATTACACATTGATTATACCACGCAAACTGTGTATAAGTCAATGACGTATTACAGTTGTAAAAAAACTGTAATTCTTGTCACATCTCGGCTACAACCTGCTTTGCCGTTTTGTGACTCATATTACGGTAACAATTTTCAACTAACGCTTCTACCCTATTATTCGAAAACTGCTACTGAATATTTTACTCTTTCATAAAGCTGTTGTCAACTACTTTTTTCTGCCAACCCGATCTTTTTCACAAAATTTTATAATTAGCACAAAATCTATGTCCAATTCACGGACTTTTTGGTCAAATTGATTATGTCAACCAATGCTTTTATGTTTTACAATAGATTAGACGTATGTTTTCCGAAAAAGTTCCGCTTTTTTTGAAAAAATTTTAAAAAATTTATTGAAATCATTATTTTTTCTTAATATAATAGTGTAAACAAACTGAAAGGACTACACATATGGCTAAATATTATGCCGTCAGAAACGGCTATCATACAGGAATTTTTAACACTTGGGACGAATGTAAAAAGGAGGTTTCCGGTTTTTCGGGTGCGGAATATAAAAGTTTCACAAAGCTTGAGGACGCAAAAGCTTTTTTAGGCGAAAACGAACAAATCAGTTTATTCGATGAACCGAAAGAAAGAAAAAGCACCGCCGTTGCATATGTTGACGGAAGCTACAACATCTCCACAAAAGAATATGCGTGCGGAGTTATTATTTTTTATGAGGGGAAAGAAACGACATTCAGCCGAAAATTTTCAAATCCCGAAAACGCCTCAATGAGAAATGTTGCGGGTGAAATTGAGGGTGCAAAACTCGCAATGCAGTTTTGCATTGACAATCATATAGAAGAAATAGACATTTATTACGATTACGAAGGCGTCGAAAAATGGTGTACGGGTGTTTGGAAAACCAACAAATCCGGCACAATTTCTTACAAGCAATTTTATGACGAAATAAAAAAATCGGTAAAAGTTTCATTTAACAAGGTAAAAGGTCACTCCGGCGACAAGTACAACGATGTCGCCGACAGACTCGCAAAAGACGCTTTGGGAATTAAATAAATTATTTCTGCAGCAATGCAAAAACAGACAAGCCAATTAACCGACTTGTCTGTTTTTCTTTTAATACTTTTTCAAATCACAATACACTCTTATCCAACCGGTGTCAAGTTCTTTACTGCTCTTTTCCTGCCAAATATAGATTAAATCATTTTCAATCTTAACGCTGCCGTTATGGATTTGACTGTCATTATCGTTTATCACAACCGACGATGTATCAAATTGGATATAATATGCCGGTTTTGTTTCATCGTCAACATCAAGTGCGAATTTGAACATATCATTATTTTTATTGTCATTTACTATCGTCAAACCGTCAGGATAATAATAGTAATTGCCGTTATATCTGATTATTGACGCACCGAACGATTTTTTACCGTCCTCCTGTGCCGCCTCGGTTACAAAGTCATTCCATTCCCATGATGCAAGTTCAAATCTTCCATTTGTGCCGCTGTCAACTATAAGCGGTGCAATGTCATCATCTCCGACAACATCAATTACAAACTGTGCATATGCGCTGTTATCCCAAAGCGAACTTGAGTTTGACTTAACCGTAAGATGTGTCTGTCCCGATTTTTTCATATTAAGCTTATCCGCCGTTACGGTATACTTACTTCTCGGAAGTTCTTCCCTTGCACCGCCTGCATATACTGCCGTTACAGTCAAGTTCTTTATAACCTTATCAACTTCTCTGCCTATGAATACCATTTTAGTCGGATTATCTTCGTCAAGCATATCGTCCTCATAATACGTATCAGGTCCGCTTACCGTCAAATATGCGATTTTTTCGCCGATTTGCGGTTTTTCCGCCACTTCAACCGACACGTCTTTCATAAGCGCGAACTTAATCTCTTTATCCGATATATCCTTATGCTTTTTACACATAAGCGCAAGTTTTTCTTCACCTGTTCTGATATAATAATTTGTCGACGGATATTTTTTACTTAATCCGGTCTTTTCATTAAGACTTGAAATCAATTTTTGATAATTTCCGTTTTGGATAAGGTCGTGCCAATATGTTTCGCCTGTTTTCATTTCGTCCGTAAGCTCGTCCGAAAGCATATTCAGCATTATGCTCATATGCGCACTGCACTTTGCCTTATTACGATTTATAACACACTGCACAAGTGACGGTACTATTACCACGCACGACAAAATAATTACAACCGCTCCGACACCAAATTCGACCGGTTTTATTTTCTTAAATTTTGAGCCGATTGACGAAAATATATTTCCCAACATTTTCTTAATCTTTTGTAAATTTATTTTTTTCAAATTATTTTTTTTCAAAACTGCACCTCAAATTATAATTTTCTGTAAACTGCAAAATACATTGTTGTAAAACACGCCAAACCGCCTATCAAATTTGAAATCGGCTCTGCCAAAAATACTCCGTTTACTCCGAACCATATCGGAAGAAGAAGTATAAGCGGTATTACCACTATTCCCTTTCTCAATATAGAAAAGAATATCGCAAACTTCGCTTTCCCTATTCCGACAAACACCGTCTGTCCCGTAAACATAAACGCCATAAGGAAAAATCCGAAAAAGTATATATGCAATGACGGTACACCGGCAGTTATAAGTGCCGCATCGGCAGTGAATATTCCTATAAGGAATTTCGGAATCAGCAAAATTATAAACCATGCCACTGTACTGTATATAATAAGCATTGCCGCCAAATACCGTATCGCCTCTTTAACCCGTCCGTTTTCACCTGCACCGTAGTTAAAGCCGATTATCGGCTGTGCGCCGTTTCCCAAGCCCGTTACAGGCATTTGCAAAACTTCTCTTATAGAATTGATTATAGTCATAACTCCGACATACACGTCTGAGCCGTAATTCTGCAAACTTACGTTACACGCAATCTGTACCGCGCTGTTTGTCACCGACATTGTAAATCCCGAAAGCCCTAAAACAAGTATCTTCTTTACACGTTTTGCCTGACAGCGCATTGCGGAAAGTTTTATTTTTATAATCGTATTTTTGCCGGTTAAAAATTTAAACGTCCAAACCGACGCGGCAAGCTGTGACAAGACTGTTGCAAGTGCCGCACCCTGTACGCCCATTATATATATAAATATCGGGTCTAAAATGATATTCAGCACCGCTCCGATTACGACGGTAAGCATACCCGTTTTACCGAAGCCCTGTGCATTTATGAACGAATTAAGTCCCAAACTCATCATAACAAATACGTTACCCAAAAGGTAAATCGTTATATATGAATTTGCATATTCAATCGTATTTTCACTTGCACCCAAAAGATACAAAAGCGGTCTTTTTACGATTAATCCGACAACCGTAAGACACAAACCGAATATTACAAGCAGTGTCACGCTGTTGCCGAGTATCGCCTCAGCCTCTTTTTCGTTGCCCTCACCGCGTTTTATCGAAAACAACGGTGCACCGCCCATACCGATAAGGTTTGCGAAAGCGATTACAATAGTTATAATCGGCAGACAAACTCCGACGCCTGTCAATGCAAGCGAAGAATTTTCGCCCATTCTTCCTATATAAATTCGGTCTACTATACTGTAAAGTACATTGATAAGCTGTGCAAGCGTCATCGGAATAGAAAGTCTTAATATATTTGATATTATACTTCCCTTTGAAAAATCGTTTACTACTTGTTTAGCCATTCTTCCGCCGCCTCAATTTGTGTTTGTATTTCTTTTTCAAGTATTCCGTCCGAATTTTCTTCAACCTTACAAATCACTTTACTTTGAGTCGTAAACATCACTCGGACAAAAAACTTATCCTCGACTTTATCGTATATTCTTCCGGCACTGAGCGTACCGCCGGCAATACTCGCCGGACTGTTTGCGATATATCCGACCTTGCCGATTATCGGCAATTTTACGGTTATCGCCTCTGAATCATATTTGTTTGACGGCTCTTTTACGCAGATAAGCACGTTTCCTATTGCAAAAGGCTTTTTATGATAATAATTCGCA
>ENA-OOZX01001840-OOZX01001840.1-human-gut-metagenome-genome-assembly--contig:-NODE-1840-length-12338-cov-2.543841_pt1 | contig 12338 bp, 6 predicted proteins | sample MGYA00241048_ERZ501412 | MGnify/ENA primary metagenome ERZ501412 (study PRJEB25962, sample SAMEA2042518) | human gut metagenome | biome: human gut; feature: human-associated habitat; material: faeces... | reverse complement strand
CCCCATGAGCCATCAAACGGATACTCCGAAATACCCATCAGCTCAATATGTGTATATCCCATAGTTTTTACATAGGATATGAGTGATTTTGCAAGCTCCCTGTATGTATAAAAGCCCTCATCATCCCTGCCCGGATGTCTCATCCATGAGCCCGGATGGCACTCATATATAGCCATAGGTGAAGAATATACATCAGCATCTGACTTTGCTGCTCTCTTATCCATCCACTCTTTGTCAGTCCATGTGAAGTGCTCGATATCTGTGATGATTGACGCTGTTCCCGGACGAAGCTCTGCGTAGTTTGCGTATGGATCCGCCTTGTACAGCTTATCACCCTGTTCAGTGACTATAATAAACTTATACATCTGACCCTTTTGCGCTCCCGGTACAAAAAGCTCATACACTCCCATGGTTTCCGGCTCTACACGCTTCATCTCATGACTGGTCTCATTCCAGTCGTTAAACTCACCAAACACGTATACTTCCCTCGCATGTGGCGCCCAGACGTCAAAGCACACTCCTTTTTTTCCTTTACGCTCAGCTAAGTGAGCACCCATCTTCTTGTAGATATCATAGTGTGTTGCCTGACCAAACAGGTAACAATCCATTGCTGTAAAATTACACATATATATACCCCCCATAAGTATTTATTTTTCCCTGAAATGATCCTCTTTGAGTACAATTCGGTCATCATCTGTATATCGCCTGGCTGTCAGAATACTTATAGCCTTCTTAAGTCCGCTGTGAGCCTCCCTGTCTATGGCCTCGTCAATTATATCCTTGACCTCTGTCAGAGTGGTAGCCTGGTCTATCCTCTCAATATTGCTGATTCTGTTATGCAATGCCAGAATAGCCATCTCATCTATCTTGTACCCAAGCTCTGCAGAGTACGATTTGGCAAACAATACGAGTTCATCATTTGTAAAAATAGGAACCGATATCTTTTCCGTGAACTTGGATGCAAAGCCCTCATCCATTGAGAGAGCCTTCTTTATACCCTTTGATGTATCCTCAAGTATATAGAGTGTTCCTGTAATATCATGCTCCATCAAAAATGATAGCTGGGCAGCTATGCTGCGGTCGATATCACCGGCTCTTTCTATGATGAGACAGCCTCCTGTTATCTTTCTGACTACCTGCTGCACATCCTTTTTATTGAGTGCGGCAGCATCAATCTTGCCCATCTTTCCTGTAAGCTGTTCACCATCTTTTTGTAATACCTTTATAAAGCTTGTAGCAAGCATTGTCTTTCCGCAACCCTGCTCTCCCTGTATAATGAGGTTGCCTGTGGATGCGTTTTCTTTCCTGTTGAAATGATCAAGCACTGCATTATATGCCTTGCAGATCTGATCCTCCATACCCTTTACCGGTATGAAATATGAAAATATAGCTTTCTGTTCGCTTGTAAGCTCTTTTATATGTTTTGTTTCTTTCAATTTCGAGTCATCTTCTTCGCTGTCTAAATCCTCCGGCAATGAAATATCCGGCATTTTTCTTGTCTTAGCCATATCCAGCTTCTTCTCCAGTCCCGGATTTTTTGCTGTCATCTTGGCTATTTCCTGCTCGATAAATGATGTCACATGATCAAAATCTCTCTTCTCAGAAACGTTTTCTTTCTCCTGTGAAGTCTCATCATCTGATGTATCATCATCGACATTTAACATATCATCTGTTATTTCAGGCATCATGGTAGTCGGCTGCATGAGTATCTCGTCTTTCTCAGACTCCTCTGCCATAATTATATCCTCCGGCTCTCCAACCGGTTCCCTGGCTTCATCTGCAGCCTCTTCAGGTACTTCCTGTGACTCCTGTGCTCCGTCTATAGTATCTTCAGGTGCTTCCTGCGGCTCCTGTACTTCATCCACAGTCTCCTCTGCATAAAGCTCCTGCATATCCGGTTTCTGCTCTTCTTCAGGCTCCTTCACGGCAGCTTTCTGCTCTATAATATCAACCGGGACCTTCAAATACTCCTCCTCAAGAAGTTCCTTCGGAGTGACACCTGCATCCAGCTTTGGAATGACATCATTTAGTCTCTCCATGATGTCTCCTGCCTCCTGAAGTGCTCTTGCCTTAGCTGACTCAAGTTTCTGCTGCTCAGCCTCTTTAAGTGCAATTTCAGCCGCATGTCTGGTCTTTTCCCATTCTTCAAGCACATCCTGTATAGACATCTGTCCTGTAATCTGATGCTCAAGCTGAGTCTTTTCACTCATGACCATAGACATCTGTCCGTCAGCGTCTTCACCCAAAAGCTCCTTGAAATTCAACTTAAGTGAACCATCTATCTCTTCATCTGTAGCGATATGCTCTGTCTCTTCCGGCTGCTGTACATACTCTTCCTGCTCCTTTTCGAGCTTGAGATAAGGAATATCCTCAACTATCTTTTTGATGGTATCCATCGTATCAGCAACTTCATTCTTGCCCTTGGCCTCCATGATCTGCTGCATACCCTTGGCAATCTCCTGCTGTAAATTTACAGTATTGAACTTCTCCTGATTTACAGTAATCTGCGGAATAGTTACGTCATCATGCACTATCTCTCCGCCCTTTACCATCTCCATGGCACCTATCTCAGTGACCTCAGCCTCATCCTTTATCTTAGCCGGCTTTTCCTTCTCTGCCTTGAATCGTCTGTACTTTTCCTCCTGAGCCTTGGTAAGTGGCTGATAAAGCATCTTAAGCTCCAGCGCACGCTCCACATATGGTCCGTCTCCGAACCACAGAATGAGCTCATCGCAGGCATCTATACACTTATCGGCTTTTCCGGCCTTGTGGTATAGATATGCAAGCTCATATGCCCACTCCTCAGTGTATTCTTCATCCTTGTACTCTTCAAGAATAGTGATAAGCTCATCAAATGAAGCTCCCTGCCCTTTTTTGATGGCATATCTTAATACATACTTCATATCATCATGAGGCGCTATCTCAACAAACTCATCATAATACTCTGTAGCAGCATCATAATCCCCCATCTTGATGGCGACCTCAGCCAGTCTGTATATAATCATCCTGCCGATTGGTGAACGGTCATAGGCCATTAAAAGTATGTCCCTTGCATCCTGGTATCTTTCGGCCTTCTCGTAGATTTCGCCGATTTTAACGAGTGTATTTACATTTTTAATTTTGTTCCAATTTATGCTATCCGCAATCTCTGCTGCGCTCATATAGCCCTCCTCGGCGCTTAGGGCTTTTATCTGATCCAGCTTGAGATTGTATTCGTATTTATCCACTTATTTCACCTACTCGTATTTAAGCTTATTATTTTTGGTATCTACGCCTGTTGTCTTTGTATAATCCCTTGTGTCCTCAGGAAGCTTCTTTTTCCTGAGAGCATAATTAACAACTCTTTTCACAATATAGTATATCACAGCAAAGGTTGGAACACCAAGTAACATTCCAAGAAAACCAAACATTCCTCCGCCGATTAGTATGGCAAACATAACCCAGAAGGTCGAAAGACCGGTAGATGAGCCAAGTATCTTAGGCCCTATTATATTGCCATCCACCTGCTGCAGCACGACAATAAATATCAGAAGATAAAGCGCATGCCACGGACTCTGAATTACTACTATGAGTAACGATGGAATTGCACCGATAAACGGTCCGAATACCGGAATCACATTTGTGACGCCGATAATCACTGCAACGAGCACCGATGATGGAATCCTTAAAATCAGACATCCGAAATATGCAATCACACCTATAATCAGTGAATCTATAATCTTACCGCTTATGAAGCCTCCAAAAATCTCATTTGTCTTTCTGATCGTCTCAATGATGATATTGCCTGTCTTTGGCTTGCAGACAGCATATATTATCTTTTTGCTCTGTCCTGCGAGAGTCTCCTGAATACTCATCACATAGACCATCACGATTATTCCGATAATAAAATTAAATAAGCCTCTGACTACCGAAATCACACCGGTTGTAATCTGTGCAACATACTTCTGTGCCTCAGGAATCAGCTTTTCTGTGGCATAATCCTCAATGTAGTCGGTTGCATTCTGTAAACCTGTGCTCGCGAGCTCAGCAATTTTGCTGTCCCCGAAATTGCCGTTCTTTATCATGTTGATGAATGCCGCAACATCATTTGGCAGTGTCTTCATAAGTCCTGATATACTTGCTATGACAGAAGGCACAATAGCCGCAATGAGGAGCGAAATAATCGCTACCAGAATAATAACCGAGCCTGTGATTGCAAGAGCTCTTGAAACCTTTCGCAGCTTGCTTTCGCTTTTCATCTTTTTGGAAAGAAGCTTTTTAAAGCATCTTTCCAGCCACAGCATGACAGGATTCATCAGGTATGCAAGCACAAGTCCCATTATAATAGGCATTGCTGCCGCAAGCAGCTTGCTCCATATGCCTGCAAAGCCCTCAAATCTGTACAGTGCAAAGAAAAACAGTATACTGACTGCAAACGTGACAAATACCATGACACCTATTCTGATCAGATGTGGCCATTCCTCACGCCCCGGGTGCGAATTCTGCTTCGCACCCTTATCTGCATTTATCTCAATGTTTGATTTTTTACCAGCTTTTCCGGTTTCTTCCATCGGATTAAACTCTCCTTATTTACGATTATAGTTGATGAGACATCCCTTTAATATTATCTCTCTTTCATCATCTGTGAGCTCACCCATCTTCAGTGTAAATGGCTTTAATTCACCATCCTTGACAACATATGCCTCAAACTCCGTCTTTGCATCCTCGATTTCCTTCTTGATTCCCGGAAGGAAGATATAGTCGAGGTTGTGGAACGGAAGCTCTCCCTCATCGATGATGAATGGAAGCATTCCCCAGTTGATAAGGTTTGAACGGTATCTCTTTGTGGCATACTCGTTTGCGATATTTGCCCAGCCTCCGAGTACCTTCTGGCAGCTGGCAGCCTGCTCTCTTGCTGAGCCGTCACCCGGCTTAACAGCAAAAATTGTGCTTCCGAAGCCCATATTCTCATGGCTTGCCTCAGGGAATTTTTTCTTTACTACTCCCATGATTTCAGCAACCTCAGGAACAGCCTTTCCTGCGCACTCACCACTCTCTATAGCCTTCTGGGCCTTCTGGATTTCCTTTGCTCTGCCTACATACTCAGGATCCTTTCTTGAAAGTGCGAACTCTGCAAGTCCAAGAGGGTTTGAACGATATGAAGATGTCTCTCCTGAAGGAATGAGCTCATCTGTTGTAGTAACAGGATCATGAATCTCTGAAACCACCTTAAGGAGCATATTCTCCGGAAGCGCACTCATTGCCGGCCAGTCCTTAATGTTTGGTCCGAACTGGATTTCAACTGAAGGATCTGCCACTCCATGGCTGTCAAATACACGGTTCTCATATATAGTCTTGTCAAAGAAATATTTTGGCTTTGTAAAGTTGACATCAATATCCGCTGCTGATGTAAGGAAGCCCTTGTTTGCTGCTGTTGCAGCGATTGAACGTGCATCCATGAGTGCCACTGAGCTGATCTGTCCGTTCTGTACCTTAGAACCCTCTCTGTTAGGGAAGTTTCTTGTTGAATGACGGATAGAGAATGCGTTGTTGGCAGGTGTATCCCCTGCACCAAAGCAAGGTCCGCAGAAAGCAGTCTTTACGATTGCACCTGTCTCAAGAAGCTTTGCTACAGCTCCGTTTTTCACAAGCTCCATGTATATTGGAGTAGATGCCGGGTAAACACTCAGTGTAAACTCGTCTGCTCCGATTGAATGTCCGTTTAATATGTCAGCCGCATCGCAGATATTCTCAAATCCACCGCCTGCACAGCCTGCGATGATTCCCTGGTCTACATACAGTTTTCCGTCTCTTACCTTACTCTTTAAATCAAGCTTCACCTTGCCGTCAAAGCTTACCTCAGCTCTCTTCTCACAGTCATCGAGAATATCCATGAGGTTTGCATTGAGCTCATCGATAGTGTAGGTATTGCTTGGGTGGAATGGCATAGCTATCATTGGGCGGATCTGGCTTAAATCAATCTCAATAAATCTGTCGTAGTAAGCCACCTCACCCGGATTAAGCTCCTTGTGGTCCTCAGCCCTACCGTGAATCTCAAAGAATTCCTTAACCTGGTCATCTGTTCTCCAGATAGAAGAAAGACATGTAGTCTCTGTTGTCATAACATCGACACCTATACGGAAGTCAACGCTCAGATTAGACACACCCGGTCCTACAAACTCCATAACTTTGTTCTTTACGAAGCCGTTTCCGAATACCTCTCCGATAATTGCAAGTGCGACATCCTGTGGTCCAACGCCTTTGATTGGCTCTCCTGTCAGGTAAATGCCTACTACCTCAGGCATATCAATATCATATGTCTGTTCAAGAAGCTGCTTAACAAGCTCAGGTCCACCCTCGCCGACTGCCATAGTACCAAGTGCACCATAACGTGTATGTGAATCAGAACCAAGAATCATCTTTCCACCACCAGCTAACATTTCTCTCGCAAACTGATGAATAACTGCCTGATGAGGTGGTACATAGATTCCGCCGTACTTCTTTGCACATGTGAGACCAAACATGTGGTCATCCTCATTGATTGTTCCACCAACTGCACAAAGGCTGTTGTGACAGTTTGTAAGTACATACGGGATAGGGAATTTCTCAAGTCCTGAAGCTCGTGCTGTCTGGATGATACCTACAAATGTGATATCATGCGATGTAAGCTTATCAAACTTAATCTGAAGCTTGTCCATATTGCCGGATGTATTGTGCTCCTTTAAAATACCGTAAGCAATTGTCTCCTGCTTAGCTGTCTGTTTATCGATGTCCATGCCGGTCTTGCTTTTGACAGCTGCCTGAGCCTCTGGTCCATCAATTATTACTTCCTTACCGTTTAAAAGGTAAGCACCATTTTCATATAATTTCACTTATTCTACCTCCGTATGTGTATTTCAAAATTCTTTTATTTACTATTATATAATATTATAGGTAATTGTGGCAATAAATAAATCACCATCTACCTTAATTTCGAATTTTCCTCCCATCAAATGGGTCAGATTCTTTGCAATCGAAAGTCCAAGTCCACTTCCTTCAGTGGTTCTCGACCTCTCTCCCCTCACAAAACGCTCTGTCAGGTCTACATTTCCGTTGCTTACTATGTCAAGCTCGTTCTTAGACACATTCTTTATTGTAAAAACTGCCTTTTTATCTGCCTTTTCAAGCTCTACATATACTCTGGTATTTTCCAGTGCATATTTTGCGGCATTAGTATACAGATTTTCAATAGAGCGGTAAAGCTGACGCCCATCCGCATAGATAAATATCTGTTCTGATGGAATTTTTGTAACTATTGTGAGATTTCTCGACTCAAAGCGCTCATTGAATTCACCTCCGGTCTGGTATAAAAGCTCAACCAGATCAAGCTTTTGCATATTGAGCTTCACATTTCCCGAGGTAATCTTTGATGTCTCTACCAAATCCTCTGTAAGCTGCTTTAAGCGCTGTGACTTTTCCTCCAGCACATGTATATAGTATTTGGCATTTTCATTTTCCAGATTTTCCCTCTTAAGCAGGTCAACATAGTTGACTATTGAAGTCAGAGGTGTCTTTATATCGTGTGATACGTTTGTTATTAGGTCTGCCTTTAGTTTTTCATTTTTAAGACTCTCATTTACCGAGCTCATAAGACCCTGGCGTATATGGTTGACAGCCTCCGCCACCTTTTTCTGCTGCCCATGAAACTCATTGACATTAAGTGTAGTGTCAAGCGCTCCTTCCGAGATAGCTTCAAGAGCCTCCTGTATGCGCATTATCTCTTTGGTTTTTTGTGTGTGGATATCCTTTTTCTCAATAACTCTTTTCAAAAGCTCATAGCCCTTGTACATCAGGCTGTGTGTGTAAAGTATATTGCCTTTTATCTTCCTTACAATGCTCTGGTATAAAATAATAAAAGCCAGATCAAACAAAAAAGTAAATGTGCCGGCCGTCATAATGAGTGATGCATAGTCAAAATGCTGGTTTTTTACGCCTGAAATCACTTTTCCCATAAATACCATGAGCAGTGTAAATATCACTAGCATCACATCAGAGTATACCTTGTCAATCGGTAAATAGTATATTGTATAATCATCCTCTGATTTTCTGCCTGCCACGTTTGCCATATATGCCAGGCTCACAAAGCTGCCTACCAGACCCGCAAGCGATATTAGTGTATAGATATCAATATTTCCATGCGCATCGTGCCTGAATGCATAGCCTGTGGCAAACACTCCTGTCACCATAAGTATCATGCATAGCTGATGTAAAACTATGACCGCTGCTTTTTTTCCTATCGTATACTGCTTCATTTGTTGTCCTCTATCTTATAGCCTACTCCCCAGACCACCTTCAGATATCGCGGCTCCTTAGGATTTATCTCTATTTTTTCCCTGATATGTCTGATGTGCACAGCAACTGTATTGTCGGCGCCTATCGCCTCCTCGTTCCATATACTCTCATATATTTCATTTATTGAGTAGACCTTTCCCTTGTTTTTAAGGAGTAAAAGCAGAATATTGTACTCAATCGGTGTGAGCTTTACCTCCTCGCCATCCACAGTCACCTTTTTTAAATCATCATTTACCAAAAGGCCTCCGGCTTCATAAACCTTGTCTCCGGCTGCATCATTGCTTGACAGAGTGGTATATCTGCGAAGCTGTGACTTTACCCTTGCCACAAGCTCAAGCGGATTAAAAGGCTTTGTGACATAATCATCAGCTCCCACATTGAGGCCTAAAATCTTGTCAGCATCCTCTGTCTTTGCCGATAGAATGATTATCGGCACCCTGCTTTCCTTTCGTATCTGCAAAGTGGCTCTTATTCCGTCGAGCTTTGGCATCATGACATCTATTATCATGAGGTCTATTTTTTTATTCTTCATAATTTCAACCGCCTGTATGCCGTCGTAAGCCTTCTCCACGTCGTAGCCCTCCTGCATCAGGTAAATCTCAATTGCCTCAACTATTTCCTTGTCGTCATCACAAACTAATATTGTCATATTATCCTCCTTCTATGAATTTTGAACAGAAACCTTCTCCTGCCGTTAGTCAGCTATATTTTATCAGATTATCCACTTTGTTTTTCTTAAAATCTGCTTAATATTACCCACTTTTAAATATAAGCCAAAAAGCAGCCGTTCTGTTTTGAACTGCTGCTTTATATTACATAGGTGTGTTTCATTTCCCTTTATTTCCGGTGATGCTCTGCCACATTCTGTGGATACCGTCTGTGAGCTCCTTCCCTTCCTTTGTGTTGATAACAGGTGGATTGCCGGCTTTTCTGCTTATTGCCTTATAATCCTCATCAACAGACGATTTTGAGCCGGCAGCCTTGGCTTCATCCTTATCATTGCTATGATTTAATCCGGCATCAGGTGTATCGTCTGCAAGCTTCACTTCACCCACTACACCATCTCCCAGGTCCTCGCCCTCAGCAAGTCCCAGTTTTCTGATATAATCCATATTTACCTTGATTTCAGTCTGTCTGTTTGCATAGATGGACTTCTCTTCATTGTCAATAGTACGCTCCTCTACAGGTTTACCTGCATTTTTCTGACGTTCTATCTCCTTATTTCTGTCATCGATAATCTTAAGATACTTCTCCGTATCGGACAAATCCTGAAGCTGTCCCTTGAGCTCATACTGGTTAGTTTTAACTATCTTCTCCTGCTCTGCAATCTTATCCTTCATATTCTTGCACAGCTTTTCAAGTGACTCGTTGGTATCATTGATGATATCACGCACTCTTGAAAGCGCCTCATCCGTATAGATAACCGATGCTGCATACACATCCTCAGCCTTTCTGCTTGCATCCCAGACTATCTGATCCCCCTTCTTTCTGAACTCTCTCTCTGCGTGATTGCGACTCTGTTCAGTAAGCTCATACTCATCCTGTATTGCATATATACACTTATTCAGCTCAGCAAGTAAATCTATCATTTGCTGCTTGTTTATGATCACCCTGCTCGGCTCCGGCTTATACGGCTCCGCCTTTGAGAGCATGATATGAATTTCTCTTAGTACCTTTTCTGTTTTATCGTTCGCATTCATTTTCTATTTCCTCGGATTTAAATTAACATTATAACTATTCAGGGTGGTTCTGAATACTCACCACTTACCCATATTTTATATGAAAATCCGCTTCTCGTAAATAGCCAAATGAATAATAATAGCTACTGATTACAGCCCTTTATAATTAAATCAATCCCGCTGCCGCATTTCTCAGCTCATCTGCCGCATGCTTTATCTCGGCAGCCTGCTCTTCGCTCACATTTCCGGGCTTTGTCCTTGAAATAAGCTTCTTCACATACGAAAGCGATGATTTCACACTTTTTTTCTGTGCGCTGTCCATAGCCTTTCTTTTTTCCTTGTCAGCCATGACATTTTCCACCTGGCGCACAAGCGTATCAGCCTCACTTCTTGCATCAATATAAGCCTTTCTCTGTCCGTCTGTTGCCTCATACTCCTGCGCCTCACGGATAGCCTGCTCAATCTCAGAATCAGACAAATTTGAGCTTGCGGTAATCGTAATCTCCTGATGCTTTCCTGTGCCCAGGTCCTTTGCAGAAACCTGCACAATGCCATTTGCATCTATATCAAACGTCACCTCTATCTGCGGCACACCTGCCGGAGCCGGCTTGATGCCCTTTAGCCTGAAGTTTCCAATCAGCTTATTGTCCCTTGCAAACTGCCTCTCACCCTGCAGTACCTTTATATCCACAGAGGTCTGGAAGCTTCCTGCAGTTGTAAAAATCTGGCTGTATCTCGTAGGAATAGTCGTATTTCTGTCAATAATTTTGGTTGAGACACCACCGACCGTCTCAATTCCGAGTGAAAGCGGTGTGACATCCATCAGTATAATCTCTGCCGCACTGCTGCCTGCGACAATTGCTCCACCGAGCTTGCCGCCCTGTACTGCTGCACCGAGTGCCACGCACTCGTCAGGATTTAGGTTGTGTGAAGGCTCTTTTCCTGTAATTCTTCTGACCTCCTCAACAACAGCCGGCACACGTGTAGAGCCTCCTACCAACAGCACCATTCCAAGCTCTGCTGCGGAAATCCCCGCATCTGAAAGTGCCTGATTGACAGGAATAGCAGTTCTCTCCACCAGATCCTTTGTTATCTCATTAAACTCAGCCCTTGTGAGGTTCATCTCCATGTGGACCGGCTGTCCCTTTACAGTGGTGATAAATGGCAGGTTGATAGTGGTTGAGGATGAGGATGAAAGCACCTTTTTTGCCTTCTCAGCCTCCTCCCTGACACGCTGCATAGCAGTATTATCCTTTCTCAGATCCACATTCTGCTGTCTGTAAAACTCTGTGACAAGATAATTCGTGATTCTCTCATCAAAATCATCTCCACCCAGATGATTATCACCGGCTGTGGCAAGCACCTCTATCAGATTGTCCCCTATTTCGATAACAGACACATCGAAGGTTCCTCCTCCGAGGTCGTAGACAAGAATTTTCTGCTGCTGTCCGTGGTCCAGTCCGTATGCGAGTGCCGCAGAGGTTGGCTCATTTATGATTCGAAGCACATTAAGCCCCGCAATCCTTCCTGCATCCTTAGTTGCCTGCCTCTGCGCATCCGAAAAATATGCAGGAACTGTGATTACGGCGTCTGTCACTGCCTCACCAATATAGTCCTCTGCATCCTTTTTCAGCTTTCTGAGAATCATAGAAGAAATCTCAGGAGCTGAATACAGCTTTCCGTCCACTTTTGCCCTGAAATCGCTTCCCATCTGTCTCTTTATTGAGAAAAATGTCCTGTCCACATTGACTGCAGCCTGCCTCTTTGCAGCCTCGCCAACCAGTCGCTCTCCATTTTTTGTAAAAGCCACTACAGACGGAGTTGTTCTCTGACCCTCGCTGTTAGTTATGACTACCGGCTGATTGTTCTCCAATACTGCCACACAGCTGTTTGTTGTTCCTAAATCTATACCTATAACCTTGCCCATTTTATGCCTCACTGTTTTTTTATTTAAGTCTCATAAATAATTGATTTTTTTGACTTACTATTTCATCCTAATACTACTTTAAGCTTGGAAAATTCACTCGTCAAGGCATGAGGCTGTTATTTCAGAGAATGTTTATACTTTTAATTTTTATATCACAACATAACAACAAAGGCACCGCCGAAGCAGTGCCTTTGTTGATTAGTTTATAGGTTGGATTAAATGATAATTGAGGATTGCTTATTCACTTACTTTCTTTTTGAGTAATCCGAGTAATCCACATGCAATGAAAGATCCGATTACTAATGCAACAAGATACATTAACGGATTTCCGATTGTAGGAACTACGAAGATTCCTCCGTGAGGTGCCATGAGTGTACATCCAAATGCCATTGAAAGTCCACCTGCCACTGCTGAACCGACTA
>ENA-OOZX01001833-OOZX01001833.1-human-gut-metagenome-genome-assembly--contig:-NODE-1833-length-12383-cov-2.890250_pt1 | contig 12383 bp, 10 predicted proteins | sample MGYA00241048_ERZ501412 | MGnify/ENA primary metagenome ERZ501412 (study PRJEB25962, sample SAMEA2042518) | human gut metagenome | biome: human gut; feature: human-associated habitat; material: faeces... | reverse complement strand
TCAAGCAGTTTTAAAAGTAGGTTCAACAGGATATTCTACAGGAGCACATGCACACTTTGAAGTAAGAAAAAACGGAAAAGTTACAAGTCCAATGCCATACATAACAAATGGAATAGTACCAAATTCAGAAGAAGACAAAGCACAAAGTGAACAAGACAGTACAATAAATACAACCAATACATCAAACACAGTAGAAGCAACAAATACAACAGCAGAAAATAAAACAGAAAATTCAGAAACAAAACAGCAAACAACAACACAATAAAATTAAAAAATAAAAAAATTAAAAATCACAAATTACCACACAAATTCCTGTGCAAAACAAAAAGACAAAGTCAGGAAAAAGGAGGAACAGATGAGAAGCATAAGTCAAAAAATAGTATGTCTAATATTAATATTTATAATAATATTTAGCACAAATTCAGCATTTGCAACAACTGAACAAGAACAACTTGAAGCACAAAAACAAGAAAATGAAAAAAAGCAAAATCAAATAGAAGCTGAAAAAAAAGAAGTAACAAATGAAAAAGAATCAACACAAAAAGAAGTAGACAATATAAACTCACAAATACAAGATTATCAAACTGAAATTACAAATTTAGATATACAAATAGCTAATGCAAATCAACAAATAGAAGACTCAAATAGCAAACTAGAAAAAGCACAAAAAGAATATGAAAGTCAACAACAAATGCTTGAAGAAAGAATAGTAGCACTATATGAAGCAGGAGATACAACATACCTAGACATTTTACTATCATCAGAAAGTTTAACTGATTTTATTTCAAGTTACTACATAGTTTCAGAAATAGCACAATGTGATTTAGATCTATTAAAAGAAATAGACAAACAAAAAAATGAAATAGAAACAGCAAAAAAAGAAATAGAAGAAAGCAAACAAACTCTAACAACAGCAAAAGCAAGCAAACAACAAGTATCAACACAATTACAAGCAAAAAAGAATGAAAAATCAACAGTAGTAGCACAATTATCTAGCCAAGAACAAGAATTACAAAAAGAAATAGACCAACTAACACAAGATAACGTACAAATTCAACAAAATATAGCAGCAGCACAAGCAAGATACAAAAAACAATTAGAACAATTAAAAGCACAAGAAGAAGCAAAAAGAAAAGCGCAAGAAGAACAAGCAAAGAAAAATAACGGAAAAACAAACAATAGCAGTTCTACAAATAGTAATAGTTCAACAAGCAACGGTGGAGGAAGCTCAACAATCAAAAACTCAAATGGATTTATCAGACCAGTAAGTGGAGGATCAATATCTACAAATGGATATTATTCAAGTGGAAGATTCCATGGAGCAATAGACTATGCGGTTAGCTCAGGATCACCGGTATATGCAGCAGCAGATGGAGTAGTATTAACAGTAGGAAGTCTAACATACAGTTATGGAACACATGTAATTATACAACATTCTAATGGATTACAAACAATATATGGACATGGAACAGCAGGATCTGTATGTGTATCACCAGGACAAATAGTATCACAAGGACAAGTAATAATGAAAAGTGGAAGCACAGGAAATTCAAGTGGACCACATTTACACTTTGAAGTAAGAAAATCACCATATAATTATAAATATAGTGCAACAAAATATGGAGACGACTCAAGAGTAAATCCTAACAATTATTTTTAAAAATGTAAAAAAGGGAAGTAATATCCCTTTTTATATTATAATAAAATAACAATATAAAAACTTCAGTATGAAAGGATGAAAAAAAGGATGAAAAAACAAACAACATATAAAATTTATAAAACTGCAATGATAATAATACTAACAGCTTTTATCACTTTTATAATAACATCAATAGGAATGTATAAATATATAGAAGGAGACGGAAAAATATCAGCATTAGTAGACAGCACAAGTAACGACATAGCAGTAAATTTAGCAAAATATAAAGAAATATTAAATAAATACTATTTAGGAGATATTGACGAAGAAAAACTAGCAGAAGGATCAATAAAAGGATATATAGAAGGATTAGATGACCCATATACAGAATATATATCAAAAGAAGAAATGAAAGACTACATGGAAGACACTTTAGGAAATTATGTAGGAATAGGAATATACATGACAGCAGACAAAAAGCAAGACAAAGTAAAAGTAATATCACCAATAAAAGGATCACCAGCAGAAAAAGCAGGAATAGAACCAGGAGATATAATAGTAAGTGTAAATGGAAAAACATATAAAGCAAGTGAAATGTCAGCAATGTCAAATGATATAAAAGGAGAAGAAGGAACAGAAGTAGAAATAACAATATTAAGAGGAACAGAAACAAAAGAATTCAAAGTAAAAAGAGAAAAAATAAAAGTAAATCCAGTAGAAGGAAAAGTATTAGACAATAATATAGGATATATCAAATTTACATCATTTGATGAAACAACAGCAGACGATTTCAAAAACAAATATGAAGAACTAAAAAAATCAAATATAAAATCATTAATAATAGATTTAAGAAATAATGGTGGAGGACTAGTAGAACAAGCATTAAAAATAGCAGACTATATAACAGAAAAAGATTCTGTACTATTATATGAAGTTGACAAAAACGGAAAAGAAGAAGTAAAAAAATCAGAAAATGATCCAATAATATCAGAACCAATAATAATACTAACAAACGAAAACACAGCAAGTGCCTCAGAAATATTAGCAGGAGCATTAAAAGATTTAGGAAAAGCAACAATAGTAGGAACAAAAACTTATGGAAAAGGTGTAATACAACAAATTTTAACAGTAAAAGACGGAAGTGGAATAAAACTAACAGTAGAAGAATATCAAACACCTAACCGAAACAAAATAAACAAAATAGGAATAGAACCAAATGAAACAGTAGAATTACCAAGTGATGTAGAAAGTGTATTAAATGTACCAGAAGACAAAGACACACAACTACAAAAAGCACAAGAAATAGCAAATAAAAACAAATAATAATGGTTTCAAACAAGAACACAATTAGACAGGTAGAAAGGATGAAATAAAAATGAACTTAGCAAATAAATTAACAATATTCAGAATGATATTAGTACCAATAATGGTAATAATTCCATTTTTGGGAATAGAAAATGAAATACTAGGAATACCATTAACATATATAATAATAGATATAATATTCATAATAGCATCAATAACAGACAAACTAGATGGATATATAGCCAGAAGCAGAAAACAAGTAACAACGTTAGGAAAATTCTTAGACCCAATAGCAGATAAAATTTTAGTCTTAGCAGCAATGGTAATGCTAGTAGAATTTGGAAAAATACCAGCATGGATACCAATAATAGTATTAGCAAGAGAATTTATAGTATCAGGTTATAGATTAGTAGCAATAGAAAAAGGCGGAAAAGTAATAGCAGCATCAAAATGGGGAAAACTAAAAACAGTAACACAAATGATAGCAATAATACTAGCATTTTTGGATTTATATCCATTTGGTGAATGTTTTAAAGGTTATTTGCAAGGTTCAGACTTTATACTAAACTTAACAGTAACAATAATGATGATAATTCAAACTATAGCAACAGTATTTTCAGGAATAGAATATCTAAAAAATGGAAAAGAATTACTAAAATAGACTTGACAAAATTCAAGTTCTGTCTTAATATATAACGAAGGCGGACATTATAAAAAAATAAAAAGTCCGCATATTTATTTGTGTAAAAAATAATAAAAAATTTCTACACAAAAGCACAAAACAAGAAGAAAGGAAGTAATCAGATGGAAGAAAAAGAAGTAATACTTACACAAGAAGGACATGATAACTTAGAAAAAGAATTAAATTATTTAAAAACAGAAAAAAGAGCAGAAATAGCAGAAAGAATAAAAGTAGCATTAGGATTTGGAGACTTATCAGAAAACTCAGAATATGACGAAGCAAAAAATGCACAAGCAGAAAACGAAGTAAAAATAGCAGAATTAGAAAACAAATTAAGACATGCAAAAATAATTGATGAAAAAGAAATAGACACAGAAACAGTACAAATAGGAAATGTAGTAAAAGTGCATGACTTAGAATTCGACGAAAAAGTAGAATACACAATAGTAGGATCAACAGAAGTAGATCTTACAGAAAACAAAATATCAAATGAATCTCCACTAGGAGAAGCATTATTAGGAGCAAAAAAAGGAAATACAGTTGAAGTAAATGCACCAGCAGGAATAATGAAATACAAAATATTATCAATAACAAAATAATTTATACAAATAAAGTATTGATTTTTTGCGAAAAATATACTATAATAAGAATGTCAAAAAAATAAGGCCTTTTACTTAGCCTACTAGCACACACCAAACTGTAAGCTCAGTTAAAGGAAAAAATGAAAGAGAGGTGCAAAAAATGACAAAGGAAAGAAAACAAGAAATAATCAACACATATAAAAGAGAAGAAAAAGACACTGGGTCACCAGAAGTACAAATCGCTCTTTTAACAGAAAGAATCAATGAATTAACAGAACACTTAAAAGTACATGTAAAAGACAACCATTCAAGACGTGGTCTATTAAAAATGGTAGGAAAAAGAAGAAACTTATTAAACTACCTAGCAAAAAAAGATGTACAAAGATACAGAGACATCGTAGAAAAATTAGGATTAAGAAAATAATATTTAATAAAAAGCCTATGCTTTATTTTGGCATGGGCTTTTAATAAAGTTAAAAAACAAAAGTACAAATAGAAAAAATAGATAAAAAATATATAAAAAATAGATAAGAAATAGATAAAAGTAATAATTTTTGCACACAAAACAAATAAAAAAGAGAGAACCAACAAAATAAAATAAATTTTATTAGGAGGAAAAAATAAATGTTTAAAAGTTATGAAACAGAACTAGCAGGAAGAAAGCTAGTAATAGAAACAGGAAAAATGGCAGAACTATCAAACGGAAGTGTAATAGTAAGGTATGGAGAAACTGTAGTAATGGTAAATGTAACAGCATCAAAAGAACCAAGAGAAGGAATAGACTTTTTCCCACTATCAGTAGACTACGAAGAAAAATTATATGCAGTAGGAAAAATACCAGGATCATTCCAAAAAAGAGAAGGAAAACCAGCAGACAAAGCAATACTAACATCAAGAGCAATAGACAGACCACTAAGACCACTATTCCCAAAAGACTTCAGAAATGATGTAGTAGTTGTTGCAACAGTATTATCAGTAGAACAAGACAACTCACCAGAAGTAGCAGCAATGATAGGAGCATCAGCAGCACTATCAATATCAGACATACCATTTGGAGGACCAACAGCAGCAGTAAATGTAGGATTAGTAAATGGAGAAATAGTAATAAATCCAACAGAAGAACAAAGAAAAATATCAGACTTAACACTTACAGTAGCAGGAACAGAACAAAAAATAGCAATGATAGAAGCAGGAGCAAACGAAGTATCAAATGAAGTAATGCTAGAAGCAATCAAAAAAGGACACGAAGAAATAAAGAAAATCTGCAAATTTATAGAAAATATGAAAGAAGAAATAGGAAAACCAAAATTTGAATACAAATCATTTGCAGTAGACCACGATTTATATGAATATATAGCAGAAAAATTTACAGAAGAAATGAAAGAAAAAGTACAAGAAAAAGATAAAGAAACAAGAGACAATAACATAGCAGAATTAACAGAAAAAATATCAAACGACTATGCAGAAAAATTTGGAGAAGAAGCATTTGAAGAAAACAAACAACAAATAGGAGAAGCAATATATAAATTAGAAAAAAAATGTGTAAGAGACATGATATTCTATGAGCATAAAAGAGTAGACGGAAGAAAAATAGACGAAATAAGACCATTATCATGCGAAATAGACCTATTACCACGAGTACATGGAAGTGCACTATTCACAAGAGGACAAACACAAGTATTATCAGTAACAACATTAGGAATGATAAGTGAAGAACAAACATTAGACGGATTAGATAACGAAGAATCAAAAAGATATATGCACCAATACAATTTTCCAGCATATAGCGTAGGAGAAGCAAGACCATCAAGAGGACCAGGAAGAAGAGAAATAGGACATGGAGCATTAGCAGAAAAAGCATTAGTACCTGTATTACCATCAAAAGAAGAATTTCCTTATGCAATAAGAGTAGTATCAGAAGTATTATCATCAAATGGATCAACATCACAAGCAAGTATATGTGGAAGCACATTATCATTAATGGCAGCAGGAGTACCAATAAAAAGACCAGTAGCAGGAATATCAACAGGATTAGTAACAAATCCAGAAGACGAAAACGACTATGTAATGTTAACAGACATACAAGGACTAGAAGACTTTTTTGGAGACATGGACTTCAAAGTAGGAGGAACAGAAAAAGGAATAACAGCAATACAAGTAGACATAAAAATAGATGGCTTAACTTATGACATAATAGCAGAAGCATTTGAAAGAACAAAAGTAGCAAGACAATACATACTAGACAAAATAATGAAACCAGTAATAAGCGAACCACGAACAGAAATATCAAAATATGCACCACGTATAGTATCAACACAAATAAAAGTTGAAAAAATCAAAGATGTAATAGGACCTGGAGGAAAAGTAATAAATAAAATAATAGAAGAAACAGGAGTAAAAATAGACATAGAAGAAGATGGAAAAGTATTTATATATTCATCAGATTCAGAGAAAGCAGTAGAAGCTTTAGATATGATAGAAGACATTGTTAGAGATGTAGAAGTTGGTGGAATCTATTATGGAGAAGTAACAAAAATAATGCCATTCGGAGCATTTGTAGATTTAGGATGTGGAGGAAAAGAAGGTTTAGTACACATATCAAAAATCTCAAATGAAAGAATAAAAAATGTAGAAGATGTATTACATATAGGACAAAAAGTAACAGTAAAAGTAACAGACATAGACGACCAAGACAGAATAAACCTAACAATGAAAGACCTAAAAAACTAAACAAACTAAATAAATATAGCTTAATGTTATGCAAAAAATAAAACAAAGTAATAAAAATATAGGAGGCAAAAGCATTGAAAGTAACAGAATTTGACTATGAATTGCCAGAAGAACTAATAGCACAAACACCAATAGAAAAAAGAGACGAATCAAGACTAATGGTTCTAAACAGAAAAAACAACACAATAGAACACAAAACATTTAAAGACATAATAGACTATTTAGAACCAGGAGACTGCTTGGTAAGAAACAACACGAAAGTAATACCAGCACGTATATATGGAAAAAAAGAAACAGGAGCAAATATAGAATTTTTGTTATTAAATAATATAGAAGGAGACATCTGGGAGACAATAGTAAGACCAGGAAACAAATTACACATAGGAACAAAAGTAATATTTGGAAATGGACTACTAACAGCAGAAATATTAGACACAATGCCAGGAGGAACAAGAAAAGTATTATTTACCTATAAAGGAATATTTAATGAAATATTAGACAAAATAGGATTAATGCCATTGCCACCATATATACACGAAGAATTAAAAGAAAAAGACAGATATCAAACAGTATATGCAAAATATGAAGGCTCAGCAGCAGCACCAACAGCAGGGTTACACTTCACAAACGAACTATTAGAAAAAATAGAGCAAAAAGGTATAGATATAGCAAATGTAACATTACACGTAGGAATAGGAACATTTAGACCAGTAAAAGAAGACACAGTAGAAGCACATGAAATGCATTCAGAACATTTTTATATAAAACAAGAAGACTGTGACAAAATAAATAAAGCAAAGAAAAATGGAAAAAGAGTAATAGCAGTAGGAACAACATCATGTAGAGTATTAGAAACAATAGCAAACCCAGAAAATGGAACAGTAGAACCAATAGAAGGTGACACACAAATATTCATATATCCAGGATATACATTCAAATGCATAGACGGATTAATAACAAATTTCCATTTACCACAATCAACATTATTAATGTTAGTATCAGCATTAGCAGGGAAAGAATACATAATGAAAGCATATAATGAAGCAGTACAAGAAAAATACAAATTTTTCAGTTTTGGAGACGCAATGTTCATATCATAAAAATAAAATAAAATTGAGCAATGCAAAAAATGCACATAAAGAACAAAAGAGGACATTAATAGCATTTGCACACTAATCAGAACATTTTAAAGTCCGCGTCTTTGAACGATAAAAACACACTAAAAATATCAAAAAGGAGCATATCAAATTTGCACAAATGTGCTTAAGGAGGAATTTAAAATAGATGAAACCAGCAGTAACGTATGAACTATTACACAGATGCAAACAAACAGGAGCAAGAAGAGGAGTTGTGCACACACCACATGGAGACATACAAACACCTGTATTTATGCCAGTAGGAACACAAGCAACAGTAAAATCAATGACACCAGAAGAACTAAAAGAAGAAGTAGGAGCACAAATAATATTATCAAACACATATCATTTATATTTAAGACCAGGACACGAAATAGTAAAAGAAGCAGGAGGACTACACAAATTCATGAATTGGGACAGGCCAATACTAACAGACTGTGGAGGGTTCCAAGTATTTAGTTTAAGTGACTTAAGAACAATAAGTGAAGAAGGAGTAGAATTTAAATCACATTTAGACGGAAGTAAACACTTTTTCTCACCAGAAAAAGTAATGGAAATAGAAGAAGCCTTAGGAGCAGACATAATAATGTCATTTGACGAATGTGTAGAATATCCAGCAACATATCAATACACAAAACAATCTATGGAAAGAACAACAAGATGGGCAAAAAGATGTAAAGAAGCACATACAACCAAAAATCAAGCATTATTTGGAATAATCCAAGGGGGATTTTATGAAGATTTAAGAAAAAAATCAGCAGAAGATCTAATTGAATTAGACTTTCCAGGATATGCAATAGGAGGAATAAGTGTAGGAGAGCCAAAAGAAGAATACTTAAAAATGTTATATTATACAGCACCACTTATGCCAAAAGATAAACCTAGATATTTGATGGGAGTAGGAACACCAGATTATTTGATAGAATCAGCAATAGCAGGAATAGATATGTGTGACTGTGTATTACCAACAAGAATAGCAAGAAATGGAACAGCACTTACATGGAATGGAAAAGTAGTAGTAAGAAATGCAACTTATGAAAGAGATTGGGGACCATTAGACCCAGAATGTGATTGCTATACATGTAAAAATTACACAAGAGCATATATAAGACATTTGGTAAAAACAAACGAAATTTTAGGAGTAAGACTATTATCAATACATAACTTAAGGTTCTTGACTAAATTAATGGAAAGAGTTAGAATAGAAATAGAGAACGATAATTTATTAAACTTCAAAAACGAGTTCTATAAAAAATATGGTTACACCAAATAAAGGGGGAATACAGATGAATATAATTGATGAGAATTTTGTAGAAAAATCAAAAAAAGAAAAAACAAAAATGTCCAAAATAATACTAATTATAATAGCAATACTAGTAATAGCAATAATAGGAATAATTATAGCACTAGGATATATAGACAATGCACAACTAAAAGTAACAGTTGACGGACAATTACAAGAAAAAGTAAAAGATATGCTAGTATTTGACGGAGATACAGTATATATATCTATTAGAGATATAGCAAGTTATGTAGGATATCAAAGTTATAGTGGAGACTATGCAGAAAGATCAGAAGCCAAAAACAAATGCTATATACAAAATGACGACGAAATAGCAAATTTTGTACTAGGATCAAACAAAATATATAAATTAGAAACACAAAAAACAAATTCAGATTACACATATTTTTATGCTAAAAAACCAGTAAAAGCAATAAACGGAAAATTATATATATCATCAGATGGATTCCAAGAAGCATTCAATTCAAGTTTTATATATAACCAAGACACAAACCGCATAAAAATATATACAATGAATTATTTAATATCAAGTTACCAACAAACAGTACTAGACAAAGGATTTGCTGAAATGAGTAGCGAATTTCACAACGAAAAATCGATATTTGAAGAAAGACTAGTAGTACAAAAAGACAAAAAACAACTAGGAGTAATAGATTTAAAAGGAAACACAATAATAGAACCAAAATACGAAGAAATAACATATATACCAGAAACAGGCGACTTCTTTGCAAAAAGCAACGGAAAAGTAGGAATAATCTCTAAAGATGGAACAATGAAAGTACAAATATTATATGATAGCCTAAACCTAATGGACAAAGACGCAGGAATATATGAAGCACAAAGAGAAGGAAAATATGGAATAATAGATGTAAAAGGAAATATAAAATTATATATAGAAAATGATGCAATAGGACTAGATATTTCAAAATTTGAAAAAAATGACATACGTAACAAATATTTACTAGTAGACAACCTAATACCAGTAAAGAAAAATGATTTATGGGGACTAGTAGACAAAACTGGAAAAACAATAGTAGACTTCAAATATGACAGTTTAGGATATATAGCATCAAGTAACAAAGACGCATTAAACTTATTAGTAATACCAAACTATAACATGATAGTAACATGCAAAGACAAAAAATATGGACTAATAAACTCATCAGGAGAAGAAAAATTCCCAACAAGAGCAGACGACATTTATATGGTAATAGACTCAGGAACAAAATACTACTATTTGAATTTTGAAGATCAAAGATATGATGTAGAAAAATGGCTAGACTCAATAGGAGTAAAAGCAGTAAAAAATAATGAAACAAAAACCACAACAAGTAGCTCAAGTGAAACAACAAACGAAACTTCAAACACAACGCAAAACAATAGCCAAACACAAGAAACAACACAACAAGACGATACATCATCACAACAAGAAACATCTGAAAATTCAGAACAAAATAGTGAAACATCAAACCAATAAGAGATAAAAGCATAACAAAAATAAAATAACCATTCATAAAAAATATTAATATAAAAAAGAATAAAACAAAAAATTGCAACATACATATATAAAGAGAATGCAAAGGAGAAATATATATGTTTAATGTTGCGATTTTTAAATTAAAAGACATAACCAAATATCTTGTAGTAATAACAATAATAATATTTATTGCAATAACAACTACAAGATTTTTTTCAATAAAAAAAGAAACCCAAATAACAATACCAACACCACAAATATATAAAAAAGCAATAAACAGTCAAATACCAGCAATAGAAGGCTTAGAAAAAGAACAAAACAATGAACTAAATAGAGAAGAACATAAATATGCTCAAATAGCTATAGGAACAGAAATAAGTGCAATAAAAAGTATAAATCAAGAAGAAGCAAAAATAACACAAGAAACAAATAATTCCGAGGAAAAAAATACAGAAAATCAACAAACAGAAGCAAAAACAGAGCAAAACTCAAACAATGAAAATAACCAAAACAATAATGTAAACAACAAAGAAGAAAAAAATGAAGAAGTCAAAACAGGACAAGAAACACAAATAGTAACAAATAACCCAATAAAAGAAACATATAACACCCAATACGGAAAAGTAAAAATAAAAAATGGAACAAAAATCAACTTAACAGAAGAAATAATGACACCAAACATTAGCATAGAAAATAAAAACATATTAATATTTCACACACACAGTTGTGAAAGTTACACATCAAGCAATGCCTTCCCATACACACCAACAGGAACATATAGAACAACAGACTTAAACTATACAGTAACAAGAGTAGGAACAGAACTAGAAAGCCAATTAAAAAAATACAATATACCAGTAACACATAACACAAGTTACCACGATTATCCATCATATAATGGATCATACACACGTTCATTAGCAACAGTAACAAACATATTAAAAACAACACCATCAGACATTATAATAGATTTACATAGAGATGCAATAGGGAGCAGAAGTGACTATGCACCAACTGTAAAAATAGGAGAAGACTATGCGGCACAAATAATGTATGTAATAGGAACAAACCAAGGAGGACTAGAACATCCAAACTGGCAACAAAACTTAAAATTTGCAATAAAAGTACAAGAAAAAGCAGAAGAAATGTTTCCAGGACTATTCAAACCAATAATGCTAACAGAATACAGATATAACCAACATGCCGGAAAATATGCAAGCATAATGGAAGTAGGAGCAACAGGAAACACATTGGAACAATGTCTAACAAGTATGAAATATTTAGCCAAAGTCCTAGACGAGGTAATAAAATAGAAAAAAATATCTGTGGGTGTTTTTTGAGTCCGTCCTCAAAAACACCCAAAATTAAACACCAAATTCATGTAAACCGTATAAATTACAAATATCGCAATCAGAACAAACCACAATTTTTTTTTCAAATATCAAAAGCAACGTATTTGCAAATTCATCAATAGCATTATCAACTAAATGCAAATAAATTTTTTTAGGCAAAACAGAAAGCAAAGTATTC
>ENA-OOZX01001830-OOZX01001830.1-human-gut-metagenome-genome-assembly--contig:-NODE-1830-length-12416-cov-2.561686_pt1 | contig 12416 bp, 6 predicted proteins | sample MGYA00241048_ERZ501412 | MGnify/ENA primary metagenome ERZ501412 (study PRJEB25962, sample SAMEA2042518) | human gut metagenome | biome: human gut; feature: human-associated habitat; material: faeces... | reverse complement strand
AAGAGCTGCCATTCCCAAAAAGGATTTTTGTCCCAACATGAGTTTGTAATCTTTGATCAACAATCCTTTCATTCTTGCTGCCCCCTTTTCATCATAATGATCACATCATCAATTTTCCCTTTTTCAATGGTGATATCCGGATAGTTTTCCTGATAATACTGCCGTTCATTTGTCAGGCAGCTATAACCATACTCTTCTTTCTTATGCGCCAAAATGTACTCCTTTTCAAGCGCCTCGTACTGGTCTGCCTTCACCTTTAAAAGTCCATACTGATCCAAAAGTTTGTCGGTCTCTTCATGCAAAAGAATCTTTCCTTCATCAATCATATAAATGTCATCACAGATTCCTTCCAGATCTGTGGAAATGTGTGAACTAATCAGAATAGAACGTCCCGGAGTTTCCATATATTCTCTTAAAATGTCCAGCATCGCTTCCCTTGCTCCGACATCAAGTCCTGCTGTCGGCTCGTCCATCATTAGAAATTCTGCCTGATGTGTCAATGCAATGATCAGATTCAATTTTGCTTTCGTACCTGTTGAATACTCTTTTATAAATTTATTCAACGGAATCTGATATCTGTCACACATCAGATGGAATTTTTCTGCTTCAAATCTTGGATACAATCTTGCCAGAACTGCCTCAACATCTTTCCCTTTCAAATAACCGCTGAATCCGGCTTCTGCCAGAACAACTCCCAACTCTTCTTTCTCTTTTTCACCTAACTGTTCCGGTGTTTTTCCCATGATCTTTATCTCGCCGCCATCATAAGAAATAAGTCCGAGCATTGCTTTGAATAAGGTACTCTTACCGGCTCCGTTCTCTCCGACCAGACCAGTAATTCTTCCTTTTTCTACGTTTAATGAACAGTCTAACTGAAATTCGCCGTAGCTTTTCTTAACCCCTTTGATTTCTAACATAAGTATTCATCCTCCATGATGAGTTCAAATAATGAACGAATCTCTTCCTCTTTCATTCCGCAGCGCCTTCCCTTCTGGATCGCTGCTTCCAGATCTGTCTCAACTTCTTTTCTGCGTTCTTCTTCCATCAGCTGTGTATTGGATGCCGCAACATAAGTTCCCTTCCCATGAACCGTGACTGTCATGCCTTCCGCTTCCAGATTGTCATATGCTTTCTTCACAGTAAGTGCACTGATCTTCAGTTCCTTTGCCATCGTTCTCACGGACGGCAATATATCATTTTCTTTTAATTCTCCGGAGATAATCTGTGCTTTGATCTGCTCCATAATTTGTTCATAGATTGGTACCATCGACGAATTATTGATTATAATCTTCATATGTTTCCTCCTGTTGTAAACAGTATATAACAGCACAGTACTGTTGTCAACTGTTATATACTGTTTATCTTTTTTTCTGTTGCAAAATATGCGGGGTTTACATTTCCAGAATATGTACCGGCTAATTGGGAAAAGGTCATGCCTGTATAATATTTTATCCCCTTCCCAGATGCATGACACCTGAGAGGGGGATAAAATCTTTTGATATCTGTACCGATACGCCCTTTTGTTATTTATTTTTTCTTCTTATAACCGTCACACTGATCACAGCTGCTACTGCTGCAATTGCTGCCAGTGCATAAAGCATCGGTCTTGCTTCGTCTCCTGTGACTGCTGCTATCTGGTTTTTCAGCTTATTTAACGGTGTCTTTTTTTCTGATTCATGTTCTTTTCCAATGCCCATTGTTCCTTTATTCGGATCTTTTTCCTTATCTGGATTTTTTCCCGGATCTTTATCCTTATCCGGGTCTTTGCTTTCGCCGCCGCTGGTATCTTCTGCTGTCTCAATGACCAGTGTCAGATCCTCGCAGACTTCTTCCAGTGTCAGATATCCGTCCTGGAACTGTTCCGTAACATCTTCCCCGTTCAGAAGAATCCTTGAAACCTTCCATCCTTCTTCCGGTGTGATCCGTATCTTCGGCTCGGCAAAACGATCCACAACAAAGTTATCTATGTTGCCTTCTATCTGATCTTCTTCCCCTTCTATCACTACATCTGCGTGACTTTTTTCCACACGGATATTATGGGAGTCCGGCACGGTTGTACTGATGGTGCTCTGGGAATTCGATGAGTTTCCTGCATCTGCTGCCAGAACGGACATGGTCGTAAAAAACATTGCTGCGATTGCAGCCAGCATAGTCATCACTGTCACAAACACTGCCGTTGTAACGCGGACAGTCTTTTTATCCACAATGATATCCATATTTTCTGTCTTTTTCCTCATATGCACGCCCCCTTACTCACTTTTGTCCACGTATGATATAGTAAATGTCACCGTATCTGCGTACTCTCCGGCCGCCGCCTTCTTCCAGTCTTCTTTTTTAATCGCGATAGTAAGAGGTGTCTCTTCCCCGGCTTTTGTATACTGCGCTGATGTAAATGGCCGGCTTCCCGCCTCATCCTGCGCCAAAATCTGATAAGGAATCACTGCCTTTGAATTGTTGGAATTCTTTAAGTTAAGATCAGATAGCAATGACACCTGGATACATTTTCCATCCTCAATCTGCGCCTGCTCTACTACAATATTCCCGTAAGAGGTTTCTGTCTCATTAAACTGCATGCTTGTATCTACCGGAATCGTCACCTGGTAAGCCGGGTCCACATGATAACTGACTGTCGCACTTCCCGCCGTCTGGGTGGTGGCTGCATAGATTGGATTTTCTGCACATATTAACAGCACTGGAGTCAGTAGTGCGAAAAGAATTCCTGTTCTTATACTTCTCTTTTTCATCGTTCTCCCTCCCGTTACTGTGCAATGATTGTCGTCTCTACATTTGCCCCGTTCATGGCGGAACCATCGGTGAGTGATGCGGTCGTAATCTTGATGGTCGCCGGATATTCTCCCGCTGCAAGTGCCTTCTCTAATGTCACCTCTGTAATCGCCTTCCCCGGTTCCACCATCTTCGATGTGTAAATCGTCTCATCTGTGTCGTTAAGCACGATTTCAAATGTAAAGTAACATGGGTTTCCTTCCGGATTCATCAAGTTCATCTGCACGTCTTTTTTGTCTGCCTCGATCGTAATGGACGGATAGCCCGGTATCCGGATTCCTGTCGGCTTTTCCCCGGTATCGTCTGCCGTCTGGGTCTTCGCATTTGAATCCAGATCCGGCTTAAATGCCGAATCTGAACCTCCTTTTAATTTCATGAAATAAATCAGTCCCGCAATGATGACCGCACACAGACAGATGATAATGACAATAAATATTTTATTTTTTCCTGTATGTTCTTTCATCTGTTTCCTCCTACTCAAATGTAATATCTACATTCAGATTGCTGAGATCATATCGATCCGGTCCTACTCCATGTGCATCAAATTCCAGCGTCAGACTGTCCACATCAATCTTGCTTCCGGTCGTAAGTGTATATTCACAGGTAATCGTTTTACCGTTTTTCTTCTTCAGATCCTCCGTATTTTTCTTCCACTCTGTGTGATCCTTATTATCGGATTTCGTATGGTAGGAAATTCTCAGATCTGAATAACCATCTTTTACCATTTTAATCTTGTAACTAATCCTAATCCTCATCTTTGAATAATTCTGATGTACTGCATTATAGGAAATATTCTTCATATTCAAATGATATCTTGCCGGATCCAGTCCACTGTCTCCGGTTGTCTTTACAGAAGTCTGATTACCGTCTACATAATAAGTAAATCTGGTATACTCATGTTTATCTGTCACACGATATGTATTGCCGGAATTTGATGGTCTGTAAGAATATTTTTGGTTCGCTTTCCAGCTTGCGTATAAGGTAATATTTTTTGCGTCCTGAAGCTGCAGCTCTTTCGTACTCATGTCAAATGCTGTGTTGGCTCCTTCTTTTTTCCAGCCTTTGAACTCCCAGCCGTAACGAGTCGGATCTGACGGGAACTGGTACTTATCACCGTATTTGGTCTTTCTAACTGTCTTCGCTCTTCCGTCACCATAGTCAAATGTAACATTGTACACATTTGCCTCCCATTCCGGATAGAGTGTCACAACGCCTCCATTCACATCGGTCAGCTTCGACACCTTCTGTCGGTCAGAGTAATAAGTCTTCTTGCCCTTCTTATCCACGGTGTACCATCTCTTAAAGGAGTGGCCTTTGCATGTAAATCCGCATTTTGGAAGTGTTACATTTTCCGTGTAATTGACCGTCTTGGCTGCCATGGAACCTTTTGCCTCCGTACCGCTTAAGATAAATGTAATCTGATATGTATTCTCTCTCCAGTTCGCCTTATACTCCCGTTTTTCTATAGAGCCCTGTTTTACAGACACATTGTCACTTACTCCTGTAATTTCGGTTCCACTCCAGCCTGTAAATGTATATCCGGCGCGGACTGGATTTTTCAGTTTAAATACGGTGGTGTCCACGTTGTAAGTCGTCGGATTCTTCTCCCCGGACTTCATGCTTCCGCCATTTAAGTCATAAGTAATCTGGTATGTCTCCCGCTCCCATATTGCTGTGTAAATATGACTTTCTGCCGGCATAGTCGTCGGAAGGTTATCGACTTTCTTGCCATTCTTACTCCAGTTTTTGAAAATGTATCCTTTTCTTGTCGGATTTTCTGGTGTATTTATCTTGTCACCATAATTTCCTTTGATTGGCTCAATCGTTGTTCCTCCGCCTGTCTTGAACTGAAGTGTGTATTCCATCTTCAGCCACTGTGCCTTATAGGTAAGGTCTTTATCCGGTATCGTCATCTCAACGTCTTCGTCCCAGCCAAGGAACTGGTATCCGGTTCTTGCCGGCGCTTTCGACACTGTGATATTCGCACCATAGCGTCCGGTCACGACAATCTTACTGTCGTCCTCGCCCTTTTCTGCAGCGAATGTTCCGGAATTTGCGTCAAATGTGACTGTATGTACCTTTCTCTTATAGTAGTACTTCACTGTCGTCTGTCCGTCTCCGGAAATGGTAACTTTCTCCGTCTTTGGTTCCTCGAAGCCTTTATATTTCATGACTTCTGGTGTCACTTCGCTATCCACAGCCGCCCGTGCATGACTGCTTTCTTTCAGCGTATAACCGTCACCTTGTACATTTTGCTGATAATGTTCTACTACATAGTTGACGATGTTTGCTTCCCATTTTGCATAGAGTGTCAGATCCTGATCCGGCATATTCGCTTTGTACTCTTTCGTACATTTTGCATCTGTATACCAGCCTGCAAATGCATAACCGGCTCTTGTCGGCTTCGGTATGGACATTTCATATCTTGCTTCTACCGTCTTATCTGTCTTACCATCGTAGTTCTTAAACGTCAGCGTATGCACATTTCTTGTGTAACGGTAAATGACCGTTGTTCTTCCATCACCTTCGACTGTCACCTGCTGTTTCTTCGGTGCTGTAAATCCATCAAAGTTCTTTACTTCCGGTGTGACAACCGTATCCGTATCGGCATTGAAGTTCTCCTGTGCTCCCAACGAATATCCGTCATCATTGGCATTTTGCAGACAATGCTTGATTGTGTAGTTTACACTCTGCACATCCCATTTTGCATAAAGTGTGATGTCACGTGCCGGAACCACTCCGTCAAATGCTTTTTTAAACTCTGCGTCTGTATACCAGCCTGCAAATGCATAACCGGCACGATATGGTTTTTCCTCCCATTTCTCACCATATGCAAGTTCTTTTGTCTCGCTGTCATTACCGTTATTGTAATGGATCGTTACCTGATGACGGTCACGCGTATATTTGTAATCTACATACGTAACCTCTCCATCGTCTACCACATCATAGCTAACCGGCTTTGGTGCTGTAAATCCTTCATACGCTTTTACTGCCAGCGTAAGATGTTCTCCTGTTTTAGCTGTGACAGTTTCTGTCTCTGCCAGATCATACTGCTCTGAATTGCCAATAGACTGTTGATAATGTCTCACCTGATAAGTCTTCATTCCGGCTTCCCATTTTGCATAGAGTGTCAGGTCATGTGCCGGCATGGTCGTCTGTACGTACGGCTGTGTCAGTGCTTCGTCCGTGTACCAGCCTGCAAATGCATAGCCTGTCCGCGACGGAGTATTTGTAATATCTGCCTCATAGCGGACTTTTGAAGTCTTGTTATCTTCTCCATTGTTCAGGACATAAGTCAGATTGTAGCTGTTCCGCTTATAGTGATACCAGATATCCGGTCCGCCCCAGCCATTTACCTGTCCTGTCTTGGCCTCCGGTGAGGTAAATCCTTCATACTGTTTTGGCTGCGGAGTCACTTCTGATTCTGTCAGGCCGCTTAATACTTCTTCGTCCGTTAGTCCAAAGTAAGAACCATCTACAGATTCTTTATAATGATAGACAGTATAGCTGCTCATCACCGGTGTCTGTTTTGCATAGAGCGTCAGATCTTTGTCCGGCATGGTTCCATCGAATCGATTCTTGAAATCTTTATCTGTATACCAGCCTTCAAAGAGATATCCTTCCCGGATCGCTACTTCTGTAATTGCCGCACCAAATGGCATTCCGAATCCTTCCATATTATTTTCATCGACCCCGCGGTCTACCAGCTTCAGCTTATGGATATTTCTCGCATACTTGTATTCAATAACTGTGTTGCCGTTTCCGTCCACTGCCACGGTCTGTGTTTCCGGTGAAGTAAAGCCTTCGTAACGCTTCACTTCCGGCGTCACTTTATCTTCCGGATATGCCGCAAAGACTTCCTCTTCATATAAGATATATGAATTTTCTTCCTCAACCGGTTTATCTAAGTCCGGATACTCTTCTTTATCTCCACCCGGATTTTCTTTTTCTGCATCTGGTAATTTTTCCATTAGATGCCGGACTGTATAGTTGACTTTCTGCTTCTCCCATTTTGCATAGACCGTCATATCTTTTGCCGGCATCGTCTGGCCAAATGCGTTCTCACATGCCTCGTCTGTATACCATCCTTCAAATACATAGCCTTTTCTTGTCGGCATCGGTGATGCAATCTTGTCACCATATCTTGCCGTCACTTCTGTCTGGTCTGATTCTCCGCCTTTTGCATCGAAGGTCAGTTTGTACTCATTCAGATCATAGTACACTTTCAGTACAAGACTGCCATCTGCCTTGATCGTTCCCTTCGGCAGTTCACCTTTTAAGTGATAGACTTTCTCGTCAAAATCTGCTGCTTTTGCTGTGACTTCCTCTCCCATCTGTCCGGTCAGAGCTGCAGTCTCACTTAAGCTGTATCCGCTGTTATCCGTATTCTGCACGTAGTATTTCACGGTATAAGTAATGCCTTCCAGTGCTTTCCATTTTGCAATGTAGGTCTTATTCTCAGATGGAACTTTCTTTGGAACCCCAGCGCCTTCTTCGTCCTCCCAGCCAAGGAATTCATATCCCGGTCTGTAGACTGCCGGTGTCGGCATCATGGTTCCATATCGGTAATTTCCGTCTGCGATCACTTCTGTCTCCGTTCCATTCTCCGTCTCTTTTTCGGACTTGAATGTCTGTATATATTTATTTCTTGCATAATAGTAATTGATGACCAGGCTGCCGTCTGCTTTTACAGTCTCCGTAAGCTGCGGCGGTGTTACAAATCCCGTACGCTCTTTTGGAACCGGGCTTACTTCCTCTTCCGTCCTGCCACTCATTTTGACCGGAGTCTGTGCTTCATAGGTTCCATTTGTTCCTTCTATATAATCTACGACTGTATAACCCACATCGGCTGCTTCCCATTTTGCATAGACAAGTCTGTCTTCTTCCGGCATGGTTTCCGGAATTGTGTATGGAATGGTAAGATCCATGTCCTCATACCAGCCGGCAAATGTGTATCCGAGTCTTACCGGATCTTCCGGCTTCTTGATCTCTGCGTTATATTTTCCGGTAATTGCATCGACGAAAGATCCGCCATTACTCTGGAATGCAATATAGTAACCATCTCGCAGGCGGTCCCAGTGAAGCTTGATCTTTCTTGCACATGGCTTTGTATTAAAGGTACCTTCCTGGTTTTTCCATGTAATGATCATCTCACCGTCCTGCTCCGGCTCATCACCTGGATTTACACGGATAATATTGGTCGCCGGATCATACGTAAACGCACTGTTCGTCATGGAAATGTTGAAATACTTTGTATCATCTTCGTAAATCTTCTCGTAATATTTTCCGTCGTCCAGTCCGGTCTTCATATCCATGTACTGCATCTTGAAATATTCATCCGGGATCTGAACCGACTGAATCTCCCGCTTCATATTAATCTCGGCAACCTTATCCTGGGTATAAGCAAAATCCAGTACATTTTCCAAAACACCTACCTTATAAAGCGGCCACTCATTTTCGTAAAGTGTCGGATTATAGGTAAATGCATTGGACAGTGCCTGTGCCTCGAACTTCACTTCCAGATAAATACCGATTTCCAGATACATAGCTCCCATAGCACGGCTGCTTCGTCCTGCCGATGCCGTATACTTCAATTCGTAGTAGAGGTAACCCCAGACCTGTGCATAACCGCCCACATCCGCCGAGATACCGACACTGGCGATGGACGTTGATAATAATCCCACACGCACCGTCAGTCTCACACCGGCTTTGATGCCAAGAGTTCCCATAGCATATGCCGTAAATTCATACTGCTCCTCTACCAGATCTATCGTATCATTGGTCGCCGTCCGCTCTTTGACCCGTACACAGAAGACATACTCTTTCGCATTCTTATACCAGTACGTCATTCCGATAGAAATGTTCACATTTGCGGAAACAACGAATTCCAGCTTCACCTGAATATCAATGATCAGAAGCACACGGAAATGCTGGTCTACCAGCGGACGCTTGTAGATTTCCACCCAGTCTGCCTCGTCTGCCAGAAGTTCCGAGTACCTCTCTGCCAGAGACTTGGATACGGATATTTCATCTCCGCCACTGACGAGACCTGATGCAGAATTTAGATAATCTTCGCCATTCTCCATCATATTCTTCAGCTCTTCGGTAATCTTGTTGACACCTTTTCGTAATTTCGAACTGGAATCAGATACTGGGTTTCCGGTTTCTGCAGTCTTGAAGTTGACATTCAGTCCGATTCCTGTGTATTCATATAATTCCAAAGATGCCGTTACGCGGTAATCTGCAATGTACGGAATAAATCCCCATGTTTTCCACACGGCTGAACCGTCCACATCGATGGATACTCGCACTTCCTGTTCAAATGTCGCCGTGATCATGATCTCGATGTCTGCGCCCCGGTTCACATGAACTGTAATCGGCACGCCGATCTCCAGTGCAAGCCTTAGTCCACTCACATCTCCGTCAAAATGTTTTAGTGTCGTGCCGAGATTTGCTTTTACCGTCGGTACTCCTAATTCCACACGGGAACCGCCTGCGGCTCTTGCCCTTCTCAACTGGCCATAGCCCTGGCTCTGAACCATGATGTCTGCATTCATATCTTCCTTGAGAGATTCCTGAAGCTCCTCAAAAGATTCTGTCTCCATTGCCGCATCGGCAACTCTTTCTGCCACTTCGGATGCAAATCCGCTGTCTACTGCCTGTGTCTCAATATCCTCTTCCAGCGCCTGCACATCGGTATCTTCCAGAAGGTCCTCCCCTTCTACATTTTCCTTTTGGTACACGTCCATAGTCTGGCGCATATCTTCTTCGCTCACAGGTATATAGCTTACTATATATTTTTCTCCTGATAACAGAACACTCGTAATCTCTCCATAGAGAGACACGGTTCCGCTTCCATTTTCTCCCATTGTACCTGTGTAAAGTGCCAGATAATCGCCCTCATCTACGGTTGTCTCACTGTCCAGATCCATAGCCCGGCTCATAGCATCATCACCAAAGGTCAGGTCGCTGACATTAATCGTTACACTGTTATTATCCGAGTCACCGTCCTGATCTTTGTCCATAGAAAGCGGCAGCACATCCGGCATAAAGAGCACGTCTTCCGGTCTGGAGCCACGATATGTATACTTGTCCCCATCCGCTCCTGTAATCTCGATAAATGACACATCACTGTTGTCACCAGAGGACATATCCATGGTCGGTATCACATCACCGGAATAAATTGCGACCTGGTCGCCGACTTCTAACTGCTTCTTATAAGTAAATGTTCCTGTCGTATCACTGCCTTCTTCGGTCAGGGAACCGTCTGTTCCAATCGTCATTGCCGCGATTGAAACTTCCTCTACTTTCTTTCCATTTACAGTCAGATTGGAAAGCTCTTTCTTATGAATATACTTGATCTCTTTATTTAACTCTACATTTTTGACTTCTTCGCGGTAGACCGTAAAATCATAGACACGGATCGTCGGGTCAAATCCTGTAAAATATAACGCCTTTTCCTGAAGCTCCAGCTTATAGGCTGCCCCCGGTGTCCATCCATTCGGATTGCTGATCGTAAATGTATGGTCTGCTCCTTCGGTCACATCTACCGTAACCGTTTCGGAAGAATCTGTCACGTTTTTTATCGTGAAATTTTTTCGCACCTGGTCAGGCGTCATAGCAGCACTTGTATCCGTCACCGGAATCGTAAAATCTGCTGCCACATCATTTGCTCTGGCATAAGTCGCCATGGACACCTCTTCCATCGGCTGGTTGTCTGCATAAGAGGCATACAATGTCACATCACTCAGAAGACGGTCCTTGCTGTCCACATATCTGGTGCATGCTTCATCGTAACACCAGCCAAGAAATGTACTGGACTTTTTCACCGGTACCGGCAGATCCCTCAGAACGGTTCCTGCCTGGTACTGCTCCTGTGTTACTGTGATCATCTGATCTGCCTGCTGCGGATTCTTCTTCGTGATAGTCCCGCCATTTGTCTCATATGTAATGTTGTACGCTGTATCCTGAAATGCAATGTCAAAAGTCAGGTGATCTGTATAATCACCTGTATAGTTCGGTTTGTCCAGAATGTTGCAGTCATATTCCTGCTGCTTATGGCTCTCATCTTTCGTAAGACTTGCGACAACCGAACCATTTTCCAGTGCCGAACCACTCTGCGGATTTCTCAGTTCATATGCAAGACTATGTAATCCACTCTTTAATTTCCAGTCATTTTCAGACTGGACTGTCACGCTCACATGATCCTTGTCATATAATCCACCTGCATCCGCTTTTATCGTAAGCTTATCCCCATCCGCATTGACCGTCTGTGGAATATCCACATAGTAATAGCGTTCCGTCCACTTTGCATAGAGGACAACACTGCCGGAATGATCCGCAGTGCTAAGTGAAGTAACCGGCTCTCCGTTAAACTGCTCATTATCATACCAGCCGGCAAATTCATATCCTGCTTTTGTGATCTGCTCCGCTCCCGGAAGCTCTGTCACCGGCTCATCGTAATTAGACGGAGCCGTGTAACCTTCTGCAAACGTTCCTCCATTTTTCTTATAGTCAATGCCGGATTCCTTCCGCGCATTCGAACCCTGAGACGTTCCTTCCTCCGAATGCATAACCGGATTCTGCGTATTCGCATCTTCAGCAAATGCTGCGACCGGCACTGATGTTGCAAACAGCACCGCGCTCAAAATCATACTGACCAGACGTTTCTTCATATGTATTATCCCTCCTCATTTTTTTCTCAAAAATAAGTCTCTATACATATTGTATCAAAAAAAATACATTCCTCACATGCCCGTTGAAAGCCCAAAAAGTGCCTGTTTTACAATTCCTTTTGTAAAACAGACACTTTTTCGTATCCTGTTATTCTATTGATTTACGAATTCTTTAATCTTATCGCGTTTATCAATCTGTAGTTTTTCCAGAATTCCGGAGACATAATGCTTCACCGTATTCACAGACAGTCCCAAATGTTCTGCAATCTCCTGGTTCGTCCAATCACGGCACGCCAGCATGGCTATGGAAAATTCCAGCGGGCTCAGAAGATCCGTCACTGCCTTTTGCATCTTGGGATTGTGAATCTTCATCCAGCCACGGCTGAATGCAAGTACACCATCTACAAGCTTCTTGTACATTTCCGGCTCTTTTTTCCGGATACAGACTTCCAAAACTCCCTGCAGCAGACCATGATACTCGATAAATGGTTCCATGAATTTGTCAAATCTTGCCCACTCCCATGCCTGGCTCACCGTCTGAATCGCCTCTTCTTGTTCTTTCAGATTGATCTGACACATTGCCTGCACACAGCCCAGATAAATCATGGAGATCGGGTATACTCCGTCTGCCATCAGAAATGCACCCTGCACAACACCTTTTGCCTTAGCATAATCCTGTCTCAGATAAATCTCATGCGCCAGAAGGCTCACCGCAAATAACCGCTGTCCGATTGGCAGATACGGAATGTACTGCTGAAGCGGCGGTGTTCCTTCCTCCGGCGGTATATGAAGAAATATGCTGATTACATAAAATGCGAACAGGCAGGCCGCTTTTACATTCACAGGTGCATCCTCCTGCATTGCCTGGGTCAAACACTGATGTACATCTTCCCTTGTATGCTGTGCTGCCTGAGAATCTCCAAGTGTAAGATTCGCAAATGTGTAAAGCATATCTGC
>ENA-OOZX01001818-OOZX01001818.1-human-gut-metagenome-genome-assembly--contig:-NODE-1818-length-12469-cov-4.663847_pt1 | contig 12469 bp, 9 predicted proteins | sample MGYA00241048_ERZ501412 | MGnify/ENA primary metagenome ERZ501412 (study PRJEB25962, sample SAMEA2042518) | human gut metagenome | biome: human gut; feature: human-associated habitat; material: faeces... | reverse complement strand
AATAAAATTTGCATAAATTTAATTTCTTAAGCTGGTTGTATATGAATGCGGAATGATGTATAGTATTTGCGAGAGACACCTTCTTTCGTAAATGTTGCAAATGTTTGTTTAGGCACTTTCATTATACAACACACGGAATCGAGGTATCTTTCTTTTATGCAAAATCACGAACTTGCTCATTTATAGTAGTAAAAATATTTTAGCATAAACAAAGAAATGCCACAAGAGAAGGTAGTGCTGCAAAGAGACCCTTATTATGGAATAGATACTGGAATCTGAATATTCAAGACCATAGTAAAAGTGAATAAAAAAACATATAAATATTAGATGTAAATTATTGACGTTAACCAAATGGAATTATATAATAAAAATATAATGAAGTTGGGGAAAAGCCTTAGCGCGGAGTAAAAATAGTTTTTGACTTTTAGCCCCTGATATCATATTATAAAAATAATGCATGTTTCCAGTAATATGGAATTAAAAGGGAAACCGGTGCAAGTCCGGTACGGTCCCGCCACTGTAAAAGGGAGCTTTTTATCATATATGTCACTGCTTAAGAGGCGGGAAGACGATAAAATGCGATGAACTTAAGTCAGGAGACCTGCTTGCATTAAAAAAGGTTATTTCTTACGGTGTATAAGAAAGGCTTTATTTTTATACCTAAAATACATTTTAAGAAAAAGATCTTTTTTATTTCAGGAAAGGATGTGAGAAAAGAAAACTTGAATTTTTATACAAATACGACAGAAAGGTAAAAAAGGAATGAAAAAGATAATAAGTTTTATATTGACAATGATTATGCTGCTTACCTGCACCAGTATTTCAGTTATGGCAGCTGACACTCAGAGTGATACAACAAATCAGGACGGAAAAATGACAATAGGAGTGTCCGTATATAATCTGAATGATGCAGAAGTAAGAGCATTTAGAAATTATTTTGAAAATTATGTCGGCATGGCTTTTGATGTCGAGTTTTTATATTCTTCCAGTATAAGTACAGCAGAAGAAGAAATCAGCTTTATCAACGAGCTTCATGAAAGAAATGTAAAGGGAATTATTTCTTTCCTTTCCTCAGATCTTGAAGAAGTTCTTCCGGTATGTGAAGAATATGGTATGTATTATGTACGTGGCTCAGGAACGATCAGTGATGAAATGTATGAGAAAGTAAAGGATAATCCTTATTTTCTGGGAACAATAGGAACATCTGTTGAAACAGAAATGGATGCGGCTGCCAATATGGCGGAGGATTTTGTTTCAGAGGATCAGAATAACCAGAATCATTACATAATAGCATGTGGAGGATCTGCTATCGGTAATGAGATGCATCGTCTGAGAACGATTGGTATTCTGAATAAGCTTCAGGAAGCATATGGCCTGTCATATGAGAAGTCTGTAGAAGAACTGGTGAATACGCAGGATACTGAAGAAATTGAAACAGGCAGTGACATTAAGATTACTCTGGTTCCGGGGTATCCAAAAGATCACCTGGATGAAAAGCTGGCTGATTCGCTGAATACAGGAGAGTATAATGTTATTCTGAGTGTAGTGAGCGCAAGTGATTTTATCAAGATAATTGATGCTTATGAAGAAGAGAACAGTACAGATGTATTGTTGGGTTCCATTGACTGTTTTACAGAAGATACATACGAAATGTTTAATAAAAAGGGATATAACGGCAAGGAAAGAATCGACTATCTTGTAGGAAAATACGGTGCTATCGTTGCACCATCATTTGTTGCCATGAAAAATGCTCTGGAAGGCTTTGCAGAAGATTACCGTGAAGATGGAAGTGCTTTCCGGCTGCAGCAGTCATTCTGGACAGCGGATTCAGTAGATGAGTTTAATAAGCAGTATGCGTTATCTATTGGAATGTATGATAATACATATAGTGTAGAGGACATGATGGAAGTTCTGAAATCCTATACACCGGAAACAAATTTTGAGAAATTCCGGAAATTTACGGAAAAATAGATAGAAAATAAGAGTCTAAAATAATTGACGTATACATGATGGTATGTTATGATAAATGAGTATTCATACGGTCATTTAATGATTTTAGAGATAAGTTCAGACCAGCAGAAGCGTCCTGCTGGTCTGATTAAAAGGGAAACCGGTGTAAATCCGGTACGATCCCGTCACTGTGATAGTTGGTTTTCAGCTGAATGCCACTGGAAGATATTTTTCTGGGAAGGTGCTGAAAATGGGTAAGCTTAAGTCAGGAGACCTGCTTATTTCTGGTAAAAGAGATTCTTGCGGACGACGAGAAATCCTGATTAAGAGTTACAACTTCATGTGTTGCATATATATGTTTGATTCTTTAATGGTAAGATTTCGTGACGGATGTGGGAGCATCTGTCTTTTTTTTCGTTCAAAATCACAGGAATGGACAGTATGAGAAGGAAGAAAAACAACGAAGAAACAAAAAAAGAAAGGAAGTAAAGGATGAAAAAAACAAAAAGAGAATTACTTGTGTTAGCAGCGGCAACAACAGTTGCATTATTAATGGGAGTTACTGTACAGGCGAAGGGTGATGAGAAGGTTTTAAACTTCGGATGTCAGATGTACACAGATGGATGTGTAAACAGTGCAAATGATGAAAACAGTGGATGGAATGCTATGAGATATGGTATTGCTGAAGCATTATTTAAATTCGATGACAATATGGAAGTTATCCCGTGGCTTGCTGAGAGTTATGAAGTAAATGACGAGCATACAGAATGGACGATCAAGCTGAAAGACGGAATTAAATTCTCTGACGGATGTGATTTAACTCCGACAAAGGTAAAAGAGTATTTTGATCACATGAAAGAGGTAGGACCTTCCGGATCTGCCAAACCGGAGAAATATCTGGAATTTGAAGCAGAAGTTACTGTAGATGATGATGCAAATACTATTAACATCAAAACAAGCAAACCATATGCAAACCTTGTAGGACAGCTCTGCCACCCAACTATGGGAATCACAGATGTAGAACATATTGAAAACTACGATAATGGAATTATTGGAACAGGTCCATACAAGATTGAAGAATTCAATGGTGTAGGTGTTGGTTATACATTAGCTGCAAATGAGTATTATCGTGAAGATGTTCCATACGATAAGATCAATCTGCTGTTCATGGGAGATAACTCCGCAAAAACAATGGCTCTCCAGAGTGGTCAGGTAGACTTGGTTGAGAATATCACAAATGTAGCAGATATTCAGGATTTCCAGGACAGTGATGACTTTACTGTTGATATTGCATCCGGTGTACGCTGCGGATTTGCATGGATGAACTTTGATGGTGTTCTTGGAAACAAAACACTTCGTCAGGCAATCCTGATGGCAATTGACTATGATACAATCTGTAATTCCAGAACAATCGGTGGACTTTATACACCAGGATTTTCCGTACTGCCATCTACTCTGAACTATGATTACGACAAACTTGAGAATCCATATACCTATGATCCGGAAAAAGCAAAACAGATTCTGGATGATGCAGGAATCGTTGACACAGATGGAGATGGAATCCGTGAACTGGATGGCCAGAATATCAACCTTAGATATATTTCTTATGAAAACCGTCTTCTGAATGACTTTGCAGATGCTCACGCACAGTATCTTGCAGAAATCGGCATCGGTGTTGTTCCTGAATACGGAAGCTCAGATGATCAGTGGAGTAAACTTGCAGCACTGGATTATGACTTTAATAACAATAACTGGATCACTGTTGGTACCGGAGATCCTCTGGCATATATGGCTAACTGGGCAACTGATACCAGCTACTGCGCATACTCCAACCCGGACTATGATAAGTTATATGAAGAATTAAAAGGTGAAATGGATCCGGAAAAGAGAAAAGATCTGATCTTCCAGATGCAGCAGATCCTGGTAGATGATGCAGCGGTTCTGATTGATGGATACTACAACTCATCTATGATCTACAGTAAGAAAGTTGGTTCTGCACATATCCATACAGCAGATTACTACTGGCTGTCAACAGAAATTACTCCTGCAGAATAAGAAAAGTCTGCGAATTGTGAAGTTACTGAATAGTTACAAACAGAAATAAAAAGAGGTGTCTTTTTTGAGTAAAAAGCAAATAATCAAGCGTTTATTACAGATTGTGATCGTATTGATCGGTATCAGCTTTATTACATTTGCACTGACCTTTATGTCACCAGGTGACCCTGTACGAAACATGTACACGGCAACCGGTGTAATGCCTACTGAAGAAATGGTTCAGGAGACACGCGAGGAACTTGGTCTGAATGATCCGTTTCTGGTGCAGTATACCAGATGGCTTAAGAACTGTCTGAAAGGTGACTTTGGCAAATCATACAGCTTAAATAAACCAGTTACAGAACTTCTTGCAGCCAGATTATGGCCGACTTTGAAACTTACATTAATGGCCATGATCCTTATGCTGGTTATTTCTGTACCTTTAGGTATGTTGTCTGCCATATATAAAGATAAATGGATCGATTATCTCGTCCGGGGAATTACATTCCTCGGATGTGCGATGCCTAACTTCTGGGTTGGACTTCTGTTAATGCTGGCATTCTGTGTTTATATCAATGCATTTCCGGTTATCAGTTCTGCGGGAGACTTTAAGAGTCTGTTTCTTCCGGCTTTGACACTTGCGATTGCAATGTCTTCCAAATATACCAGACAGGTAAGAACAGCGGTGCTGGATGAACTGAGTCAGGATTATGTGATCGGTGCACAGGCAAGAGGAGTAAAGAAATCAAAGATTATCTGGGGCAATGTATTTCCAAATTCATTGCTTCCGCTGATCACAATGTTTGGTCTTTCCATAGGATCACTTCTTGGAGGAACCAGTGTTGTAGAAGTAATCTTCTCTTATCCGGGTCTTGGAAACCTTGCAGTTTCAGCAATCACATCCAGTGATTACAATCTGATCCAGGGATATGTATTATGGCTTGCCCTGATTTATATGGTCATTAACCTGATCGTTGATGCATCTTATGTTTATATTGATCCACGTATGCGTTTAAAGGAGTAGAATCATGAAAAAGAAAAACAGATTTTTAGCAAATAAAACTTTTGTCGTGTTTTCTATTCTTGCAGTCTGTATTATTCTGACAGCAGTATTTGCACCGGTGGTAACCAGAGGGGTTGACCCGTTAAAAGGTTCTCTGGTAGATGCACTGCTTCCGCCATGCAAGGAACATATTTTTGGAACCGACAAAATGGGCAGGGATATTTTTTCAAGAGTTATTTATGGAGCACGTGCATCTCTGTCAGCAACCTTTGGTGTTGTTGCCCTGATCTTTCTGGTGGGAACTGTTACCGGAGTCCTTGCAGGATATTTCGGAGGTGTCATTGATGCTGTTATTATGCGAATTGCAGATATGATGCTTGCTTTCCCAGGACTGGTACTTGCTCTTGCTGTTGCAGGTATTATGGGCGCAAGTATCAAAAATGCGATCATCGCTATTGTAGTAGTAAGCTGGACCAAATATGCGCGTCTGGCACGAAGCCTAGTTATGAAGATCCGTGACAGGGATTATGTATCAGCAGCGATCGTTACCGGTTCCAAAACACCGTATATGCTGTTTCGATATATGCTTCCAAATGCACTTCCTACACTGATCATTACTGCTGCCACAGATATAGGTTCCATGATGCTGGAACTGGCAGCAATGTCCTTCCTGGGATTTGGCGCGAAGCCGCCGGCACCGGAATGGGGTTATATGCTGAATGAAGGAAGAGCGTGTATGCAGTCCGCTCCGTGGCTGATGATCTTCCCGGGTCTTGCTATTTTTGTAGTAGTTGTTGTATTTAATATGCTTGGGGATTCCATCCGTGATATCCTCGATCCAAGAAATGAGTAGGAGGAATAAACATGCTGAAATTAGATAATGTGACAATCTCCTACAAAAATGTTCCAACTGTTCAGAACTTTAATCTGGATATGAAAGAGGGACAGATCGTTTCTCTGGTAGGAGAATCCGGAAGTGGAAAAACCACTGTTATCCGTGCTGTTCTGGGACTTCTTGCAGGTGGCGGTAAGGTCACAGAAGGAAGTATTACGTTTGAAGGAGAAGACCTTTTATCCTATACACCGGAACAGTGGAGAAAACTTCGTGGTTCTGATATTTCCATGATTTTTCAGGACAGTGGTGCAATGATGAATCCGACACGTAAAGTCGGAAAGGTATTTACAGAATATATTCTTACTCATGAGAACATTTCCAAGAAAGAGGCATGGAGTAAGGGAATCGCAATGCTGGAGCGAATGAGACTTCCGTCTCCGGATAATATTATGGAATCTTATCCTTTCCAGTTATCCGGTGGTATGAGACAGCGAGTTGGTATTGCGATGGGAATGACTTATCAGCCGAAGCTTCTTCTTGCAGATGAACCGACTTCTGCACTGGATGTAACAACACAGGCGCAGATCGTACGTCAGATGATGAAGCTCAGAGATGATTACCATACAGGCATTATTGTAGTAACCCATAATCTGGGTGTAGCTGCCTACATGTCAGATTATATTGTTGTAATGAAGAACGGAAGAATGGAAGACCGGGGAACAAGAGAGTATATTCTGAAAGAATCAAAGAACGAATATACCAGAAAACTTCTGGAAGCAGTTCCATCCCGGGGAGGTGAACGATATGTCTGAAAAAAGAGAAGTCATACTGGAAGCGAAACATGTAACCAGAAGATTTGCGGCATCACATGGACGTACTCTGCTGGCGAACAATGACATCAATCTGAAAATGTACAAAGGCGAAACACTGGGTCTTGTAGGAGAATCCGGATGTGGTAAGAGTACATTTATGAGATTTCTGGTTTCTCTTGATACACCTTCAGAGGGTGAGATTCTGTACCGCGGTACAGATATCACGAAATTAAAGGGAGAAGAACTGAGAAATAACCGTCAGAACATTCAGATGGTATTTCAGGACCCGACCTTATCTTTTAATCCGAAAATGAACATTCGTGATATTGTGTGCGAACCTTTGATGAATTTCAAAAAGATTAAGAAATCTGAGAAGGATGCTGTCTGCAGAAAACTTCTTGAGATGGTAGAATTACCGGGAGATTTTGCGGATCGTTATCCTCACAATATGAGTGGTGGACAGCGTCAGCGTGTTGCAATCGCGAGAGCACTGGCACTGGAACCGGAAATCGTTGTTCTGGATGAAGCAACTTCCGCTCTTGATGTTTCTGTTCAGAAAACAGTAATTGAACTGATCACGAAGCTTCAGAGAGAAAAGAACATCACATTTGGTTTTATCTGTCATGATATTGCACTGGTTCAGTTAGTGGCACATCAGGTAGCCGTTATGTATCTTGGAAACCTCGTAGAGGTTCTTCCGGGAAAAGATCTTGATATGAAAGCAATGCATCCATATACAAGAGCACTGATGGGTGCAGTATTTGATATTAATATGGACTTTTCCAAACCAATCGAGAGTATTGAAAGTGAGGCTCCGAGCCCACTGGATCTTCCACAGGGATGCCCGTTTCAGGGAAGATGTGAGCATTGTATGGATATCTGCAAAAAAGAGAATCCAAAACTTGTGGAAGTGGAAGATGGACACAGTGTTGCCTGCCATTTGTTCCAAAAGGGCAGTAAATAATGAAAAAAGATAGTCTGATCTCTGAAAATATAGGAAAAGCATTATTACTTTTTGTACTTCCACTGATTGCGGGAAGTCTGATCCAGCAGTTGTATACAACAGTTGATGCGGTTATCGTCGGACAGTTTACGGGAAAAGTCGGACTTGCTGCAATTGATTCTGTACATACACTTTTTAAGTTTCCGATTAACTTTATGAATGGTCTTGCAACTGGTGCGACGATTATGATCTCCAGATATTTTGGAGCAAAAGATAAAGAAGGACTGCATTGCGCAGTGCGGACAGCTCTTTTGCTTGCCGGTATTCTGGGAATTATCTGTGCAGCAGCCGGTGCTGTTTTTTCTCCATGGCTGCTTGATATCATGTCTGTTCCGGAAGAAGTTCGTGCAGGATCACTAATCTACTGCCGCATTTATTTTGGCGGAATATGGGCAATGATCCTTTATAACATGATGGCAGGAGTCCTGCGAGCGTTTGGAGATTCTAAAAAGCCATTATATGTACTGGTCGTATGCAGTGTGGTTAATATTGTTGTAGACCTCATACTGGTAGGACTTATGCATACTGGTGTTGGAGGAGCGGCAGCAGCTACTGTACTTTCTCAGATTGTAAGTGTTGTACTTACCGCATATTTTCTTGTGAAATCTGATTTCCTGGAAGAAAAGATAGGAATCAGAACTATGAAAATCTGCAAAGAGCATATGGGGATGATGGTAAAAAAAGGTTTCCCGTTAGCTCTTCAATCTATGTTGTTTCCAATTGCCAATTCTATTGTTCAGGCAAGTGTCAACACAATGGGAACTGACAGTATTGCGGCATGGGGAATTTGTGATAAACTGGATTTACTGATCTGGCTGATCGCGGATTCTATGGTACCTGTACTGACGACATATACCGCACAGAATCTCGGTGCCGGTAAGACGAAGAGAGTAAAGAAAGGAGCACTGATCGGTACTGGGTTATCTGTAATCGCAGTAGGAATTATCAGTCTTGTTCTTTACTTCGGTTCAGGACTGATTGGACCGTTGTTTATTGATCAGAAAGACGTTCCGACACTGATCCCGCTGGTTGTAAGATATATGCAGATGATGGCACCTTTTTTTGTATTTTATGCAGTTGCAGAGGCGCTTTCAGGAGCCTGCTGTGGTCTGGGTGAAACGCTGGTACCGATGATTACTACATTACTTACAATTTGCCTGTTTCGAGTAGTATGCATTTTGCTTGTTTTACCGTCATTTAAAACAATGGAATGTATTGTATGGATCTATATTGGATCATGGGTTGTGTCCGGTGTTGCTTTTGCTGTTTTATATCTGGCAAAAGTCAGGAAACTCTACCATAAGAAAATTAAATAAAAAGATTGCAATCATTTTGTAAATGATAGATGACACAGAGGATATGGCAGGAAGAATGATCAGGCGGTATCCTCTGTTTTTATATATTTGCTATTTTTCTAACATTAAGCTATTGACAGAGGACGAAAATCTGTTATAATAAAATAAACAAATGAACAAGTGCTCATATGATAATGTGAAAAAATATTCATGAGCCAGAAAGGAAAAAATACTATGAAAAAGACTTACAAAATTGACGTAGACTGCGCAAACTGTGCAAATAAAATGGAGGAAGCTGCTAAGAATACAGCAGGTGTTAAGGATGCAACTGTAAACTTCATGATGCTGAAAATGATCGTTGAATTTGAAGACGGACAGGATCCGAAAGCAGTTATGAAAGATGTTCTGGCAAACTGCAAGAAAGTAGAAGACGACTGCGAAATCTATCTTTAATTCAGGAACGATTTCTGTTGATAATATATTTACGGGAATTGTCGTAAATTAGCAGAGAGGGACTGCGGCACAGAGATATATCAGGCGGTTATGGTTATCCACTGATATATATTCTGGCGGCGGTCCTGTTTTATAAGAAGTGAGGTATTAAGATGAATAAGAAGCAAAAAAAGATGCTGATCAGAATCATCGTAGCGGCGGTATTGATCGTGCTTTTTTCTAAATTGCCGATAGATGGATATGTCAGATTTGGACTGTTTATGATTCCATATCTGGTAATTGGCTATGATATTCTTCAGAAAGCATTTAAAGGTATCAGAAATAAACAGGTATTTGATGAGAATTTCCTGATGGCAGTAGCTACTGTGGGAGCAATCCTGCTTGGAGATTATTCCGAAGGTGTTGCGGTTATGTTGTTCTACCAGATCGGAGAACTTTTCCAGAGTTATGCAGTAGGAAAGAGCAGACGTAACATCAGTGAACTGATGGATATCCGTCCGGATTATGCCAATATTGAAGTAGATGGAAAACTTGAACAGGTAGACCCGGATGAAGTTGAAATTGGTACTGTAATTGTTGTACAGCCAGGAGAAAAAGTTCCGATTGATGGTGTGATCATTGATGGTGTTTCTATTTTAAATACCAGTGCTCTGACCGGAGAAAGCCTTCCAAGAGATGCAAAAGCCGGGGATGAAGTAATCAGCGGATGTATCAATATGACAGGTGTTCTGAAAATCCGTACGATCAGAGAATTCGGAGAATCTACCGTATCCAAGATTCTGGAACTTGTGGAGAATTCCAGTTCCAGAAAATCAAAATCAGAGAATTTTATTTCAAAGTTTGCCAAATATTATACTCCGGTTGTATGCTACGGAGCACTTGCACTTGCTTTTATTCCTCCGATCGTACTTTTGATCATGGGAAAACCGGCTATGTGGGGTGATTGGATTTACCGAGCACTTACTTTCCTGGTAATCAGCTGTCCATGCGCACTGGTGATCAGTATTCCTTTAAGCTTCTTTGCAGGAATCGGTGGAGCAAGTAATCAGGGCGTTCTGGTTAAAGGTTCCAACTATCTGGAAACACTTGCACAGACCAGCTATGTAGTATTTGATAAAACTGGTACAATGACACAGGGTGTTTTTGAAGTAAGCGGAGTTCATCATAATGAGATTTCAGATGAAAAACTGCTGGAATATGCAGCTCTTGCAGAATGTTCTTCTTCCCACCCGATCAGTAAGAGTCTTCAGAAAGCATATGGAAAACCAATTGACAGAAACAGAGTCACAGATATTGAGGAAATCAGCGGTAACGGTGTGACTGCAAAAGTGGATGGTATATCTGTAGCAGCAGGAAATGCGAAATTAATGAAACGTCTTGGAATTTCCTATCAGGAATGTCATCATGTGGGTACAGTAATTCATATGGCTGTAGATGGAAAATATGAAGGTCATATTCTTATTTCTGATATTCTGAAACCTCATGCAAAAGAAGCAATTGCAGAATTGAAGAAAGCAGGCATTAAGAAAACAGTTATGCTTACCGGCGATTCTAAACGTGTTGCAGACCAGGTAGCAAAAGAACTGGGAATTGGGGAAGTTTACAGTGAACTTCTTCCGGCAGATAAAGTAAGTAAAGTAGAAGAATTACTTCATCAGAAATCCGAAAAAGAGAAGCTTGCATTTGTGGGTGACGGTATCAATGATGCGCCGGTACTGTCCAGAGCAGATATTGGTATTGCTATGGGTGCACTGGGTTCTGATGCAGCGATTGAAGCAGCAGATATCGTACTGATGGATGATGATCCGCTGAAAATTTCCAAAGCGATTAAGATTGCAAGAAAGTGTATTCATATTGTATATGAGAATATTTATTTTGCAATTGGCATTAAGATTTTGTGTCTGATACTTGGTGCGCTGGGAATTGCCAATATGTGGATGGCTATTTTTGCAGATGTAGGTGTTATGATCATTGCGGTATTAAACGCAATCCGTACTTTATTTGTAAAAAACCTGTAACTGTGAAGGTACTGAACAGTTACAAAAATTTATAGAATAACAGACAGTTGCAGACAGGAAGGAAAATGGTGAAAGCGTGGAAAAACATAAAGACGAGGCTTGTGACTATTATGAAATTCATGAAGATTCAATGGGAATTATAAATAAAACAATGCCAGAAGAGACGGAACTTGAGGATTTGGCAGATTTGTTTAAGATTTTCGGAGATTCTACAAGAATCCGTATTCTGTTTGTGCTTTTCGAAACAGAGGTATGTGTATGCGACCTTGCGAAAGCACTGAATATGACACAGTCTGCAATTTCCCATCAGCTTAGAATCCTGAAGCAAAACAAACTGGTGAAGAACCGACGAGAGGGAAAGTCCATTTTTTATTCTCTGGCAGATGATCATGTGCGGACGATTATCAATCAGGGAAGAGAGCATATAGAAGAAAATTAATCCGATGTGAACGTATGGTAAAAGTAAAAAGCAGGGAGTTGATATTTCAAGTATTGGCTCCCTGTTTGAAAATATAAAAGTTTTATAGAACTAACTATTGAAAGTGGAATTTACAGAATGAAATAAGAGCCTGCCAGTGGATGATAAGATCTGGCAGAGATGGAATGAGTGGAAGGAGAAGATTTGATGCGAACATTACGAGTAGCAGACCTGGAAGCAAAACCGGGTGAGAAAGTATCAGGATTTGTGCACATCATCGGGGCAGAATTCGGAATTCCGGTAACACTGATCTGTGGAGAAAAAGAGGGGGAGACTGTTCTGATCTCCGGTGGGGTACATAATGCAGAATATGTAGGAATTCAGGCAGCTATGCAGCTTGCAGATGAGCTGGATCCGAAGAAGATCGCAGGAAATATCATAGTGATCCGTCTGATGAACCGAACTGGATTCGAACACCGTACCATGAGTCTTACTTATGAGGATGGAAAAAACCTGAACAGAGTTTTCCCTGGAAATCCGAATGGTACACTTAGTGACAGGATCGCTTATACTGTTGTGACAGAATTTTTCCCGAAGGCAGATTACTATGTGGATCTGCACTGCGGTGATGGATTTGAGGGACTGGTA
>ENA-OOZX01001801-OOZX01001801.1-human-gut-metagenome-genome-assembly--contig:-NODE-1801-length-12559-cov-3.717850_pt1 | contig 12559 bp, 7 predicted proteins | sample MGYA00241048_ERZ501412 | MGnify/ENA primary metagenome ERZ501412 (study PRJEB25962, sample SAMEA2042518) | human gut metagenome | biome: human gut; feature: human-associated habitat; material: faeces... | reverse complement strand
CATTTTTACATATTCTATCATATTACCCATTGCGGTGCTCCTTTCCGTCTTGCCTACTCTTTTTCCTCTGTCGCAGTCACCGCATCGCCTTCCTCATGATCTCCGATATCCGTGAGTACCTGATCGCCCTTTTTCAGCCCCTTCTTAATCTCTACCTTAGTATCTGAGGAGATGCCCGTCTTTACATTTTTCTTAACGATCACTCCGTCCTCGATAACATAACAGAAAGAACCTTCTTTTCCGATATTTACGACCTCCACTGGAACCGTAACCACATTCTTGGCTTCTTTGGCATGAATCGTCGCCTTCGCGTCCACTCCGATAAAGATGTTGTCGTCTGGATTATCAATATCCACACTCACCGAGATCGTCGCCGCACCTTTCTCATTCGGAGTTGCTATTCTGCTAATCTTCGTCACAGTTCCTTTATAAGTATAATCACCTATGGTAATAACCGCTTTCTGACCTTCATCCAGCTTATCATAGTCGTACTTAGAAATATTCAAATCCACACTTACATTGTCAAGACTCTTAATCGTAAACATTTCCATACCCTGAGTCGTGGTAGCTCCCTCCACCACCTTCGAGTCGGAAATTACACCGTTAAACTCAGCCTGAATGCCTTTCTTTCCTTCAATAACCAATTCCTTAGCTGTCTTTGTCTCCATCTCAGCCAGGTTATTGGTGATCTTCATCTTCTCTTTCTCTTCTTCTGTCAAGGCATTTGGATCGGCCTCAGCCTCAGCCTTCTTTGTGGCCAGCTCGGACTGTAGTTCTGCCAAATCACTGGACGCCTGTTCTATGGCCACCTCCAGATCTGAAGTATCCACCATAACTGTAGTCCCTGTCTCACTGCCCCCCGTCATAGCTGTACTGTCTGTGTCCATGGTCGGCATCTGCGCTTTGACCTCCTGGAGATTGGACTGCGCATCCGTCTTTGCCGCTACTGCATCTTCATAATCATAGGTCGCCTCATCCAATGCTGAGGAAAGGGCAGAATTATCTGGGTCCTTCTTATAGGCTCTCTCAGCCTCACGTTTTGCTTTTAGACACTCCTGTACCTTCGCTTCTGCCTTAGTCAAAGCTTCTTTTGCGGCAGCGACATTCTCGCTGTACTCTTCCATTTGAGCTTCGTATTCTTCTTTGGCCTGCTGCGCCGCCTCTTGGGCCTCTTCCTGTGCCTGCTCAACCTGTGCCTGAGCATCATTTTGAGCATCGAGCTGAGCCTGCGATAACTGCTCTTTTAAATCATACACATAAGCTTCCTGACTGTCCACCATGGCTTGCAGTTCGTCTACACTCGCCGCTGCAGCCGCTTGTTTATCCACCGCTTTGTTAGACTTCTTCACTGTATTTTCATAGTCCAATTCTCCAGATTTCTGGTTCAGCTCTGCCTTCTGGTCTTCTTTCTCCAAATCTTCCAGATTGTATGTAATCAGTTGAGTACCCTTTTTCACACTGTCACCCACTTCAAAATCCATTTTGTCAATCTTTGCGTTAACCGGTGAAAAATAGGTCTTTGTCTCATTACTTTCCACTGTACCGGAAGCGTCCACTTCCTGGGTCACATCCCCAACCTCAGCAGTAACTGCCTCCACAGACGCACTGGTCTCCTCCGTGCCACTGCCCTTTCCAAAAACTGCAATCACTCCAATGCAGACAATAACCACTGCGGCAACCCCTATCATTATTTTTGTTTTCTTGGTTCTTTTCTTCCCCTTTTTCACAACAGCTTCCTCCTACTCTTTAAAGTTCTCATTTAAAATGTCAGACTCTATCTTCCCATCCATGATACGCACTACCCGCCTGGCTTGATCTGCAATTCCGTTATCATGGGTAATTAAAATTACGGTCCGTCCATTCTTATGCATATCTTTCAGAATAGACAGAATTTCTCGGCTGGAGGCTGAATCCAGATTTCCAGTAGGCTCATCGGCCAAAATCACCGGAGGCTTGGCCGCAATCGCCCTGGCGATGGCCACCCTCTGCTGTTGTCCTCCAGACATCTCATTGGGTTTGTGATGCACTCGCTTATCCAAGCCTACCATATGTAAAGATTCCATTGCCAGCTGACGTCTTGTCTTTTTGTCAATTCCTCGATAAATCAAGGGCAGCTCCACATTCTCCACAGCTGTCAGATTTGGAATCAAATTAAACCCCTGAAAAATAAAACCGATCTCTCTGTTTCGCACTTCTGACAAGTCATTATCAGCCATCGTGGACACATCAGTACCATTTAGAAAATACTCCCCTGAAGTCGGTACATCCAGACATCCCAGCATATTCATAAATGTTGATTTTCCCGAACCCGACTGGCCAATGATAGCTACAAATTCTCCTTGAAAAATTTCTAAATTCACATGATCCAAAGCCCGAACCTCATTCTCCCCCGGATTGTAAATTTTACACATGTCAACAACGCGAATTAATGGCTCCATACTCTCTCCTTTTAAACTTCCTCGATCACTAAAGCATACATTTTCAGAACACTTAAGTCTACTGCCAAATTTATCCTGAAAAGAAAAGCAGGAGAAGAGGGCTGCCCCGCCCTGCTTCTCCCTGTCATCTCTCATTTCTGCCTTTCAAGCTCGTTTTTCTTTTAAACAACGAATGTCTTTCTCTTTTTTGTATCAAATCGTTTTCTCACTCTCCTGCGGTTCATTGACTTCTTTGTTTTTCAATCCTCCCCACAGGTACAAGAAAGGAACGATCAACATCACAATTGTACTGATAATACCTGCAACTGTCACGCCCGTCGTCATAGCTGAGTAACCAAAATTAAATACAAAGTACACAATCAGCAGAATTCCCATGATGACACAGATTCCGGCTTTTTCTGTCTTCTTTGAGTACATAACTCCAAGAATTCCGGCCACCAGAAATATCACTGCTCCCACCGCCACGTAGATAATTGAAAACAGCAGTGACTGAGAAGTGACTCCGCTTTGTTCTAATACCGCCATCACCTCATCTGTCATATTTCCTGAGGTCATGGCCTGATAGCTCATCATAGAACCTGCTGTACTCAAGACCAGAAATACTCCATAAATAATACAAAGAATTCCTGTTACCTTCAAAAAACTTCTTCCGGGTGCATTCTTCTCCATACTCCTACTCCTCTTAAAATACTTTATTGAACAATTTCAACTATTAATGTTTATTGTATTCCCCCAAGCCTTATTTGTCAATTTCGGAACCTTACAGAATTCTTAAATCTTTCGAAAATTTCATTCAATTTTTGAAAACCCTGCGTAATTTCCTTTTCTCCCACCTTCACTTGTAGTATACTTAAACCATTGAATACATGCGCAAAATCAGCCATTAAAAGCCTATTTTCCCGCTGATCTTCCGCTTGTGCGAGGGAATTGGTTTCATAACGAAACTAGCACAGAAATGGAGGTTAACAATGATAAATATACAAGATTTTTACATCGGAAAAACTTTTGATGCTCACACCTATTTCGGGGCTCACCTGGAAAAAGATGGAGTCTGGTTCCGCGTATATGCCCCCTGCGCCGAGAAAGTGTCTCTGATCGGAGATTTCAATCAATGGCAAGGGCAATGGATGGAGCGCTGCGAGTATCACGGTGTCTATCAACTATTTCTGTCAAATGCTAAGCCAGGAATGCTCTATAAATACAAAATCTACGGCGGCGGCCGCGTGACAGATCACTGCGACCCCTACGGTTTTGGAATGGAATTGCGCCCAGGAAGTGCTTCCGTCATCGTTGACCTGAAAGAATACCATTTTCAAGATAGTAATTGGCTAAAACAACGCCAAAAATCTTACGAACAGCCTATGAACATCTATGAAATGCACCTGGGTTCCTGGAAGACGAAATCCGAAACTTCATCTTCCTGGTACACTTACGACGAGTTAGCTAAACCCTTGATCAGTTATCTGTCAGAAAACGGCTACAACTATGTGGAATTCATGCCCCTTTGCGAACACCCTGCGGACTGTTCCTGGGGCTACCAAACCACCGGCTATTTCAGTCCCACCTCCCGATATGGAACCGCCGCACAGCTAAAGGCTTTGGTGGATGCCTGTCATCAGGCCAGAATCGGCGTCATTATGGATTTCGTCCCTGTCCATTTTGCCATGGACGACTATGGTCTTGCTCTATTAGACGGCACACCTCTCTATGAATATCCTAACGACGCTGTGGGGCAAAGCGAATGGGGCACCTGTAATTTTATGCACTCCCGAGGTGAAGTGTGCTCTTTTTTACAGTCCGCCGCCAACTACTGGCTCTCGGAATTTCATTTCGACGGAATCCGTATGGATGCCATTAGCCGGATTATCTACTGGCAGGGTGACCCTTCTAGAGGAGTCAACAAAAATGCTGTGGAGTTCGTCCGCTTTATGAATCAAGGCCTCCATCGGCTGCACCCCACCGCTGTCCTAATCGCAGAAGACTCCACAAATTTCCTGAAGGTAACTGCTCCTGTGGAATATGATGGACTTGGCTTCGACTACAAGTGGGATATGGGCTGGATGCACGACACACTGGACTATTTTGCCACCCCCTTCGGTGAGCGGCCAAATGCCTACGGCAAGATCGTTTTCAGCATGCACTACTTCTACAACGAGCTGTATCTGCTGGCGCTGAGCCACGACGAGGTGGTGCACGGCAAAAAGACCATCATTGATAAGCTGTGGGGCACCTATGCGGAAAAATGCGCCCAGCTGCGCACCCTCTATTTTTATATGTACATGCACCCGGGCAAGAAGCTGAACTTCATGGGCAACGAAATGGGGCACTTCCGGGAGTGGGACGAAAAGCGGGAGCTGGACTGGGACCTGCTGAAATACCCCTTCCACGATGCCTTCCAGAAATACTTTGCCCACCTGAGCCGGGTCTACTCCACTGAGCCTGCACTCTACGATGGCGAGTACAACCCCGACTGCTTTGAGTGGGTGGCCTGCGAGAGCCGCAGCGAGGGCGTGTACGCATGGCTGCGCAAGGGACAGGGCCAGAGCCTGCTGTGCATCATGAACACGCAGGACCACGCCCACAAAAAGTTCCCGCTGTATCTGCGCTTTCCCTGCAGTGCCGAGGAGGTGCTGAACACCGAATCCCCCGAGTGGGGCGGTGCACTGAAGGGCCGCCGCAAGACAAAGCTTCACACCACCGATGGCGGTGTGTTTGGTCGGGACTATACCCTTACAGTAGACCTGCCTGCCATGGGCAGCTGCCTGCTGCGCCTTGCGCCGGAGGCCCCGAACCCCGATGCGGCCCGCATCAGCGCCAACAAAGCCCTGAACGCAAAGCGCCGCGCTGCCCGCAGCACAAAGGCCGCAGCCAATTCCAACAAGTAATATTCGTTTCAAAATGTCCCGTCTGCGTTCAAAGCGGCGGGACATTTTGTTGTTTTCCGTGCACAGCGGCTGGACAGTGCAGATTTTGCTTGCTATACTGTAGCTGTGATATTCTGCAGCTGAGAGGTTTTTGGGATGAGTGGAATCGTTTCCCGTCTGTCTGTCCTTGGCAAGGTCTGGCTGGGCCTTGCTACCGGAGCGATGGCGCTTATAATATTTTGCCTTGCCGCACCGGGCAGCAGCCTGTTTTTCCCGCTGGTGAGCCTGTGGTGCAATGCAGCACTGTTTGCACTGGCGCTGCTGGTGCTGCGCCGGGCCGGTATGGAGCTGGACCTGTTCCACAAGGCGGTGCTGGTGGGCCTGTGGGCAGCGGCCGTGCTTTACTTTTACTGGACCCTCGGCAGCCGCACCTTCCTCTACCACTGGGACTACGTAAACTACATTCTAAAGCAGTATCATGCCGAAGCCGCCTTTGCCCAGAGCACAGGCGCAGGCTTCCGGTTTCTCCTCGATTCCATCACTGAGGACTACACCAACTTCATCACCCTGTTCACCGAGTTCCCGTTCTGCCTGAGCGGCAAAACCGGCGACGACTACGCATTCTGTCAGGTATTCAGCGTACTGCCCAGCCTGCTGGTGCTGCTGGCGGGCCTGACGGTCAAGGTGGGCCGGATGCTACGGGTAAAAAACCGGTTCTGGTATTTCCTCATCGGCTTTTCGTGGTGCGCTACCTTCCCGTTCGTGCGCATGTCGGCGGTGCTGGGCCAGCCGGACTGGTTCGGGCTGATCTTTGCCTTCATGCTTATGCTGCTCACACTGGACTACCGCTTTGACGGCATCGACCTGCCCCGCTATCTGCTCATCTTCGCCGCCACGGCGGGCATCATCCTCACCCGGCGCTGGTACTTATATTTTGTGGTGGGCTACTGCTTTGCCTACGTGCTGATGCTGGCAGTTTCCAGCATCCGGCTGGCAAAAGATGGCCAACCCAGCCGCGCTGTGCACCGCATGGTACGGCTGGTGGCGTTCGGCCTGTGTGCGGCCGGGGCCATGGTGCTGCTGCTTCTGCCCATGGTGCGCAAAATTTTAAGCTTTGACTACGCCGGGCGCTACTCTTACTACAACTTCGGCGGCATCACGCTGGAGCTGGCCGCACAGACACTGCGCATCGGTTTACTGAACTTCATCCTCATCGGAATGGGGCTGTGGTTTTCCGCAAAACGCCGTCTGCCTGCCCTGCCCTGCCTTGCAGGGGCAGAGCTGCTGGTGAGCCTTGTGCTGTTTACCCGGGTACAGAACACCGGCTCCCACCAGATGCTGCTGTTCGTGCCTGGGTGGCTGCTGCTGTTCCTCGTTGGTTCCGCCGCACTGGCCGACGGCCTGAAAAAGCACACCGCCGTCAAGCTCTGCTACTGGGGCTTTACCATGGTGTTTGCGGTGTCCGTGCGCTGCTCGCCGCTGACCACCGTTGCTCTGCCGGGCTTTGTGGTGAATCATTTTCCCCTCAAGGCCGTGTCGGAATTCGTCCGGCTGGACAAGCTCACCTACGACCGCACCGATGCCGCCCAGATCCAGCGCGTGGACGACTGGATCGATGCCCACTGCGATGCGGAAAAGGGCGAATTCGCCTACATGATCCCCCACGATATGCTGTACAACTCGGACATGTTCCAGTACGCCGCCCTGCCGGACATCCAGCTGCAGGGCAAGCTGGCCGCCGGCATCTCCATCCCGGGCACCCACGAGTTCCCGGTGCGGTTCTTTGAGGCGAAGTACGTGCTCACCGCAGAGCCGCTCCCCCAGACCTTTGTCAGCGGTGGTGAGCTCTCCGGCCGGTGGAATGCCCTCTTCTGCGCCGCGCGGGATGAGCACTTTACGCAGGCCGCCAGCTTTGACATGGGCAACGGCACCGTGTTCACCGTGTGGGAGCGCACCGAGCCTGCCGACCGGGCTGAGGTGGAATATTATCTGGATGCCTTCGCGCAGGAGGATGCCCTCTACCCCGAAATGTTCTCGCAGGTGGCGGAAGCCTGGCTTGCCGGACATGGACTTTAAATTGCAAACGCTTTGGATATAAAAGGAGTATTTCCCATGGAACAGAATGCAAACGCCCTGCCCAAGGTCACGCTGGGCCAATACAAGGGGCTGGAATTCACCCGCCGGGTGCGCCCGGTATCGGAAAAGGCCGTGGAGCTGGAGGCGGCGAACCTTACCCGCACCCACGCCCCCTTTGCACCGGTGGAAAAGTCCGCCGCGCGCGGGATGCGCGTCACGCTGGATTTTGAGGGCTTCATGGACGGCGCCCCCATCCCGGACAGCCGGATGGAAAACGTCACGGTGGTGCTGGGCACCGGTCAGCTGATGCCCGCCGCCGAGGATGCTGTGTACGGCCACAAAGCAGGTGAGAGCTTCCGATTCGATTTTACCTATCCCGCCGAGTTCCGGGTGCCGGAGCTTTCCGGCAAAACGGCACAGTTCGCCATCACCCTGCACACCGTGGAGCAAAAGCAGCCTGTACCGCTGGACGATGCCTTTGCCAAGACACTGGGCTTTGATACGGTGGATGCCCTGAAGGAGAGCATCCGCGAAAAGAAGCGCCGCTCCCACGAGGCCAACGCCGACCGAATTGCCGGAGCCGCCCTGCTGGGCATGGCCGGTGCCAATCTGACGGCGGAGCTGGATAACGCCATTCTGGACCAGAATGCCGACCATGACATGAACGCCCTGCGCGAACGGCTGCGCCGCAGCAAAATGACCATGGAGCTGTACTGCAAGGCAGGCCAGACCACACCGGACGAGGTGCGCGCCGCCTTCCGCCGGGATGCCGAGCGCAAGATGCGCAGCATCCTTGCGGTGCAGGCCATAGCCAAGGCCGAACAGATCACCGTGTCCAACGCAGAGGTGGATGCCGAGTACGTCCGCCTTTCCAAGCTGCACGATACCCCGGAAGCCGAGATCCGCAATGTGCTCAGCCGGGACGCTGTGGCCTCTGCCGTGACCACTCAGAAGGTGCAGCGTTTCCTGATCGACCACGCAAACATCACTTCGGTTGTGGAAAAGGAGTAAACTATGGGCTTTTTTACACGCACCGCGATGGATATGCTGATGAAAACTACCCATCCCGAGATCAACCGCCGCCAGTGCTGGAACCTGCATCCCCATCGCAAGCCCTGCACCGAGTGCAAGGATATCTGCCCCTATGGCGAACAGATCTTTACCCGCCCGAACCTTGTGAAGGACTGGGACCCCTGTACCGAGTGCGGCCTGTGTGTCTCTGCCTGCCGCAGCGGCTGCATCATCCCTTCGCCGGAGCAGGTGCAGCGGGACACCTCTGCCGCCGATACCGACAATGACACCATCTGGATCGGCTGCGAAAAGTCCACCCGCAAAAATTCCATGGTGCGCACCTGCATCTCTGCCCTCACATGGGAGACACTGGCCTACCTTGCCCTGAACAAAAAGATCGTGCTGGACCTGACCCCCTGCGGTGAATGTGAGAACGACCTGTGCGCCGCCCAGCTGCGCAAGGAGCTGACAAGGCTTGTGGATTTCTTTGGCCAGCCCATGTTCGAGGCACGGTTCACTCTGGCCTACGAGCCGGACGAAGCGCTCTACCACGTAAAGGAGCTGAGCCGCCGCGAAATGTTTGAGCAGGTGAGCCACGGCTCCAAAAGTGGCACCAAAAAGCTGCTGCAGATGCTGCCCGGCCTGCACAGCGAGGACGACGGCGGTGTGGATTTCCGCCTTTTGCTGCACCAGCGCACAAAGCAGCTGAAGGCATCCATGGAAACGCCGCTGAAGTACGGCTACTACCTGCCCAACTTTACCGATAAATGCTTTGGCTGCGGCAAGTGCGAAAAGGCCTGCCGCGCCGGTGCGCTGAAGCTGGAGGACCTGCCCGACGGCCAGACCCGCATCGTCATCACGCCGTGGAAGTGCAGCGAGTGCGAGGTGTGCGTGGCCTCCTGCTCCAACCATGGCATCAACGGCATGAAGCTGCGCCAGCTCACCACCCTTGGCCCGGTAAGTGTACACAAATGCACCAAGACCCTGTGCAAGGAATGCGGCAAGCCCATTGCGCCGGGCAGTGTGGATGGTGTGTGCACCGTGTGCCGCATCAAGGCCCGCACCAAAAAGCGGCAGGAAGAAGCCGCTGCCAAGGCAAAGCAGCTGCGTGAGGAGCGCGAAGCCAAAAAGGCTGCAGAGGAAGCCGCCAAGGCAGCAGCCGAAGCCGGTGCCGACGCTGCTGAGACAGCTGTACAGATGGCTGCCGCCCCCGCAGAAACCGCTGCGGCCGGTTCCGTGATCACAGCACTGACCCCGGAAAAAGCAGCCCCCGCCGCGCTGGACGAAACCCCTGCTGCCGCACCGGAAAACACCGCAGAAAAGGATGTGCCCGACACACCGAAAAACGATTGACGGCGCACAGATTCAATGCTATACTGACCATAAGACCACGCACCGTGGCCACCGACTGTTACAAAGGGGTAACGGAGCTATTTCCGTTACCCCTTTCTTATCCCAAAGCACGAAGCAAGCTTTTGCCAAGATCTTACGAAAGAAGGATTTTACTATGGCTCATTCCATCTCCCGCCGCCAGTTCCTGCAAGGCAGCGGCGCAGCCGCCCTTTCTGTAGCAGCGGCTGGTCTGCTGAGCAGCTGCGGCGGCTCCTCCGCTTCCAATGGCGGCAGCACCGGCGCTGCCGGCAGCAGCTCCACCTACACCGTGCTGTATTCCCGTCAGCCCGCCACCCTGAACTATCTGGTCTGCTCAGCTGATCCGGACCTTTACCACGGCACTCAGTGCATCGACACGCTGGTGGAGTACGACAACCGCGGCAAGATCCGGGAGGGCCTTGCCACTGCTTGGGAGTGGGATGCCGACAGCCTGACATGGACGTTCCACCTGCGGGATGAGAACTGGGTGGACTGCAACGGCGAGGTGCTTGGCCCTGTGACCGCGCAGGACTTTGTGGATGCGCTGGCCTATGTGCTGAACCCGGACTACGCTTCCTCCACTGCAAGCCTTGTCACCCCCTATGTGGCCGGTGCGGACGACTACTATAACTACTGCGTTTACCGCAACAACGCCAATAACGGCACCGTGGCCGAGGACGGCACTACCTACGCCATTGATGCCAACGGCACCGTGACCGCCGCTGCCGCCGACGGCACCACCACCGAATACCCGGCTGTGGATTTTTCCACCGTGGGCGTGAAGGCTGTGGATGACCACACCCTGACCTACACGTTGAACTTCGACTTTCCCGGCTTCCTCAGCCTGTTGAGCTACGCTCCCTACGAGCCTGCCTACGGCCCGCTGCTGGAGGAGTTTGCCGACCAGTTCTGCACCAGTGCCGAGACCGCCTGCAGCTGCGGCGCGTTCTATCTGGCCGAGTACACTCCGCTGGAAAACTGGGTGATGAAGAAGAACCCCGAAAACTACGATGCCGACAGCGTTTATATCGACACGGTGCGCTACATCTACAATCAGGAAGAGCTGATCAGCGGCCCGGAGATGGTCAAGCGCGGCGAGATCGATCAGGCTACCATCAGCTCCGACATTCTGGACAGCTGGCTGGCCGACGACACCACCAAGGACATGGTTTCCATGGAGCGCCCGGAAACCGGCAAGAGCTACTTCTACATCTTCAACTTCCTGCCCTACCGCCACGAGTTCTCAAACTGGACCGTGACCGGCGTGGATGCCCAGTACGAGCCGGACAATTGGGCCAAGGCCATCAACTCCACCAACTTCCGCAGGGCTTTCCTGTATGCCATCAATCCGTCTGTGACGCTGGCCGTCACCGCGCCGGAAGGCTACGATAACTACAAGCTGCACACCATCACTCCGCCGTCCTTCTGTGCCAACAGCAAAGGCGTGGATTATACTGAGTGCGGCGGCCTTGCAAACCTCTCCGACTTCTTTGACGAAGCCAAGGCCAAAGAGTACCGTGATGCCGCCGTGGAAGAGCTGACCGCCGCCGGTGTCACCTTCCCCATCAAGATCCAGTATCCGTACAACCCCGCTGTGGTGGACTGGGACAAGCAGTGTCAGGTGTTCAAGCAGCAGGTGGAAGCCGTGCTGAACGACGGCTTCGACTTCATCAGCATCATCATCACGCAGGGTCCGTCCGACAACTTCCTGAATGCGGTGCGCCGGGTGGGTGCCTACCAGCTGATGTCCTACTACTGGGGTGCCGATTACTCCGACCCCGAGACCGAGGTGTACCCCTTCTATCAGGAAGCCGGCGACCGCGGCACCTGCTACAGCTTCCTGCGCACCGGCGTGGAAGACGGCATCGTGACCGGCGAGACCGCCGACCTCGTGATGCAGTACATGTCCATGGTGGAGAACGCCAAGACCATCACCGAGGATCTGGATGCCCGGTACGAAGCCTTTGCGGATGCCGAAGCCTTCCTCATTGAGAACGCACTGGTCATCCCGCTGGGGATGCCGGTGCCGCCCTACATTGCCACCCGTCTGAACCTGTGGGAGGGCCAGTACGCGCCCACAGGCCTTTCCACCAACCGACTGAAGGGCGTGCACATCCTCGACCATTACGTTTCCATGGAGGAGTATAACGCCAACCGGGATGCGCGGTAAAAACTGAATCGGAAACTCCCCCAGTCTGCTGCGCAGACAGCCCCCTCTGGGATGGGGCCTCTGGCGAAACCGGAAACTTTCCCGTCATGCCAAGGGCTCCCTCCCCGAGGGAGCTGACTTTGCGCAGCAAAGGCTGAGGGAGTTTTTGTTTGCTCCTCATTTTTCCCGCAAAAACTCACAAATCACTTTCCAAACGTAAGATTTTGCGTTATTCTATACTTATCTGTATTAATAAAGAAAAGAGAGGTGCACGGCTATGGTGCAATATCTCGCAAAACGCATCGGACGCTCCATTCTGACCCTGTTCGTCATTGTGACGCTGGTGTTCTGCCTGCTGCGGCTCATGCCGGTGGAAGGCTACTTTGCAAACTACGAAAAAATGACCGAGGCACAGATCCAGGCCGGGCTGCAGTCCATGGGCCTGCTGGACCCGCTGCCGGTGCAGATCGGCCATTTCTGGCGGGATGCGCTGCACGGTGATCTGGGCGTGAGCCACATTTACAAGCTCAACGCTCCCGTGACCAGGATCCTTGCCCAGAAGCTGCCCATTTCCATCGAAATGGGTGTGCTGGCCATGCTGCTGAGCCTTGTGCTGGGCATCCCGCTGGGCCTTGTCATGGGCCGTTATA
>ENA-OOZX01001799-OOZX01001799.1-human-gut-metagenome-genome-assembly--contig:-NODE-1799-length-12573-cov-4.077249_pt1 | contig 12573 bp, 9 predicted proteins | sample MGYA00241048_ERZ501412 | MGnify/ENA primary metagenome ERZ501412 (study PRJEB25962, sample SAMEA2042518) | human gut metagenome | biome: human gut; feature: human-associated habitat; material: faeces... | reverse complement strand
ATAGGGTATCGGTTCTCTTCCCGGGCGTCTGTTTGTCTAACGAATTAAATAGTAAATTAAATCAGTGGACGTATATTTTTGCAGAGTGTATAATGGACTTATAAATTTTACAGGGAGGAATAAAAAGTGAAGAAAATGATGAAAAAAACGTTTAGCTTTCTGCTGATTTTTATGCTGGTTTTTACGATGATTCCGACAAGTACATTGAAAGTATCTGCTAAAGCAGCGGTAGCGACTACACAGGCAAAGAAAGCAACAACAAAGACAGCAAAAAAGACAGCAAAAAAGAAAAAAAAGACAAAAGCAAAGAAGCAGAGAACTGTATTTATAGCGGCTGGACACCAGCAGAGAGGAATCTCTTCTACAGAAAGATTAGCGCCAGGTTCTTCCAGAAGAAAAGCAAAACTGACATCTGGTACTGCTGGTGTACGTACGCATATCCCAGAATATAAGACTAATCTTGCAATTGCAAAAGCGACAAAAAAAGAGCTGAAGAAGAGAGGATATAAAGTAATAATGCTCCGAACAACCAATAATTGTCCACTTTCTAACCAGCAGAGAACGAAGAAAGCGAATAAGAGTGGTGCGGATATCCATATATGTATTCACTGTAATGCATCAGGAGCAAGTGCGAGAGGTCCTTTGGTTTGTGTTCCCGGAAGTTCACGTTATGTTGGAAAGAAGATATTTAACAGTTCACGCCGTCTTGGAAGCTGCCTGTTAAGTTCCGTAGCAAAAGCTGTGAATAAGAAAAGTCACGGAACAATCCGCTCAGATTATTATACAACTATTAACTGGGCAAAGATTCCTACAATGATTTTAGAGTGTGGTTTCCTCACAAATCCAACAGAGGACCGTCAGTTGAATTCTTCTTCTTACCAGAAGAAACTTGCGAAGGGAATTGCGAATGGCGTAGATAAATATTTCAAATAGTATCGTTTTATGTAGTACCTACATTTACAATTCTATCTTTTCATGCTATAATTCTTGGTTGGTTTGTTTTAGAGAGCGTGTGTGGTTCATATCTTGCAGAAAGCATTTATGAAATACGTTTGAGAAGTATAAAACAAAAACAAGATTAAAAAATGTAATATAGCAAATTACATAAAATACATAAGGAGGAAAAGATGGAAAATCAGGGGAACATGCAGAGCGGGAAAAAAGCGGCAGTAATCTATTTTCTGGCCGCTTTTTTTATTGCGTGCATAGGAATTGCAGGGGCTAATTATTTAAAAGGAGAGCTTGGCCTTTCTGCTGAAGAATTGGTAAAAAAAGTAGAACTGACTGTAGAAATAGCAGTATTATTAGGAATTGCAATAGCAGTACGTCATCTGCTAAAGAAAAGAAATAGAAAGATAGCAGGTATTATTGTTTTTCTTTTTGTTGCGGGATTTTTTTCATGGCAGAATTCTGGAATCTGGCAGGAAAGCCAGTTGAAGCCGCAGCGATTAGAAACACCGGAAAGTGAATTTGATCGTTATGATATTAAAGATGGTCATTTTACAGTGGCAGAGGCAAACGCAAATATTGTAAAAGAAATTAATGTAGATTATCTTGATAATGTTACGGTACATTTTTCAAAACCAGTTGCACAGAAAGTTATTGTGCGTGTTCTGTATGAGACAAAGACACAGCATGGATTTGATAATAAAACAAGAAAAATGCGTGTAAAAGTTCATAAGGGAGAAACAGTAGGCTGTGTTTCAATGAAAGTAAAAGATGTTACGAGAATTAAAATTGGTATCGGAAGAAAGATTGGAACACAGTTTGATTATGGATATACCGAAATTAATGGAAATTATGCGGCACGCATGCATCAAAAGAAAGTCAGCATGGTGAAATATTTTGTGTTTTTCATGCTGATTCCGGCAGGATATTTTATATTAGCAGCAGGAAAGAAGTGGCAGGAGAAAACGGATAAAAATATTTGCCTGCGAATTTTATCTTTTCCATTTGGATTTATAACAATTCTTTCATTATTTGCCACCTTCCTTGTAGTGAATTTAGTAGAATGGGTGAAGATGACATGTGGAAATGTTTCATTTTCCATTATCCTTTTACAGCTTACAAGTCCGATAAAAGGAACAGATAGCGGAATTATAAACAGTATCATCAAGACTGCAGTAGTTCCTCCGGTACTTCTTGCCGTAGCAGCTGTACTGTGCTATCTTTTCATTGTGCGGGGAATGTATGCATTAGAAGATCTTCCAGTGAAGAAAATTCCAAGATGGAGTAAGATTTGTATAGAAGTAGTTATGGTTGTATTTTTTCTGCATACTGTACAGGTACAGGGAACAGAGATAGGTATGTGGGATTACATACAAAGTGTGAGGGAGAGTTCTGATTTTTATGAAAAAGAATATGTGAATCCTGCAAAGGTAAAGATGACATTTCCTAAGGAAAAGAAAAATCTGATTTACATATTTATGGAATCTATGGAAAGCAGTTACGCAGATAAGGAAGATGGTGGAACTATGGATGATAATTATATTCCGAACCTGACGAAGCTTGCAAGAGAAAATGTACAGTTTACTGATAAGAAAGATGGAAAAGTGGGTGGACCTGTCTGTTTAGAAGCAACAGCGTATACTGCCGGTGGATTGGTAGCACAGACATCTGCAATTAACTTAAAAGTAATGAATTCTGGGGCAGTATCTGACTCATTCCTTCCTAACCTGACAGCACTTGGTGATATCCTTAACAAACAGGGATACAATCAGATGTTTTTGTGTGGAAGTGATGGAGATTTTGCAGGGCGAGATGCCTATTTTAAAACACATAAAGACTATCAGATTGAAGATTATAAAGCCGCAATAAAAGAAGGAGATATCCCAAAAGATTATAAAGTGTACTGGGGTCATGAGGATAAAGTTCTATATGAAAGAGCAAAAAAGAATCTGAAAAAATTATCTAAGGAAGGTAAACCTTTTAATCTTACTATGCTGACGGTAGACACACATTTCCCTAATGGATATATTTGTGATTTATGTGAGAACAAATACGATACCACTTACGGGAATGCAGTAGCCTGTGCAGACCGTCAGGTTTACGACTTTGTACAATGGATAAAGAAACAGGACTTCTATGAAGACACGACAATTATTATTGCCGGAGATCATACTTCTATGGTAGATACAGGAAGTAAGTTCTGGAAAAGTTTAAGCAATGACTATCAGCGTACGGTATATAATGCAATAATTAATCCGCAATGTGCATATAAGAAAAAAGTTACGACAAAGAGAAAGTTTTCTACAATGGATATGTTCCCAACAACATTGGCGGCTCTTGGTGTAGAAATTGATGGGAATAAACTTGGATTAGGAACTAATTTATTTTCAGGAGAAGAGACGTTGAGAGAAGAATTAGGTGCTAATTATATTAATAAAGAACTGAAACGAAACGATAAAATGTATAATCAGTTTTATTAGGAGAAGATTGAAACAGATGAATAAGCAACAAAAGAATTATATAAAAGCTGTAGTAGGATTTGTTTTGGCTGCAATAATCCTCTGTGCAGGAATCATGACTGCCCTTTATCTTATGAGAGAAGAAAAAGGAATGGAAAACCTGATGGCACCAGTATTAAAAAGACTGATTGCAGGCATTTTGCTCTTTGGCCTTACTGTGTGTTGGAGACATTTTTTAAAAAAATCTGTCAGTAAAGTAGCAGGGATAATAGTTATTGTGCTTCTTAGTTTATTTTTTGCATGGCATATTTCTGGAATTCCGCAGGAAAAAGCATTAAAACCGCAGAATGTGAATCTGGAAAAAGCAGAATTTCGTGGGTATGAGATAAATGGAAATCATTTTCTTATTAAAGAAGCAAGACCTTTTATAAAGTATAAGATGCAGTCCTCGAAAATTGCCAATATAAAAGTATATTTTGAAGAACCAGTGGCGCAGGATACAGATGTAAAAATTTCTTACCAGACCAAAGAAAAGCCTACTTATGAACAGAACCCAAGAGTATGGGCTAATATAAAAAAAGGAGAAAAAATAGCATTTGGAGAGATAGATGCTACTGGAATAACAAGGATAAAAGTTCGTTTTGGAAGCAAGATAGGGCAGCAGTTTGTATTAGATCATATAGAATTAAATGCAAATTACAGGGAGCGTGTGCAGAAAAAACAGATAACAATGATAATTTATTTTATGATGTTTTTGCTTATGCCGGCTTGCTATTTGCTATTATCTCATGCGGTTGAACTTCAGAAGAGGACGGATCAGAACAAAATATTGAAAGTATTATCATTTCCGTTTGGTTTATTAGTTCCGGTAGCCTTATTTATAACACTGCTGGTATGTAGTATGGTTGCATGGCTTAAAAGTACATGTGGGGATGTTTCATTTTCCATTATTGTGCTGCAGCTTACCAGTCCGATAAAAGGAACGGACAGTGGCGTAATAAACAGTATTATAAAAACAGGAATTATTCCGCCGCTCCTTGTTACGCTTACGATTAGCATAGTTTATCTTATTATGGTAAGAGTATTATACAATCTTGAAGATTTACCTGTAAAAAAGGTTCCTGCATGGACTAAAATCTGTCTGGAAATTATTCTGCTCATTGCCCTGGTTGGAACAATACAAGTTCAGGGAACAAAAGTAGGTATGTGGGAGTATATAAAAAGTGTTCAGGAGAAAACGGATTTCTATGAAAAATATTATGTAAACCCAGCTAAGACAAAACTTGATTTTCCATCTCAAAAAAGAAATTTGATTTATATATTTATGGAATCAATGGAAAGTAGTTATGCCGATCAGGAAGATGGCGGTATCATGGATGATAATTATATTCCGAATCTGACAAAATTGGCGAAGGAAAATATAAATTTTTCAGATAAGGCGGATGGAAAGCTAGGCGGGCCAACTTGTTTAGAGGCAACGGCTTATACGGTTGGAGGAATGGTTGCACAGACAGCAGCAATTAATTTAAAGCTTCATAATTCGGGATCTATGTTTGGAAACTTTCTTCCTAATTTAACAACAATGGGAGATATTCTTAATAAAGAAGGATACCAGCAGGTGTTTTTGTGTGGAAGTGAGGGAGACTTTGCCGGAAGAGATACATACTTTACAAGCCACAAAGATTTTCATATAGAAGATTATAACGCAGCGAAAAAAGAAGGATTCATTGCGCCGGATTACAAAGTATTTTGGGGGCATGAAGACGAAATATTATATAAACGTGCGAAGAAGCAGCTCGAACAGCTTTCTTCGTCTGACAAACCATTTAATCTTACAATGCTGACGGTGGATACGCATTTTCCACGAGGTTATAAATGCCGACTTTGTAAAGATAAATATAACAGACAATATGCTAATGTAATTGCCTGTGCAGACCAGCAGGTATATGACTTTGTAGAATGGATAAAAAAACAGGATTTTTACAAAAATACGACAATTGTTATAGCTGGTGATCATACGACAATGGTCGATACGTCCGATCCGATATGGGGTAATTTAAATAATAATTAGAAATTCATAATTTCACAGGTGTTTATCGCACCTCATAGAGTTTTAATAAAATCCTCCGAAAGCCTTGAAAATAAAGGATTTATCGCAATCAGTCCACCTTATCCCTTTATATGATTTCACACAATGTTACCCTTGTTCTGCACAATCATAAGGGCAAAATCAAGGGCAGAAAAATCTGATAACACAATATAACAAAGTGTGGTAATCGGGAAACTGTGATGTATGTGCGAATAGATTATTTTGGAGGATAACACTATGGAGAAATATATTTACGATGAAAGCAACGGACTTTGGTATGAATTGCAGGGGGATTATTATATTCCTTGCCTTACTTTACCAACCGAAAAAGAAAACAAGCCTATCGGCTTATGGGGACAGCGACACAAACGCTATTTACAGGAATGCAAGAAAGCAGTTTACATCACGCTACTCACAAGTGGCAGATTGAACAGTTATCTTGCTGATATTGACGAACAGGCAACGGAGATGATGTTTCGATTGGTTGAGCAAATGGCTGATAAGGAGGGCGTTACTGAACAGCTCAAAACAGAACGCCCGATGTTGTGGGTTGGCAGAATAAACGAGATACAGGCAAGAGCAAGAGAAATCGTCAATGCAGAAATTATCTACGCATAGTAATGTAACGCTTATAAGATGAAAAAGAGGGTAGGCAGATAATATTTTTTGTCTACCCTCTTTGACTTGAAAACAGATACTAAATTGAGAAAACCTGCGTAAATACACTATCTCATTTCTGCAATTATTTTAAGACTTTATTGCACGAATTTTATAATAATGATAGAATGAATTAGTCAAAGCTAACTTGATTGATGTAAGGAGAGGTGTAATTATGTCTTTTTTTCAAAACACTTGTAAACCTAAAGGACTTGGCGGAAGCCTTATGGTTAATATGATGAATATAGGTCATTCTCCTATGGCAGAATGGGGATTGAAGCATATAAAAATTAATAAGAACGATATATCATTAGACGTTGGTTGCGGTGGTGGTGCAAATATAAAAAAACTATTAGAAAAAAGTCCAAAGGGTAAAGTTTTTGGCATTGATTATTCAGAGGTTAGTGTTAGAAAATCAAAAAAAGTTAATAAATTTGCAGTAGAAAGAAAGCATTGTGAAATTCTGCAAGGAAATGTGCAGGAACTTCCTTTTGCCAATGAAACCTTTGACTTAGCAACTGCTTTTGAAACAATATATTTTTGGTCTGATATTGACCAAAGTTTTAGCCAGATATATAGAGTGCTAAAAAAAGGTGGAATTTTTATGGTTTGTAATGAGTCAAATGGCGAAAATGACAAAGATAAAAAATGGACAGAGATTATAAAAGGAATGAAAATTTATACTTCCAAAGAGATTAAATATTCTTTGGAAAAAGCAGGATTTACGCATATAGAAACGAACAAAAATGCTAAAGGCTGGCTTTGTGTGGTTGCTCGAAAGTAAAACAATTTTTAAATTTTACCTGATATACTTAACGGATACGCTCACAATTTCAGCAACTGGCGAAGTAATCCCGTCATGCTTGCAAGCCATTCAAAGTCCCCGTTATCTAACAAGGGGCACAATTTACGAGGGCAAATGGACGAAACAGGCGAAAGTCCTTGAATATATGGGGGGTAAACGCACTTTCAAGGGGTGTTAACTGAAAGACGGTCATTTAACACCTTTTCAAACAAAAAGATAATGAAATTTACATCTCTGAGCAGACAGAAAATGATATTTGGATAGTGGAAAATAATATTGGGGAATTGACAAAGTTTTTGCGAGGTGCTATTATAACGATGTTATATAACAGTGTTATAAAAAGAGGATTAAAAATGAGCAACGAAGAAAAAACGACATTGCAGATGATTTTATCGGCTGCTATACAGGAATTTCTTGAAAAAGGCTTCACATCTGCTTCATTACGAAATATTGCTAAAAAAGCAGGCGTAACCACAGGGGCTTTATATGGCTATTATGATAGTAAAGAGGACTTGTTTGAAGCATTGGTAGGCGAACACTACAATTTTTTACTGGAACGATTTTGCAAGGCTCAAAAAGAATTTGCTGAAATCCCGCCAGAGGAACAACCCGATAATCTTTCCTCTACTTCCGGCGAGTGTATGTATGAAATGCTCTTGTATGCCTATAAACACTTGAATGAATTTAAGCTCATACTTTGCTGTTCGGAGGGAACACGTTTTTCAAAATTGATTGATGAAATGGTGGAAATAGAAACAAAAGGAACACATGATTATTTAGCAGTTCTTGAAAAGATAGGCAGACCTGCTCCCCCCATTGATGAACGGTTGGAGCATATCTTGATTACAGGAATGTTTAATACATTTTTTGAGCTGATTATACATGAAATGCCTCTTGAAGAAGCAAAGCACTATTTGAAAGAAATGAGAGATTTCTATACCGCCGGGTGGATGAAAATTATGGGGCAATAAAAATGAATAAATTCGTTAGGGCAATCTGCCCTATAATTTTTATACACAGGTTAGTTACTGCTAACTTCACAAGGGCAACACTAACTGAAATGAGGATATTGGAGGACGTTCATTTTGTTCTCGTATCATAAAAAATTTTCAAGGAGGTTTTATCAATGAAAAAACAGTCAAATCTATCAAGACTGATGGGTTATGCCGGAGGGCATAAGATATTGACCTATCTTTCTTGGGTACTGTCTGTAATGAGTGCACTGTTGGCTCTTGTACCTTTTTGGTATATATGGTGTATTATTCACGACATACTGGAGGTTTCCCCGGACTTCTCACAGGCGGAGAATGTCACAGGCTACGGTTGGTCTGCCGTATTGTTTGCAGTTATCTCTATTGTTGTTTACATAGCCGCTTTGATGTGTTCGCATTTGAGCGCGTTCCGGGTTGCCGCTAATATCCGAAAAGAGCTTATGCGCCATATTGCAGCATTGCCGCTCGGAGTAACGGAGAAGTATGGAAGTGGAAAGCTGCGGAGAATAGTAAACGGTTCCAGTGCTGCTACGGAAACGTATCTTGCACACAGGCTTCCCGACAAAGCGGGGGCGATTGCCACCCCTATAGGGCTACTTTTCCTGTTGCTTGCTTTTGACTGGCGGTTAGGGCTTTTAAGCCTTGTTCCCGTTGTGCTTGGTTTTCTGATTATGATGAAAATGACAGGAAAAGACATGGAAAAGCGAATGGAACAATATCAAAATGCGCTTGCCGATATGTCAAATGAAGCCGTTGAATATGTGCGGGGCGTACCCGTAGTAAAGACTTTCGGACAGACAATCTTTTCTTTCAAACGCTTCAAAAATGCGATTGATAATTATGAAACATGGGTAATTGCATACACAAAGGGGCTGCGTCTGCCTATGATGTTCTATACAACGGCAATTAACGGCGTATTCGCATTTCTGATTGCCGGAGGTATTCTCTTTACAAGGGGCGGCGTAACAAATGAACTTCTGTTAAACCTTATTTTCTATATTGTGATTACGCCCGTCATTGGTACGACGCTCACAAAAATTATGTTTATGAGCGAGGACGCAATGATTGTAGGCGACGCAATTAACAGGATTAATGAAGTGCTGAACGAAAAACCATTATCTGAAAGCAGCGTGAATAATATCCCTAAAGATAATGGGGTTACATTGGAACACGTTAGTTACAGCTATGACGGCGAGAAAAATGCGCTCAATGATGTATCACTTTCCATAAAGCCGGGGCAGACAGTCGCATTGGTAGGAGCGTCCGGCGGCGGCAAGACAACGCTTGCAAATATCGTCACAAGATTTTTTGACCCGCAAAAAGGGCGCGTACTGATAGGGAATATCGACATATGCGACATTCCGAAAGAAACATTGATGAATAAGGTGTCCTTTGTATTTCAGAACAGCCGACTTATCAAAGCGTCCATATTGGAAAATGTGCGTATGGCAAAGCCTGACGCTACACGCGAAGAAATCGCCCATGCTTTGGAAGCTGCACAGTGCTTGGATATTATTGAAAAATTACCGAATGGCATTGATACGGTTGTCGGCACAAAAGGTGTGTACCTGTCCGGCGGTGAACAGCAAAGAATAGCGATTGCCCGCGCGATTTTGAAAAATGCGCCTATTCTAATTCTTGATGAAGCGACCGCGTTTGCCGACCCCGATAATGAGGTGCGCGTACAGCAGGCTTTATCCGCGCTTTCAAAGGGAAAGACCGTCATTATGATTGCACACAGGTTGTCGTCAATCACAGACGCGGATTGCATTTATGTACTGCAAGACGGTGAAATTGTCGAAAGCGGCACACATAGTGGACTGATAGAGAGAAACGGCATATTCACAAAAATGTGGAAGAATTATTCCGAAGCGGCAGAATGGAAGATTGCAAAGGAGGTAAACGCATGATTAAGACATTGCAAAGACGTTTTGCATTATCAAGACAGGGGGCTGTCGATTTGATAAAAGGCTGTATTGCCTGCGTCGTACAGGATATATCCTTTATGCTCCCTGTGGGATTGCTCTATTACTTTGTCATTGACACCATGAATGGGAACTTGAATGGAAGCCGCATTGCTTTTTATGCGGTTGGTTCTTTGGTTTGCTTATGCCTTATATTTATTGCGACTTGGTTTCAATATAACGCCACTTACTTAGCGACTTATGTGGAAAGCGGGGTAAGGCGTATATCCTTAGCGGAACAGCTGCGCAAAATTCCGTTGTCTTTCTTCGGCAAAAAAGACCTTGCGGATTTAACCAATTCTATTATGGGAGACTGCGCTACGCTTGAAACTGCATTCTCCCATTATGTACCCGCATTGGCAGGCTCCCTCATTTCAACAACACTAATTGCAATCTGCCTTTTTGCTATAGACTTTCGAATGGCTCTTGCGGCGGTGTGGGTTTTGCCGATTGCATTTACAATCACACTCTTTTCAGCCCGCATACAGGAATACTTCAACCGTAAATCCGTAGCGGCAAATGTCGCTCTTGAAAGCGGCGTACAGGAGTGTATCGAAAGTTTACAGGACTTGAAATCAAACAATGCGGAAGAAAGGTATCTGAAAGGACTTGACAAAAAAATTGACTATGTAGAAAAACGGCACATTATAACAGAACTTGGAACAGCACTTTTTGTTGTTTCCTCTACGCTGATATTAAAGTTTGGAATTGCTACGGTTGCGCTTGTAGGCTCTACGCTGCTTATTCGTGGAGAAATTGATATTCCGCTGTTTTTTATGTTCTTGCTTGTAGCTTCAAGGCTTTATGCCCCGCTTGAAGGCGCATTGCAAAATCTTGCTGCGGTAATCTCTACGAAAACGAACATAGACCGCATGAACGAAATCCTTGACCAACCTATTCAGACAGGGGAAAATCAACTGATAAATAAAGGTTATGACATTGTATTCGACCATGTAGGATTTGCTTATAATACTGGGGAAACCGTATTGAAAGATGTGTCTTTTACGGCAAAACAGGGAGAAGTTACCGCTTTAGTCGGACCGTCCGGCGGCGGAAAAACTACGGTGTCGCGTCTTGCCTCGCGGTTTTGGGACATAAACAAAGGGAAGATTACTGTCGGTGGTATGGATATATCGAAAATAGAGCCGGAAACCTTGCTGTCTCTGTACTCTATCGTATTTCAAGATGTGACGCTGTTTAACAACACAATCATGGAGAATATCAGAATAGGCAGAAAGGACGCGACCGACGAAGAAGTAATTGCGGCGGCAAGACTAGCAAATTGTGAAGAATTTGCAGAAAAGCTCCCAGACGGGTATAACAGTATGATTGGTGAAAATGGTTGCGAATTGTCTGGCGGGGAAAGGCAGAGAATTTCAATCGCCCGCGCTTTTCTCAAAAATTCCCCTATTATCTTACTTGATGAAGCAACGGCAAGTCTTGATGTGGAAAATGAAACATTGATACAGGCTGCTTTGTCAAGACTGATAAAGGACAAGACCGTACTTGTTATCGCCCACCGTATGCGTACCGTAAGCGGCGCAGATAAAGTGGTTGTGCTTTTAAACGGTACGGTTGCCGAACAGGGAACGCCGGAAAAACTGATGAACACAGGCAAAATTTATCCGCATATGGTAAAGCTGCAAATGATTAGCGGGGATTGGGGCATTTAGTATGAATACCGAATGGATAATATGCCCCATATGTCAGAGCAAAACAAGGTTGAGAATACGGGGCGATACCGAACTAAAAAACTTCGCGCTTCGCGTCCTTGACGGTTGTTTCCGTCTTTGCTGTTGGGTAATCAAGAGGGCGCAAACGGATAGACCGCTTGCGCCCTCTCCAAATTATGGGGTTCGCTGTCACGCAATAGGGGGTGAAAAAACCTGTATTCATGCGGCCTTGTAAAGGCATAATGAGGATAGGTAAGGGTTTTATACTTGTACTCCTCAAAATGGTGTTCTACTGCGTAACATCATCATTGTTTATTTGTTTTCAAATAGAACTTTAAGCCGTTTTATAATCACCAAGATATTGAGTACAGCTACAATTGCTAAATAGTAAATACTTCCACTAATTATTTGCAAATACAGCGATTGCTTAAATTCTCCAATAAATAATGTAACAAATGAAATGAAAAGCAATAGCAAGCAGACGAGTGCTTCAAAAATCGTTGCATTAAACGTCTCTTTTAAAAGTTGCTTATATTTTGAAATTTTATTATCTTTATCTGCAAATGCGCACAAAATGCTAAGTGCAGAAAAAAACATAGCTATAAGAATTGATAAAATAATATTAAGATTATTCAATATTTCACTATCTACGCAACGTATATTTAAGATACCGATAGAAAATAAAACGGGAACAATAAAAATACTTACAAGTTGCAGTGGATTCCCTTTGAACACGCTAAAGTGTTCAAGGAATATTGAGCGCACATCAAGAAAATTGCTCATTTTCAAGGAAAAACTAAAAATCAAAACAACCGTTCCAACTATAAATAAAATTATAGATGCATTATTCACAAACTCCCCCTCCTGTTTAACCGATATGCAGCACCATTTCCTCTAAATATTCTGTTGCTACTTTTGTAAAATGCTCAATGAGCATTGTCAAATTAGGGTGACCGTCAGCCATTTTTATTTTATCTGGTATAGCT
>ENA-OOZX01001783-OOZX01001783.1-human-gut-metagenome-genome-assembly--contig:-NODE-1783-length-12683-cov-2.750554_pt1 | contig 12683 bp, 16 predicted proteins | sample MGYA00241048_ERZ501412 | MGnify/ENA primary metagenome ERZ501412 (study PRJEB25962, sample SAMEA2042518) | human gut metagenome | biome: human gut; feature: human-associated habitat; material: faeces... | reverse complement strand
CGTGTAGACGTTGAGGCCGCGCGAGTAGGTCTCCTCCTTGAACACGTCGTAGACGAGCATGCGGGCAAGCTCGGCCGCGTACTTGGCGGTGACGAACTCCTCGCTCATGTTGGAGGTCACGATTTCCTGCTGCGTGGCGACGCGGCGGGGCTGCATCGGCTGGGCCTTCTCGGTCTCATAGGTGAGTTCGTCGATGTAGCCGAGATCGCGCATGCGTCCGAGCACGTAGTTCTTGCGCATGGTGGCGCGCGTCGGATTGACGATCGGGTTGTAGGCCGAAGGCGCGACGGGAAGACCCGCGAGCGTGGCGGCCTCGCCGATCGAGATCTGGTCGAGCGAGCGGCCGAAGTAGGTTCGTGCGGCGCTCTGGAAGCCGTAGGCGCGCTGACCCAGATAGATCTGGTTCATGTAGATCTCGAGGATCTGGTCCTTCGTAAGCGTTTTTTCGATCTTGAAGGACATCGCGATCTCGTAGAGCTTGCGGGTGTAGGTGCGCTCGGACGAGAGGAAGAAGTTGCGGGCATCCTGCTGCGTGATGGTCGAGCCGCCCTGGCCGCGGCGGCCGGTCAGCACGTTGGAGAGTGCGGCGCGGATGATGCCGGTGATCTCGATGCCGGGGTGTTCGTAGAAGCCGTCGTCCTCGGCGGCGAGAATGGCGTGCTTGACGTGGTCGGGCACTTCGGAGAGGCGCACGAAGTCGCGGCGCTCCTCCCCGAACTCGCCGATGAGCTTGCCGTCGGCGCTCCAGACGCGAAGCGGCACGCGCGGACGATAGTCGGCAAGCGTGTCGATCGGGGGGAGCTGCCTGTAGATGAAGGCGAAGACGAAGACGGCGAGCAGAACGCCGGAGGCGATGCCTGCAGCCGCAATGCCGAAGAGCCAAGCCAGAACCGAACCCGCGCGCGGGGATTTGCGCGCAGGCTTCTTTCTGGCGGCGGTAGTTCGTTTGGTCTGGGTCACGTGGATGTGTTGTCGTGAATGTGTGGGGCCGAAAGAGAAACACGGCCGTCATGCGCGGCCGTGTCGGCTGAATGTGACGATTCTAATCGAGAAGGCGGCGGGGCGGCGGTCACGGAGGGCATTGAACCGTTCAGGGAGCAGGGTCTTTTGTATGGAAATGCAAGGTGCGGGGAGGCAGGAGTCGCTGCGGTTTTTGAACGCAGGCAGTCTTCCCGTCCGCATTTGTTGTGTAGTTTCTTCGCGACATGGTCCCTCCGTCAGACCGTAGTCGGGCCGGTTTTCGGGCGATAATGTACAAATTTGGGGAAACGCCTCTGGGAATAATAAAATGCAGGAATCCGTTTTCAGCATGCCCGTCGTTGTCGGAGAGTCGTCCATCGATCTGCTCGGACACGTCAACAATCGCGAGTACATGCGCTGGATGGAGGCGGCGGCCACCGCGCACGCAGCCTCCCTCGGTTGGAGCTTCGATGCCCTTCGGTCGGCCGGCCGTGTGTGGGTCGTCAGGCAGCACTGGATCGAATACCTGCGCTCCGCGCGTCTGGGCGACGAACTTGTCGTTGCGACCTGGGTGGAGAGCGTCAGGCGCCTGTCGTCCCTGAGGCGCTATGCAGTGCTTCGCAACGGCGAGCTTCTGACCGTCGGCGCCACTGAATGGGTGCTCGTGGACTACGAAAGGCGCACGCCCGTGCAGATCCCCGAGGAGATGCGCGCGTCGTTCAGGCTCGTTGCGCCCGACGCGGAGGTTCTCAGGGACATGGGCATCCGGCGGATGGTCCGCTTTGCGCCGAGTCCCGGACTCGCCGCGGCGTCCAAATGAGGAATTATGGAATATACCGTCAAAATTGAAGATGTCACATTCGGCTATGGCGATAGCCTGATCCTGCAGAACGTGTCCATGAAGTTCGGCGCCGGCAAGGTCGTCGCGATCATGGGGGGGTCGGGCATGGGCAAGACGACGCTGCTCAAGCTGATCGGCGGCCTGCTGACGCCTCAGGGCGGCAGGGTCGAGGTGACGGGCGAAACGCTCGATCCCTCGAACCAGAAGCGCCTCTACCGCATCCGCCGCCGCATGGGCATGCTCTTCCAGTTCGGTGCGCTCTTCACCGACCTTTCGGTCTTCGACAACGTTGCCTTCCCGATGCGCGAGCAGACGGATCTCGACGAGGAGACCATTCGGGATCTGGTGCTCATGAAGCTCAATGCCGTGGGCCTGAGGGGCGCCGCGCACCTGATGCCCTCCGAGATCTCGGGCGGCATGGCGCGCCGCGTTGCGCTCGCACGTGCGATTGCGCTCGACCCCGCGCTCATCATGTACGACGAGCCGTTCGCGGGCCTTGATCCGATTTCGCTCGGCGTCACCGCCAACCTGATCCGCAAGCTCAACGATGCGCTGCACTCCACGTCTGTCATCGTGACCCACGACGTCGTCGAAACGTTCGAGATCGCCGACTACGTCTACATGATCAATGCGGGCCGCGTGGCGGCCGAGGGCTCTCCCGAGGAGCTGTGCCGTTCCGAGGAGCCGTTCGTCAAGCAGTTCATCAATGCGCTTCCCGACGGTCCCGTCCGCTTCCACTACCCGGCCAACAGCATCGAGGCCTGCTTCGGAGGAGAGGAAAGATGAGAAAGCTCCTCACGGCAATCGGCCGCTTCGTGGTCGGACTCTTCTGCAGGGTCGGCCGATTCGGGATCTTCTCTTGGACGCTTCTGATGCGGCTGGGCGGCGCAAGGCTCAGCCACGTCGTTCAGCAGATCCACTTCATCGGCAACTACTCGCTTCTCATCATTGCGGTTTCGGGCCTCTTCGTGGGCTTCGTGCTCGGCCTTCAGGGCTACTACGTGCTCGTCACCTACGGCAGCGAGCAGGCGCTCGGCACCATGGTCGCGCTCTCCCTTGTGCGAGAGCTCGGCCCCGCCGTGACGGCGCTGCTCTTCGCGGGCCGGGCGGGCACTGCGCTCACCGCTGAAATCGGCCTCATGCGCGCGGGCGAGCAGCTCGCGGCCATGGAGATGATGGGCGTCGACCCGGTCCGCCGCGTCCTCGCCCCCCGATTCATCGGCGCCTTCGTGGCGATGCCCGTGCTGGCAACGATCTTCTCGGCCGTGGGCATCATGGGCGCCTGGTTTGTGGGCGTGGAGATGATCGGCACCGACGGCGGCGCGTTCTGGAGCCAGATGCAGAGCGCAGTCGACGTCTGGCACGACATCGGCAACGGCTTCATCAAGAGCGTGGTCTTCGGCGTTGCCGTCGCGCTCGTCGCACTTTTCAACGGGTATGCCGCCCGTCCGACACCGGAAGGCGTCTCCAGAGCCACGACGAGCACCGTGGTGGTGGCTTCGCTTCTCGTGCTCGGCCTTGACTTCATCATGACGGCGTGGATGTTTACGACCGTGTAAGCGAATGGGGAATTTTTAAAATGGACAAGAATCGCACACTCGAGTTTTACGTCGGGATCTTCGTGTTCCTCGGCTTTGCTGCCATGCTGTTCATGGCACTGCAGGCGGCCAACCTCGGCAGCTTCACGGGCAGCGGCAAGACGATCAGCGTCACGGCCGCCTTCGACAACATCGGCGGCCTCAAGGCCCGCGCCGCAGTGAAGTCTGCGGGCGTCGTGGTGGGCCGCGTGCAGTCCGTCGTTTTCGATCCCGAGTCCTTCCAGGCGAAGGTCACGATGGATCTCGACGCCGCCTATCCCTTCCCGGCCGACTCCTCGGCCAAGATCCTGACTTCGGGTCTTCTCGGCGAACAGTACGTCGGCCTTGAGGCCGGCGCCGACGAGGAGAACCTGAAGAACGGCGATGAAATCCGCCGCACCCAGAGTGCGGTCGTACTCGAAACCCTGATCAGCCAGTTCCTCTACAACACGGCGGAAAAGACCGGAAAGGAATGAAGCACGGGGTCACAAAAATGAAAAACACGAAAATCCTCATTCTTACTCTCAGTGCCTTATCGTTGGGACTGTCGGGCTGCGCGAACGTGCCCCCCGATGCCGGACAGAATCCCGAGGACCCGTACGAGGCATTCAACCGCAACATGCACGCGTTCAACGTGATGGTCGACGATGCGGCGCTCAAGCCCGTCACGAAGGGCTATCGCTGGGTGACGCCGCAGTTCGTCCAGGACGGCGTCTCCAACGCGATCGACAACCTCGGCGAAGTGAACAACACGCTCAACAACGTGCTGCAGGGCAAGGTGGATCAGGGCATCACGTCCGCGTTCCGCTTCATGCTCAATTCCACGATCGGCGTGTTCGGTCTCTTCGACGTGGCGACCTGGGTCGGCATGGAAAGGGCTCCCGAAGACTTCGGCCAGACGCTCGGCGTCTGGGGCGTGCCTGAGGGCCCGTATTTCGAGCTGCCGCTTCTCGGTCCCTCGGGCGGACGCGACATCTTCAAGTGGCCCGTGCAGACCGCCACCAATCCCATCACCTATCTGACGTGGGACGAGTGGGAGTGGAGCACGGCGTATGCGGTCGTCGACGCGGTCGACACCCGCTCCCGCATGATGGACGCAGGTCTTGACGACATGCGCGCCAACGTGGTCGACGAGTACGTTGCGATCCGCGACGCCTACCGTCAGTCGCGCCGCATGGCCGTTGCCGACGGTCAGATCGACGAGGATGCCCAGCTCAACAGTCTGACGCCCTTGAGTTTTGACGACGAGGAGGCCGAGGACGACGCCGGCAAGCCGGCTGAAACGGACAAGGAAAAGTAATCATGCAGAGACGTACTTTGGTTCTCGGCGGCGCCTGCGGCCTCGCGCTTGCGGCCATGCCCGCCCTTGCGGCCGAGGCCGTCGATCCCTTTGAGTGGATCGTCGCCCTCAACAACAGCATTCTTGACGAGATCCGCGCGGATCCCAAGCTGCACTCGGGTGATCAGACGGCGCTTCAGGCGCTCGTCGACCGTCGCGTCATGGCGGCCGCGGACTTTGCGATGATGACGCGCATGACGATCGGCCCGAAGTGGCGAAAGGCCACGAAGGAAGAACGCCAACGCCTGATGGACGGCTTCGAGAAGCTGCTCATCCGCGTCTACTCCGGCGCCCTCAAGACCGTGACGGACCACAAGTGCGAACTCCGTCCGACCCGCAACAGGACGATCAAGGACGAGATGGTCATCCGCACCATCCTCAAGTCGACGGGCAATCCTGACATCGGCATCGACTTCCGCATCTACCGCGACAAGGCGGGCGAGTGGAAGATCGTCGACGTCAACGTCGAGGGCATCTGGATGGTTGAGAACTACCGCTCGCAGTTCGCCTCCACCCTCAACACCGAAGGAATTCCCGGTCTGATCAAGCTCCTCGAGGAGAAGGCCGACGGTCTGGTCGATGCCAATGCCCACAAGGTGCAGTAAGCCATGAAGTTCGGAACTGAGAGCATTACCTTTCGCGAGGCTAAGAAGGCCAAGGACGACATTGCCATCGCCGTGCGAAACGGCGACTTCGTGCTCGACTTCGAGGGCGTGCATCGCATCGACAGTACGGTTCTCGCGCTCTCGCTACACATGTTGCGCGAGGCGAAGAAGGCGGGGAGCACGCTCCGCATTCTGTCGGCGCCGAGGGGCTTTGCGGATCTGGTGAAGCTCTACGGGCTTGAGACGCTTCTCATGCCGGCCCTTGAAGAGGTGTGACGGCGGTGCAGGCGGACTGAATGGACGGCGCGGGTTTGAACCCGCGCCTTTTCTTGGGCGCGGAGTCCCTCCCGTCGCCTCCGATACAATTGAAGCCGCAAGCGGATTCTCCGCCGACGCCTGCCCGATTGTGGTAGCGTTCAAAGATCGGGTCCGCGCAGCGAATGAAGACAAACACCCCTACAGACCAAAGAAATTCCAAAATCATGCAACAGCTCAGAATCAACGGAGGCAACCGCCTCGTGGGCGAAGTCCGCGCGTCCGGCGCCAAGAACGCCGCACTTCCCATCCTTGCGGCGGCGCTGCTCACGGCGGATGATCTGGTGCTTCACAACGTGCCGGACCTGGCCGACGTGCGCACGATGCTCAAGCTCCTCGAGGGCATGGGCGTCAAGGTGACGCGGTCGGGCACGGACGTGACGCTCAATGCAGGCAACGTGACGAGCACGAAGGCTCCGTACGAGCTCGTGAAGACGATGCGCGCCTCCGTGCTGACGCTCTGCCCGCTTGCCGCGCGCTTCGGAAGCGCCGAGGTGAGCCTGCCTGGCGGCTGCGCCCTCGGCGCCCGCCCCGTGGACCAGCACATCCGCGGCCTGCGCCAGCTTGGCGCGACTGTGGACATCGACCACGGATATGTTCGTGCGACGGCGCAGCGCCTCAAGGGCGCGCACATCGTGACCGACATGGTCACGGTGACCGGCACGGAGAATCTGGTGATGGCCGCCGTGCTCGCCGAGGGCGAGACGGTGATCGAAAATGCCGCCCGCGAGCCCGAGGTGGTCGATCTGTGCGACTGCCTCAACGCCATGGGAGCGCACATCACCGGCGCGGGCACGCCTGTGATTAGCATCGAGGGCGTCGAGCGCCTGCACGGCGCCGAGCACACGGTCATCGCCGACCGCATTGAAGCCGGATCCTTCCTCGTCGCAGGCGTGGTGACGCAGGGCGACGTGCTGGTGACCCACTGCCAGCCCTCCCAAATGGAGGTGGTGCTCGACAAGCTCCGCGCCACGGGCGCCGTGCTCGACATCGGCGCCGACTGGGTGCGCGTGCGCATGACGGGCCGTCCGAAGCCCGTTTCCATCCGCACGGTGCCGCATCCCGGCTTTCCCACCGACATGCAGGCGCAGTTCATGACGCTCAACTGCTTTGCCGAAGGGACCGCCAACATCACTGAGACTATCTTCGAGAACCGCTTCATGCACGTGCCGGAGCTCTGCCGCATGGGCGCCCACATCACGATCGAAGGCCATACGGCCATCGTTGAGGGCGTTGCGCAGCTCACGGGCACGACGATCATGGCGACCGATCTGCGCGCCTCCGCCTCGCTCGTCATTGCGGCGCTCGCGGCTCAGGGCTCGAGTACAGTGGACAGGATCTACCATCTGGACCGCGGCTATGAACGCATGGAGGAGAAGCTCCGCGCGCTCGGCGCCGACATTGTCCGCATTGATGTCTGAACTTGAAATAAAGACCTGACTCATAAGGAGTTTGAGATGAACTGGATTGATGAAGTTAACTTCAACGAAGAGGGCCTCGTGCTCGTCATCGTTCAGGACGTGAAGACCAGCCGCGTTCTGATGCTCGGCTGGGCCAACAGGGAGGCGCTCGAGTCGACCGTCGCCACCGGTCGCGGCGTCTACTTCTCGCGCTCCAGAGGACAGGTCTGGTGCAAGGGCGAGTCGTCCGGCAACCATCAGGTCGTGGTGGGCATGCAGCTCGCCACGGATGGCCAGTCCGTCATCTACCGCGTGGACCCGCAGGGCGGCGTCGCGTCCCATACGGGACATGCGAGCTGCTACTGGCGCGAACTCGTGCCGGGCGGCTGGCGCGAGTGCGAGCCTGTCGTGCGCGCGCCCGAGGACATGTACGAAAAATGACATCCTCCCGGGTGGAAATACTTGAATTTGTAAAGATGCGGGGAAATCCCCCGTTTGCGTCGAAACCTATACCGAAGTAGGTGGCGTGGATGGGTAATTCCCTCCATAATTCAAGCGCTTTGTCTGGCAATGGTAAGCTACGTGTAACCCAGGCCAGTAAAATGCTATGACAGGGTGCGAAATGAGCGCGATCCCGTCTTTTGCCCGGGAACGGCTCTCTTCTTCCAGAGGTTTACATGCAGCTTGACGATTGCTTGTTCTGCCGCATCGCCCGTGGCGAAATTCCGGCAGCCAAAGTTTATGAAGATGATGAAGTACTGGCCTTCAAGGACATCCATCCGAAGGCTCCCGTGCACTTCCTGATCATTCCCAAGAAGCACATTCAGTCTCTGGCTCACGCCGAGCCGGAGGACAACGCTCTTTTGGGTAAAATGCTTGGGTTGACTCGAAAGTTGGCCATGCAGGAAGGTGCCGTCAACGGTTTCCGCGTCATCATCAACACTGGCCGTGACGGCGGTCAGGAAGTCGATCACTTACACATTCATGTTCTGGGCGGTCCTCAGCCTTGGACGAAATAAGGAGTAAAAAATGGGTTCCCTTTCTGTTTGGCACTGGCTGATCGTTCTCGTCATCGTCGTGCTGGTTTTCGGTACCGGTAAGCTCAAGAACATGGGCAAGGACCTTGGCGGCGCCATCAAGGGCTTCAAGGAAGGCATGAAGGAAGGCGACGACGACAAGTCCGACGCGAAGAAGGAAATCGCCCAGGACAAGAACACGGTCGACGTCGAAGCCAAGGATAAGACCAACGCTTCTTGATCCGCACGGCCCTGACGGGCCATGTGGCTTGCCGCACTGACGGCGTGTCTGTCAGTGCTGGCGCTTAAGCTAACGGCCGCGGCAGTCTCAGGGGCTGACCGCGGCTCTTTAGTGAAAGACAGGAATAATCATGTTTGACTTTGGTTTCAGTGAGATGCTGGTGATCGGTGTGATCGCCCTCGTGGTCCTCGGACCAGAGCGTCTCCCCGTGGTCGCACGCACAGCCGGCGAATGGGTCGGAAAGGCCCAGCGCTTTGTCGCCCAGGTGAAGTCGGACATCGACCGCGAAACGGAGCTCTCCGAACTTAAACGCATTCAGGACGAGGCCAAGGCTCTTGCCGACGACGTCAAGTCGACGGTCGAGAAGTCGGCCGCCCAGATTGAAAGCGACGTCAAGTCTGCCGCCGGCGAAGCCAAGGCCGTCGCCGAAAAGACCCAGGACAACCTCAAGGAAATTGAGGAGACTGCGTCCGGCCAGACTACCGTGATGTCCAACGACGAGATCTCGGACTTCTACGGCTGGGGCGACAATTCGGACGGTCCGGCCGCCGAACCCATGTACAAGTGGGAGGAGCCCAAGACCTTCACGAAGCGCTATCATGCGGGTCCGTCGGTTGACGAGCTTGCGCAGGAAATCGCCAAGCTTCGCCGCGAACTCGGTCTTCGCGAAGCCCAGATGGGCGGCAGCAACCGTCGTCTGGCTTCCCGTGCGCGCACGAACCGTCCGCGCATCTACCGATAAAGAACAATCATGGCTGAAAACAACAAACTACTTGAGGCGCCGGACGATCCCGCGAACGAGCAGCCGCTCGTCAGCCACCTGATCGAATTGCGCAACCGCACGGTCAAGGCGTCGATTGCTGTTCTGGTCATCTTCGCCTGCCTCTCGCCCTTCATGAAGCAGATCTTCGACTTCCTGAGCCAGCCGCTCATGGTCGCCCTGCCTCAGGGCGTGAAGCTTCTGGCCACGGGCGTGGTGGCGCCGTTCATGGTGCCGCTCAAGGTGACGCTCTTCGTGGCGTTCCTCATCGCGCTGCCGTACGTGCTCTATCAGCTGTGGGCGTATGTGGCGCCGGCGCTCTACAGGCGCGAGAAGCGCCTCGCGCTTCCGATTCTGGTCTCCTCGATCGTGATGTTCGCCGTGGGCATGGCCTACTGCTACTTCATCGTGTTCCGCATGGTGTTCCAGTTCATCGCAGGCTTCTCGCCCGACAGCGTGAACTTCGCGCCTGACATCGACTCCTACTTCAGCTTTGTGCTGACGATGTTCGTCGCCTTCGGTCTCACGTTTGAAGTGCCGATCGTCGTGATGGTGCTCAATCACGTCGGGCTCGCCAGCTACGAAAAGCTCGTGAAGGCCCGTCCCTTCGTGATCGTCGGCGCCTTCGTGATCGCCGCCATCTTCACGCCGCCCGACGTGCTCTCGCAGCTGCTTCTCGCTCTTCCGCTCGTGATCCTCTTCCAGGCCGGCATCTGGCTCGTGAAGTTCTTCGGAAAGTCGCAGGACGAGATCGACGGCATGCCCAAGGATGATGAGGACGAGGAGTAAGCTTCCGGCTCATGCATGAAAAAAAGCGCATTCCCAGAGGGATGCGCTTTTTTCTTTGGGCCTTGGATTCGTCAGATCGTGTTGATCGCGGCGGGGCCTGCCTTTTCGCGTTCGCGCGCGTTCTTCGGACGGGCGGTTGGCGTCACGGTCAGCGTGAGGGTCTGCGCGCCTCGCACCACCGTCAGCTCGGCGGGTTCGCCCGGCTTGAGGCGGGCGATGAGCTGCTGGAGGCGGTTGACGCCGAGGATCTCCTCGCCGTTGAGGCTCTTTACGATGTCGAATGCACGAAGGCCCGCCCTGCCTGCGGGGCTCTTGCCGAGCACGTGACTCACCATCACGCCTCGGGTGACGGTGAGACCGAGGTCCATGGCGAATTCACGCGAGAGCTGGCGGGGCACGAAGCCAAGATAGCCGCGTTCAACGGTTTTGCCCTCCATGAGGCTCGGAAGCACGCGGCTGATGATCGAGCTCGGAATCGCAAAACCGATGCCGATGAAGCCGTCCGACTGCTCGGGCGAAAAGATGGCCGTGTTGATGCCGATGAGCTCGCCCTCGGTGTTGACGAGCGCGCCGCCCGAATTGCCCTGGTTGATGGCGGCGTCCGTCTGGATGAAGTCCTCATAGCTGTTGAGGCCGAGCCCGTGGCGCCCAAGGGCCGAAATGATGCCCGAGGTGACCGTCTGGCCGACGTCGAAGGGGTTCCCGATGGCAAGCACGGACTGGCCGACCTTGAGCTTCGAGGTGTCGCCGAGACCGATGAAGGGCAGGCCGCTCTCGCCGGAAATCTTGATGAGGGCAAGGTCGGTTTCGGGGTCGCTGCCTACCAGCACGGCTTCAGCCTGTCCGCTGTCGGGCAGGCCGACATAGAGTCCCTGGATCGAAGCGACGACGTGGTAGTTCGTGAGCACGAAGCCGTCGGACGAGACGAGGACGCCGCTGCCGAGCGTGTTGAAGTCCTCTTCAGGAAGGCTGTTCCAGTTGGTGCCGATCTGCTCGGCACGCTTTCCCGGGGTGGCATGCCGTGCAAAAATAGTGACGACGGCGGGAGCCGCACGTTCGACGGCGCTGCTGAAGTCGGGAATGTGCACGGCCTCCTGTGCAGGCGCGAACGGACGCCAGTCCGTGACGGTGATCAGACCGACCGCAATGCCCGCCGACACGGTGACGGCTTGTGCAAAAATGAGCCACAGCTTGCGGATCATCGAACGGAACCTCCGAGCGGAAGGCTCAGGAACAGCAAATGGGAGTAGATCATTATGCAGACTCAAGCCCTGATTGAACATTTGAACGCTTATCTTAACGCGGCGTCATTCAAAGACTACGCTCCGAACGGCCTTCAGGTCGAGGGAAAGCCCGAAATTCATCGCATCGTGCTTGGCGTCAGCGCAAGCCAGGCGCTCATCGACCATGCCTGCAGCATGGGGGCGGACTGCATTCTCGTGCACCATGGTTGGTTCTGGAAGGGCGAGCGCTCCGAAGTGGTCGGCATGAAGCAGCGCCGCCTCAAGGCGCTCCTGAAGAACGACATCAATCTCATCGCCTATCACCTGCCTCTTGATGCGCATGAGGAGGTCGGCAACAACGCCGAGATCGCGAGGGTGCTCGGACTCGAGATCGAGCAGAGGGCGGGGAGCCTCGAACTTCTTTGCGTGGGCCGCCCGAAGGACGGTTCCGTGCCCGTCGAGGCTTTCGTCGAGCGCGTCGCCGCAGCGTTCGGGGGCATTCGCGTGCGCGTGGGCGAGGCCGGCGCCGAGGTCCGCCGCGTGGGCTGGTGTTCGGGAGCAGCGCAGGACGAGCTCGTCGAGGCCGCCTCTCTCGGCTGCGACGTCTACATCTCGGGCGAGATCTCCGAGCGCACGACCTACGAGGCAAGGGAGAACGGCATCCTCTACCTCGCCTGCGGCCATCACGCGACCGAAACGCTCGGCATCCGCGCCCTCGGCAGGCATATCAAGAACCTGTGGCCCGAACTCGAGATTTTCTGGTTTGATGACGAAAATCCGGTCTGACCTTCCTGCTTGAAATCCGGTTACATTTCTCCTAATGACTAGGGTGACAGTCGAATATAAAGATGCAAAATCAATACAAGTAGAAAAGAGTGGGCGCTTCCGCTAAAATGAAAAATCCAGTGCTCTTCGATTCTCGAAGAGCGCATCGACAGTGTGTTCAAAGGATAAGATCTTATGATGGTGCTTTACTCGGGCATGACCTGCCCGTTCTCTCACAGCTGCCGCTTCGTGCTTTTCGAAAAGGGCTGCGAGTTCGAGATTCAGGATATTGACATGTTCCAGCCGATCGATGTCAGTTCCCTCAATCCTTACGGTGAAGTGCCGATCCTTCGCGAACGTGAGTTGACGCTTTACCAGGCCGAAGTGATCAACATGTACATCGACGACCGCTTCCCGCATCCGCAGCTGATGCCGCCTGATCCGATGCACCGCGCCCGCGCCCGTCTCTTCCTCTACATTCTCAACCGCGAGATATTCTCCCAGGTCCGCATTCTTGAGAACCGTACTCTGAGCGAAGAGATGCACGACAATGCCCGCCACAAGCTGCACGACCAGCTTTCCGTCATCGGCAGCCGTCTGACGAACGGCATGTACCTGCTTGGCGAAGAGTTCTCGTTGCTCGACATCATGCTCGCTCCGGTGCTCTGGCGCCTGTCCCACTACGGCATCGAGCTGCCGCGCAGCGCCGCGCCGCTGATGACCTACGGCGAACGCCTCTTCTCGCGCCCTGCCTTCATCGACTCGATGACGCCGTCCGAGCGCGTGATGCGCCGCTGATCGGCTGAGGCAGTGCCGGGAGGCAAAGGCTCCCGGCGCGCCCCGGTTCTCAGG
>ENA-OOZX01001777-OOZX01001777.1-human-gut-metagenome-genome-assembly--contig:-NODE-1777-length-12707-cov-4.358441_pt1 | contig 12707 bp, 6 predicted proteins | sample MGYA00241048_ERZ501412 | MGnify/ENA primary metagenome ERZ501412 (study PRJEB25962, sample SAMEA2042518) | human gut metagenome | biome: human gut; feature: human-associated habitat; material: faeces... | reverse complement strand
TCGCCTGCGTCGGGGGCAAAGCGGCATCTTCCACTCCGCCGCAGCACAATCCACGCGGAACGTTTGCGTAATTGGAAAAAACTTTCACGTATTAGCATGACAAGGTCTTTCCTATTACAGAACAAAGTGAACAAGCCCACTTCGTTAGCCTCAATTCTTTATGTTATATCACGAAAGAAAAAGAATGTCAAAGAAAAGCTTGCAAATTTGGAGAGATACGGTAAAATAAGTACATGTGTGTTGTTTGTACTGCGCACCACAGAAATAATTATATGAAAATGAGGTCAAATTATGATTGCAGCAAATAATGTAACCTTACGAATTGGAAAAAAAGCGTTGTTTGAAGACGTAAATATCAAGTTTACCGAGGGTAATTGTTATGGTCTGATTGGAGCCAACGGCGCCGGTAAATCTACCTTTCTCAAAATCCTGTCCGGACAACTTGAAACCACAAAGGGAGAGATCTCCATCACTCCTGGACAGCGTCTGTCCTTCCTACAGCAGGACCATTTCAAATATGATGAGTATACCGTTCTGGATACTGTTATCATGGGTAACAAGAGACTGTATGAGATCATGAAAGAAAAAGATGCTATCTATGCAAAAGCGGACTTCACTGATGAAGACGGTATCCGCGCCAGCGAACTGGAAGGCGAATTTGCAGAGATGAACGGATGGGAAGCAGAATCTGATGCTGCTACTCTTCTGAATGGTCTTGGAATTGAAACCGATCTCCACTATTCCCAGATGGCTGACCTTACAGGAAGCCAGAAGGTCAAAGTTCTTCTTGCACAGGCACTGTTTGGTAATCCGGACATCCTTCTTCTCGATGAGCCTACCAACCACCTTGACCTGCCTGCTATTGAATGGCTCGAAGAATTCCTGATCAACTTTGACAACACTGTCATCGTTGTATCCCATGACCGTTACTTCTTAAATAAAGTATGTACTCATACAGCAGACATCGACTACGGCAAGATTCAGCTCTATGCCGGAAACTACGACTTCTGGTTTGAGTCCAGCCAGCTCCTCATCAAACAGATGAAGGAAGCCAACAAGAAAAAAGAAGAGAAGATCAAAGAACTTCAGGAATTTATTTCCCGATTCAGTGCCAACGCTTCCAAGTCCAAACAGGCAACTTCCCGTAAGCGTGCCCTGGAAAAGATCCAACTTGACGATATGCGTCCGTCCAGCCGTAAATACCCATACATCGACTTCCGTCCAAACCGCGAGATCGGTAATGAGGTCCTTATGGTAGAGAACCTTTCCAAGACCATCGACGGTGTAAAAGTTCTGGATAACATTTCTTTCACACTCGGACATGATGACAAGGTAGCTTTCGTCGGTGCCAACGAACAGGCAATCACTACTCTGTTCAAGATCTTAGTTGGTGAAATGGAACCGGATGAAGGAAATTATAAATGGGGTGTTACCACTTCCCAGGCATATTTCCCTAAGGACAACACTGCAGAGTTCGATAATGACCTTACTATTACAGACTGGCTGACACAGTATTCTGAGATCAAGGATGCTACTTATGTTCGTGGATTCCTCGGACGTATGCTCTTCCCCGGTGAAGACGGCATCAAACGTGTACGCGTTCTTTCCGGTGGTGAGAAAGTCCGCTGTCTTCTTTCCAAGATGATGATCTCCGGTGCAAATATCCTGATCCTGGATGAGCCAACCAACCACCTCGACATGGAGAGCATCACAGCACTGAACAACGGTCTGATCAAATTCCCGGGTGTTATCCTTTTCACCTCACATGACCATCAGTTCGTACAGACAACAGCCAACCGTATCATGGAAATCCTTCCAAACGGAACCATGATCGACAAGATCACTACTTACGATGAATATCTGGCAAGTGATGAGATGGCTAAGAAACGTCACGTATTCGAGATCAACGAAGAGGACGCTTCCGATAACTAAAGAATAAAATACAGGGTACGGCTTAGCCGTACCCTGTTATTTTATTCTGTCTTCATGATAATATCCGCCAGCTTTCCGCATGTCACCTTAAGCAGATCAGCAAGGGGAACCTTCAGTGTCAGTCCGATACGGCCGCCACTCACATAAATCTCCTCAAATTCTCCTGCAGATGCATCAAACACAACAGGATAAGGTTTCTTCATTCCCAGCGGACTGCAGCCGCCTCTCACATATCCGGTAATCTTTGTGATATCCTTCACATGGATCATGTCCACTGTCTTCTCACCGACAGCCTTTGCAGCCGCCTTACGGTCAACTTCCTTTTCAATCGGAACTACAAAAACGAAATAACCGCCGCTCTTTCCTTCCATTACCAGAGTCTTAAAAGACTGGTCATAGGGAGCACCGATCTTATCCGCACTGTGGATCCCGTCAATAAATTCATCACATTCATAGGAGAACGCCTCGTATTTAACCTTCTGTCTGTCCAGCATTCTCATTGCATTTGTCTTAGCTTCTTTTGCCATTTTTTCTCGCCTGTCCTTTCTGTCCTCTGGCATATATTGATTCCTCCATGTCTCTGTCCTGAGACTGCTCAAAACTCTGGTCTTGTCTCAGTTCCTGATTTCGCCTGTAAATCTGCTCAGTGCTTTCTTCATCAACCGTTTCTTCATCCTCTTCAGAAACCGGTTTGTTGATAGCAAACTGGATCAGCATACCCAGAATTGCAAACCCTACACTCATTCCCAGACCATAGGGAATATCTGCCAGATTTCCAAGCTGTGCAAGGGAAACCCCTGCCATAATACCACCGATCAGACTTGTAGCCACGATCAGCACTTCCCTGCAGTATTTCACCGCCATGGAACCAAGAGCCACGCCGATCAGAATACATGCAAAAAATACTGCGGAGCTGGTAGGATGCAGGAAATAAATACTGGCCGCCCAGCCGATACCTGCTGCCAGGATAAACACACCTGCCTTATAGATCAGAAATGCAATCACTGCAAACACAACTCCTGCCGCCAGTGCTGCGATCAGCATTGTTGATTTCTCCTGTATTCCCATTGTATGTACAACCACCAGCGCAAGACCTCCGCCTACCAGAAAACCTCCCAGCATCATCCAGAAACGCAGAAGCCTGTATCCCAGAATACAGTTCAGCACTCCAAACACAAGGATCACTGCAAATATTACCATCATAAAACGATTCACCAGATCTGAATCCATAAAACTCCCGGCAATACTCAGCGCATTTCCAAATATATCTGTCATATTAACCATAATTTTCAGTCACTCCTTTTAGTTATATATTTATAGCGTTCCTTATCATCGACTGACACATCTGAGCTAAACCTGTCAGAACATGAAGTATAAGGTCTTCATATTGTCGATCACGCCGTAATGATAGGAAATCTGTGACAGCCCATGGACTTCCATATAATATTTTGCGATATCCTGGATATGATTACTGTCGATCAGATCCATATATGCCTCATCATAAGCCGCCTGGCTGCCAAACTTAAAGCGTACCACTGCAGCATCACTGTCAATACGCAGTCTGCACAGGTCATATACACTGTTCCAGTCATAGGTATCAAAACAGGCGCCGTTTCTCACATAGAAATTCATGTCAGTCGCTGTACACGCAGGAACAGAAAACTCATCAGAGGCCGTATAATTCTCCTCGTACTCCTGTGGGAACGGACACAGATAATCATAGATCGTTGTCTTATGCTCTGCCAGCAGCGTGGCATCACCCTCCAGAAAGTCCGGCTGATCCCCATTGGTGGCATCCACATAATAATACTGTCCGTTCAGCTCTACAATATTCCAGGCATGTCCCTGGGTACTGTTTGTAGCATCACCCTCCACATAAATACAGGGGATATCCAGACGCTCCAGCAGATACTGCACTGCTCCCGCATAGCCCGCACATACCGCCTGTTTCTTCCAGAAAGCTCCTGCTATACTCTGGTCATCATCAGAGATCACATATTCTGTATTGTCTATGACATAAGTATAAACAGTCATTACCTTCGTGTAATCATCAGCACCATCCGGAATCTGCGATAACACCTCCTGATACGCATTCTCCATAGCCTGCGTGATCTCCTGTCTCTGCTCCTCTGTATAAGTATATCCCGGAGAAAACTGACAGTAATCTCTGCCCGAATAAGTCGTCTTATAAACTTTCTCCCGGTTATGTACCCAGAACAGCTCCGGATGATCCTTCAGCACTGCATGATACACTCTGTCTATCTCATTATCTCCTGAGAGAGACAGATAAAATTTATCCTCAAAGCTTCTGATCCCCTCCAGGATCTCGCGGTAGCCTCTCTGTTCATTCTCATTAAGAAGGCCGAAATAATACTCCTGATGTCCTTCATCCGTCTGCGCTACCTCCTGCTTCTTAAGAGTCCTTACTTCCCCCGGTTCCTGCAAAGCTCTTCCGCCGATGATCAGTCCACCGGCCAGAAGCACCACCACAGGCACCATAAGAATCAGACGCAGCCCGGAAAATCTCTTTTTGCTCATTCAATAATCCTTCTTGGTTATTATTCTATAAGTCTGATATTACATTACTATTTCATTCTGTTTTGTCACATTTAGAATTGTTATTCGTTACTGTTCACTCCGTTCACAGTAACTGTTATTCTAATGTATCTTATTATAGCCCAGAACACTTCTCCTTGTAAACCGATAAAAATAAGTTAACACTATTTTATAATAAAAATTGTCCTTCTTACAAGATAAACATTGCATATTTCCAATTAAAGAGATACACTAAAAAGTAAGTATAACTGCTCTGTATCCCATCAGGCAACAGGATGTCGGACAGACATATACAAGTAACATATTGAGGGAGTATTGTAATAAATGAGCATCAAAATACCTATAGAAACTTCTGCCAGACATCTGCATATCTCGCAGGAAGATTTTGAAAAATTATTCGGAGAAGGAAGCAAACCACATTTTATCAAAGAATTAAGCCAGCCCGGACAATATCTGTGCCGGGAACGAGTAACTGTCAAAGGACCGAAAGGTACTTTCGAAAACATGGCACTTCTCGGTCCTTTCCGCAGCGACACGCAGGTAGAAATGTCCCTTACAGACACCAGAAAACTGGGGATTCCAAGTGTAATACGCCAGTCCGGTGATATCGAAGGAACTCCCGGCTGTATTTTATCTGGTCCATGCGGTGATATCGAAATCCCCAGAGGGGTCATCGTAGCCAAACGCCACATCCACATGACTCCGGATGAAGCACTTGCCCTGCATATCAAAGACAATGACGAAGTCTTCGTCCTGACCAAAAGCTACGGACGTGCACTTATCTACGCAGATGTAGTAGTCAGAGTCCACAGAAATTATCACCTGGCAATGCACGTAGACACTGATGAAGCCAACGCATTCAACAGTGATACAGAACCTTACGGCGTGATCGTCAGGTTCTTTGACAGTAACTTCAACACAGATAAGTGGATAGAAGACGAACTTTCAGGGATACGCAGATAAAATCCGACTTACCCGGCTAAAATAGCAGATGAATATAAAAAGGTTCCACAGTAACATTCAATTGATGATACTGCGGAACCAATTTTAATGCGTTTCAGCCAGCCATTCTTTAATCGTTTTTTCCGTTTCACCAAGGATTCTTGCTATTCTTTCTATGGATTCTCCTTCCTGCGCAAGCGAGATGGCTATGCTTTTTGCCTTTCTTAATTCACCCTGCTTTTCATAAATTGCCTGCAGTTTCTGTTCCTCTTCCTCTTTGTCATACTCAAATATACTCATCGCAATAACCTCCGCGCGGTTGACTCTGAGAAAATCCGCCAGAATTCCTTTCTGAATACATTCATCCACTGCTTCTTTTACAGCGGAATCCAAGCTCATAGTCTCCGCATTTTCACGTACTTTTTCTACATATTGCGCATATTCTCCAAGAATCCTGCACTGCTCCATCAATTTCCTGTTGCAGTCCCTGTTGATATTGATCGTAACTACCTTTAACTCCAGATTAGGCTCTCCCTGCTGGTTTTCGTAAGATTCTGACAGACAGTTCGTCCATCTGTCCGGCATTTTCCGCTTTCCATTATAGAATACAATAAAATTCGGTGCCGGTAATTTCAGCAGTATTGATGAATACAGGGATTTTCTGTCCACTAATTTCTGATATTCGCTGGATATATAAAACAAATCCCTCAATGGCATATTAGGATTGTAGGTTGACTGGTGTTCATACAGAAAAAGATTCGTATCAATGATAAACGCCAGATCATTCTTCATCCCCATATAGATTGCATTCTCCAGTGTAACAATCTCCAGCTTCATTTCATCTGTATACGCTGTTCCATTGATTGCATTATACAGAGATAACAGATTTTTCCTGTCAGAAAACAGTTTTCGGAATACTGTATCCTTGTAATTGCGGTTTGCAGTGACTTTTTTGCTCTTTCTTTTTGTCATAGACAATACCTCCTGTGTCAGCAGGAGTGCAAGAACATACTGCTCTTTTCCGAATTGTTCAGAACTCCTGCTTTTTTAATTTAATTGGAATTAAAAGCATGGATTTCTGAAATGAATTTAGAATATAAGATGGCAAAATGCCCTGAAACTTAAGAGAAATATGCTTTGGTTTTATACTAGCATGCTTCTTCAGTAGTTTCAAGGCATTTTTATAAAAATTGTCAGAAGTCAAAAGCCCCGGACCGGGGTAGCTGTGCTGTACCAGTCTGAGGCTTTCAGAATTTGGAGCTATAAAGTTTTTACATCAATCCAAATCAAAAAGCTGGCGTTGACAGATGTTTATTTGCGCAACGGATTGTGCTTCTTTTTCTGTGCCGTAGTAAATGTACTTGCATGAAATTTTCGCATACAGGGTAACCTTTCCCTTGTAACCAGCACTTGTTTTTAAATAACTCTCATAGTTTTGTAGTTCATTCAAGGTAAAGTCATATACGTTTCCACTGTTAACATATACATATCCATCTTCATATTCTGCCTGCTTTTCACCAGCTTTATATACCGGAAGATGTATTTCTTTTACCTTTGTGTTTTCTCCTCCAATTCCTTCAACTTTTTTACCATCATCAGACTCTATGTACAATTGAAGTTTCAGGTCTTTTGTGTTTGTTCCGGCAAAGGAAGTACCAACCAGGTTGGAATCTGTCACTTTCAAATGGAACTCAAGTGGTTTGTTTTTAATAAGCTCCTGGGATTCATTGAAGTTAACATTGTCAAGAGTGTAATAAACAGTCTTTTCCTGTGCAGCATTTCTGTCTGACTGCTTTACAAACATCAATTCCGGATTAACCGCCTGTGCATTATATGCGGCTATGATAGTATTGACAAACAACTTTTTCTCCATAAGATTACCATTATTAGTAACAGGCTTATGCCCTACACCTGTATAAATTATATTTTTATAGCTATAGATATAATAATTATTTCTGACATCATTGGGTGAATGATCATAATATCCATTTCCAGTTTTATTATCTTTATCGCCAAGACAATACCACACTACAAGATCACCTGAATCATCCTTATCTGCATTTTCTTCCAATGCCAATTGATAATATTGGAAATGTGTAGGTGCAACGGTTATTTTTTTATCAATTTTATACGGGTATTCTGTTATTGCACCTTCATTTACCTGAGATGCTGTAGTTGTTTCTTCCGTACTTCCTAGTGTTGTAGTTGCAATTCTTAATTTTCCATTGGTGAATCCCTGCGTTTCTGAATATGTTTTTTCTTTGTTTTTGTTCAGATAATATGCCATATCACTGGAATTCTTAGAAATGGTATTCCAATCTGCAGACTGTTCATGTGTATCTAATTCTTTTGCCTGTTTTAATATATTAGAAGTTGACTGCGGAGCAGTGATCCCATACCGGTCCATTCCAGAAGCTACGCGAAGTATCTGGTTAAAATAGTATGCCCAACCTTGCCACGTAGTATTACCATTAATACCTCCATTCTGCGCAGTTCTATCATACACAGAGGATGACGTATTATCATGGGCCAAAATCACACTCTTTCCTGTATTTGCAAATTCAAGAATCCTCTGAGCACCTTCTGCCGAAAAGTTTGTAGGATTATTTCCACCATAACTATCGCTATAACCAGGACCATCACAAAATCCAATGATTAACATGTTATATTGATTTAGATAGGTTGCATCTGTAGAATGCTGAGTTTCATATTTTCCTACAGTAATTGTACTAATCTGAACATTAAAATCTTTTACTTTATCAAACAGATTTCGAAACGTAGTATCAGTAGCCAAGTTCCATGTACACTGGGCATTTTGCGCTGTTGATGGATTTGGAATAATTTGCAATACCTTAATTGTATTCGCAGTTGAATTTGTATTTTGTCTTTTTGTGTATCCAATTTCAGATGTTCGGATTTCGCTGTTATTATTGTTGGTAACTACCAATTTCCATGGCATTAGTTTGATATATTCCTCCGGGATTTTTCTTGACACTGTATAATCTGTGTTAAGGGAAAGATGATATATCCCGTCATTGTCCGGTTGTATAACATTTCCGTTTTGCATGACAGCTATATCTTCCAACTTCTCCGTGTTTGAGAAATTACCATCACAGTTCAGATCAATATATAATTCACAATTATATTCTGCATTAGCAGGTGAAGCCTGTGCCTCGTCAATAATCTTAAACTGAAAAGTCATATTTTCTCCAATAAGAAATTTATTCGATGGGCCATCCCCTGTTCCAATTGCAGAAGGAGGAGAACTGCTCAATTCAATCTTTGGTTTTGGAAGTTCCGCATAGAAATTTATATCCTCATCTGCTGTAATCTCTCCCTCTTTGTATACATTATCAAATCCTTTTACTTCATTAAGGAAATCATAAATATAGGAAGAATTATCTACCAACTCTGTAGATATCGTTTCTTTATTCTCACCATAAATATTTCCTGCAACTACTACCGGATACCCGCTTTTTGCAAAATTCACCAGTTTATTTTTTATTTCTTTCGTAATATCATTTCCAGAACCACGAACAGAGCCAATAGTGGTACCTGTAGTCGAATCTTTATCCCCCACCGTAGCGGCTGGCTTTTGACTTCCATTTGTGACATAATCATGATTCATCAAGCCCTGTAATTCATAACGTGCCAATTTATTTCCACCAACATGATAATAAAGCACCTTATCATCTGGTCGAAAATTACCATCATATTTCAAATCATTATCATCATCCCCCAGATAAATCATATCATACTTTGCATTCAGGTCATCAATATGTCCGACAAATTCAGATGTTGTCATGGTAGTTATGTCTACATCACTAAAAATTGGAAGAAATTCGCTAGCACTGGCATAATGATCTAAATTATTCCAATTTTCGGCAAATGTAGATTTAAAAATTAATTTCATAGATGTTATATTCTGGTATGTTTGGTGAAATGAAATCGTTTTTCTGTCTCTCTCCACAAACTTTGTCTGGCTTTGTATATTTCCATCTATAGAAGCTACACGATCATTCCCATTGTATAGTTCCAAAATATATGTATACAGCGCCCCTCTATTATCCATGTTTGTATTATATATTTCAGGTCTTGCTCTGTAAATAAATCCGTCAATGTCTTCCGGATTTGTAAATGATATCTGCAAATAATGCCGACCTGTGTTTGAATCATATTGTGAACACCAAAAGTTATCATCAGCATTTAAAACATTTCCTGTGGGATAAGATGTATCTTCACTAGAACTTTTCACCGTCATTTCACGGCTTGTCGTTTCATATCCCAGCCAGTTTAATACCTGTGAATCCGTAATCTTGCCCTGACTGCGGGCTGGCTGGAGTTCCAGAACCCTGATTTTTCCGGTAGGCAGATCATTTCTTTTCAGTCTGTAATTTATAATATACTCAATGGCTCTGGCCTGGCTGATTTTGGTACTTAGAAGAGTAACCTTTTTTTCCTCCTGATTCTCCTGATTTTCTGTATTATTCTCATTTGTTGAGTTTTCTTTTATTTTTCTGTATTTATTCTCCTTTTCTATATACTTCAGAATTTCTTCAAAACCTTCCATCGGACTATTATTACCATCCGAAAAACTATCGGACTCTTCCATATAGGCGGGATTAAAATTTTTGTCAAATGATACATTCAACAGGCTGCCTAAATCCTGACCATCAGATAAGGAACTATTTTCAAAGAAATATACATTGCAATTCACGTAATGACCATCCGCATCGTTATCATTCATGATTGATGTGAAACTACTCTTAAAAGTATAATTATTCTGTAATTTTGTCTGATTAATAATACATGGTTTTTTCTTTGAATTCTGAGGGGAAACTATGTCAAGAATCTTTTGGTAGGAAGATTCATTTAATCCAGTTGCATTTAAATAAATCAGATTATAATCTTCCAGCTTTGTTTTCCCGGAATCAGAATCTGTATCTCCGGCAAAAAATGACTCATCAGAACTACTTTCTGCCTCCGGCATGACCTCATTTTCTGTGCCATCCTGGAAACTGTCTTCCTGATTGTCCTCATTATCTGTACTGTCACTAAATTCCTTTTCGATAGACACCAGTTCTACTCCGGCTTCACTGACCATTGGATCTACTTCTGAAGTATCTCCATCATTCTGAGTTGCTGCCTGATCTTCTGTCTGGGCTTCGTTTGTATCCTGAGTGTCGGTATCCTGAATATCAGAGGTGTTGTCTGTCTGCATATCATCTGACTGGATATCATCTGTCTGCGCATCATCTGAGTTTACGCTATCATCTGCTGATGAATGATTGGAAGCAGTGCTATCGCCGTCATCAGTTATTTCCGTACCATCGCTGTCACCGGATGCCGCAGATGCCGTTTCCTCAGCGCTTCCATATGTCGCATTAAAATCCTCTGCCGTTATGGTAGTTACCTCGATTTTAAAGGCATCAAACTGTTTCCTCTCATCACTTCCCGCTTCACCCGGTTCCAGATGGAATACATACTGCTTAAACCAGTCATGGTTTGTATATCCCCCCTGATAATACATATGGTCTACTTCCACAGTCTGTTCTGGGGCATTATCATCAGGTACAAAATCATAATTTCCCGTTCCCGGAGTTAATTCGTATTCGGCATCGGAAATATAATGGGTTGGTGTTTCTCCGTCTTTAACAGGAATATATGGATTATTCTCATCAGCATAGGAAGGTGAATACCAGCCATAATATTTATAGGCATGGGAATCTCCTGTTGCCGCAGTTTCACCCTTTTTACAGCAGAAATAGACTTTATCTACTTTATAATAGTAATTGTATCCCAAATCCTCCGGAAGCTGGCGAATATCACTGTATGCTACAGGCTGACGCTGAGTTACAATAGATATTGGATATTTAACAGCATTATTGACACTTTCACCCTTGTTCCATAACCAGAACCAGTACTGTCCATCCTGAATCGTAATATTACAGTATTGATTTCCCTCGGTTGTCTCAATTTGGTTTGCTTCAAGTGTCTCTTTAAGTTTGAAATTAGGATCTGTAATTGCATCAACGTTAATTGCCTTTGTTTTGATCTTATTCAGATTACTGATCAACTTATACTGATAAAACGGATACTGGTCTATGGTGATACCATAATATACCAGAGGGTCTTCAGGTGTATTGACATCTACTGCCGTACCATTTTCTACTAATGGTGTATATTCGATTAAACGTTTTTTGTTTTGTCCGGTTTTATCAGTATCTCCCTGTTTTGTTGCCTCATTATCAGTAACGTTTTCCTCTTCCGGAGCAGAAGATACATTATTATCCTGTCCATTGCTGTCTGTGGAACTTACATCACTTTCTCCTGCGTTTAATTCTTCAGAAGAAAATTCACCATCGGAAAATCCCGCATCTGCCGCTCCTGAATCTATCTGAGGTTCACTCACAACAGCATCCGGCTGATTTTGTCCGGTTATATTGTCTTCTGTGTTGCTTTGCTCTGTCCCATTTCCTTCATCTGCCGATGTAAATTCATCACCGCCTGATGAAAAAGCATTTTTAGCAGATGTATTATCCTGAATAAGAAGCTTATTTCCATTTGGGCTGGCAGGGTTTTCGCCAGGGAAGGTATAATTCTTGCTGAAAATATTATTTGCAATTTCAGTAGTCAGGTCACTGTAAACATTTTCGTAATATCCATATTTGCCATTGTCATAATTATATTCCGGCAGAATTGTTTTCTTTCCCTGATCAGAAGAATCTTTCAGCGCCTTGTTTACAGTAGTATTCTCTACTTCGGAAAATTCCAGAAAATAAGGTGCATTTGCCCCGTCACTGTCAGCATAATAAAAATTCTGAATATTTTCTCTGTATTTGGCATTTGGATTACCAGCATCCCCTGTATCTGTTTCATTTGCCTTTTCACGAATCGGATAATACTGCTGCTCCTTTTTAGTATAGTCACCGGTTCCGGATGGGTTTTCCTGATAGGTTCCATTTATCTTTACTGTATATGTTGTAGGTTTATCAGTGGTCGGATCTATAAATTGTTCGATTTCTTTCCATAATTTTGAATCCTTCTCTTCCTGGGTAAGGAAATATTTCTCCTGGTAATTACCATAAGAAAGAGGATAATCCGCCGATTCTCCTGTACTTGGATCATCTGGTTGATAACACACACTTTGAATCTGTTTGATTCCGGTACTTTTACTTGTATCAGGAATGCCATCCTGATTCAGTTTTACATTCATGGCAAATTCTTTGCGCTTCACAGGATCAGAAATTTTTGACAGACCCTCATCCAGCGAATCA
>ENA-OOZX01001774-OOZX01001774.1-human-gut-metagenome-genome-assembly--contig:-NODE-1774-length-12715-cov-2.192654_pt1 | contig 12715 bp, 9 predicted proteins | sample MGYA00241048_ERZ501412 | MGnify/ENA primary metagenome ERZ501412 (study PRJEB25962, sample SAMEA2042518) | human gut metagenome | biome: human gut; feature: human-associated habitat; material: faeces... | reverse complement strand
TTAAAATCGATAGTTAGTTGCAACTAATTATTGATAAGGAGAAAAATAGCATAATTTAAAGAAGAGGAAAAGAGGTTTTAAGATGAAAGGATATGAAAAATACGAGCGCAGTTATTTTCTGCCTCCTGAATGCACTTATGACTGGGTTAAGAAGGATTATATAGATAAAGCACCACTGTGGTGTTCGGTTGATTTACGTGATGGCAACCAGGCTCTGATCGAGCCGATGAGTCTTGAGGAGAAGCTTGACTTCTTTAAGATGCTTGTAGATATAGGCTTTAAGGAAATCGAGGTAGGTTTCCCGGCAGCTTCTGAGACAGAGTTCAATTTCACGAGAGCTCTTATTGAGAGGGATATGATTCCTGATGATGTCACTATACATGTGCTGACACAGGCCAGAGAGCATATCATCAAGAAGACCTTCAAGGCACTTGAGGGAGCACCGAGAGCAGTTGTACATCTGTACAATTCCACATCTGTTGCACAGCGTGAGCAGGTGTTTAAGAAGTCAAAGGAAGAGATAAAGCAGCTTGCAGTTGACGGAGCTATTTTACTGAGAGACCTTGCAGCAGAGACTGACGGTAATTTCCGTTTCCAGTATTCACCGGAGAGCTTTTCGGGCACTGAGGTGGATTATGCGGTTGATGTGTGCAACGCTGTGCTTGATGTATGGCAGCCAAAGGCTGATAATAAGGCCATCATCAATATCCCTACCACAGTAGAGAATGCTATGCCACATGTTTTTGCCACACAGATAGAGTATATCAACAAGCACCTCAAGTACAGAGACGGAGTAGTGCTTTGCTTACATCCTCATAATGACAGAGGCTGCGGTGTTGCCACATCAGAGCTTGGTGTGCTTGCAGGAGCTGAGGAGATAGAGGGTACGTTGTTTGGAAACGGTGAGAGAACAGGAAATGTAGATATCGTGACACTTGCCATGAATCTTTACTCACACGGAGTGGATCCACAGCTTGATTTTTCAAATCTGCCTGAGATCAGGGAGAAGTATGAGACATTTACCAGAATGAAGGTAGGCGAGAGACAGCCATATGCGGGAGACCTTGTTTTTTCTGCTTTTTCAGGCTCACATCAGGATGCAATCTCAAAGGGCATGGCATGGAGAGAGGAAAAGAAGCTTGATAAGTGGACGGTTCCATATCTGCCTATAGATCCAAAGGATGTCGGCAGGACATACGAGGCTGATGTTATCCGTATCAACAGCCAGTCAGGAAAGGGCGGAGTGGCATATATCCTTAAGCAGAGCTTCGGTATCAATGTGCCACAGCAGATGAGAGAGCAGGTCGGATACATGGTCAAGCAGGTATCGGACGAGGAGCACAAGGAGCTTTCACCTGAGTGGGTACACAGTATCTTTACAGACAATTATGTGGATTTTCATCCATATTTCACTATACCGGAGTGCCACTTTAAGCAGGTAAACGGCATTTTCGCAGAGGCGGTTATTTTACACAATGACAGCACCAGAAAGGTAGATGCCAATGGAAACGGCCGTCTCGATGCAGTCAGCAATATAATTAAGCAGTATTTTGACATCAGCTTTGAGCTCACTGTATACGAGGAGCATTCGCTTTCACACGGATCTTCATCAAAGGCTATGGCGTATGTGGGTATCACAGTTGACGGCAGTATGTTCTGGGGCGCAGGTGTGGATGAGGATATCATCAAGGCATCAATCGGAGCGCTTGTTGTTGCGGTAAACCATTACCTTGCCACCAAGGCTGACAGTCACGTGAAGGATGAGCGCTATATTGCTATGCTCAACTTCATCCAGGCCAACTACAAGACAGTATCGCTTGCAGACATGGCTGCACAGTTCAACCTGACAGAGCCGTATATCTCCAAGTACATAAAGGAGAAGTCAGGCAAGACTTTCGGGGAGCTGGTCACCAATGCCAAGATGAAGAAGGCACGCACACTGCTGAGAAACAGCATCACAACTGTTGAGAATATCGCAATAGAGGCAGGATATCAGAACGTGGAGCATTTTAACAGACAGTTCAAGAAGCTGTATGGAATGACACCGCTTGAGTACAGAAATTCAAGCACAAAATAAGCGGATACAGCATTTTAATATAACCGGATCAATATGCTAAATGACAATTCATTCAGCTGTATTGGTCCGGTTTGCTTTTTATTACTGTACTTTTTATGTGAAAATCTGCATTAAAATTGTATAAAAATGGGAACAATGGGCTATTGATTGTATTTTATCAAGTAATTTGTTGTTTTTACAACGGATTATATGTACAATGCGGGTATAATATAAAAGATAATTATTCAGAACTATCGATAACAAAGCAGATATTGAGAATTTGTGTTTGGGATGAATAGTTATAATAAAAAGCAACTATTTGAATTATAGTTTAAGAAAGAGAGGAACGTACATGAGCAATAAAACTAGCGCAGTTGTTAAGACAAACCCAAGAAAGGCTGTCATGATCGGATGTGGATTCGTTGGTTCGGCATCAGTTTTTGCACTTATGCAGAGCGGACTTTTTTCTGAGATAGTTCTCATTGACGCTGATAAGGACAAGGCTGAGGGAGAGGCGATGGATATAAGCCACGGTATTCCTTTTGCCAGACCTATGAAGATATATGCAGGTGGTTATGATGATGTGGCAGATGCTGCTATCATTGTTGTTTCTGCAGGTGCAGGCCAAAAGCCGGGTGAGACAAGACTTGATCTGGTAAATAAAAATGTTGCAATCTTCAAGAGCATCATTCCGGAGATTGCAAAGAGAAATTTCGGTGGAATCTTACTTATCGTTGCAAACCCTGTAGATATTTTAACACAGGTGGCACAGAAGCTTTCAGGACTTCCTGAGGAGCGTGTCATCGGTTCAGGTACCGTGCTTGACAGTGCAAGACTTAAGTACGCGCTTGGAGAGCACCTTGAGGTGGACAGCCGAAGCGTACATGCATTTATAGTAGGTGAGCATGGAGACAGTGAGGTGGTTGCATGGTCATCAGCCAATGTTTCCGGAGTGGAGCTTCACAAGATGTGCGAGATGAGAGGTCACTACAAGCATAAGGAGAATACAGAGGAAATCGCTGCAAACGTAAAGAACAGTGCTTACGAGATAATTAACAGAAAGCATGCGACATATTATGGTATCGCTATGTCGGTCAGACGTATCTGCGAGGTAATCATGCGTGATGAGAAGTCTATTCTTCCTGTTTCACACATGATGCACGGACAGTACGGCATCGACGGTGTGGTTCTCTCAATGCCTGCAATCGTTGGAGCAAACGGAGTGGAGAGCGATATCCCAATCGAGTTAAACGGTGAGGAAGCTTTAAAACTCAAGGAGTCTGCTGATGCACTTAAGAGCATACTTGACGGGCTTGAGCTGTAAATATCATGCTCTTAATATTAATTTTGCAATATTAAACTTATATAAAATACTATAAATTCAGTATGGTTTGGGGTATAATGATAACTGTCGGGCTGCATATATTATGTGCTCGGCGGTTATTTGATTTTATGGCAGATAACTATTTAGAATTACCGGGAAAAAGGAGTATGTATAATGAGCGAAAGAAAACAAATCCATCAGGAGTTTCTGACAGGCGAAAGAGCCCTGTTTGCAAGTAACGATCTGGATATATATGATACAATTTTTGATGACGGAGAGTCACCTCTTAAGGAGAGCCATGGCATTAGCCTGACAGGCTGTTTTTTTAGATGGAAATATCCGCTATGGTACTGTAGTGACATAGCTGTAAAGGACTGTACATGGTTTGACATGGCGCGTGCGGGTGTCTGGTATACTGACAATATCTCTGTCACTGATTCAATAGTTGAGGCACCTAAGAACTTCAGGCGCTGCAATAACCTAAAGCTTAAAAATGTGACATTTCCAAATGCCCAGGAGACCCTCTGGAGCTGTGATCATGTCGATATCGAGAATGTCTCGGCAAAGGGAGATTATTTTGGCATGAATACAAATAATCTTATCATGAAGAATTTCCAGCTTGTCGGCAACTATTCGTTTGACGGCTCAAGAAATGTAGAGGTGCACGATTCAAAGCTTATCTCAAAGGATGCCTTCTGGAATACAGAAAATGTCACAGTCTATGATTCATTTATTACAGGTGAATACCTTGGCTGGAACGCAAAGAATCTGACACTTATAAACTGCACAATCGAGAGCTTGCAGGGGCTTTGCTACATCGACAACCTCGTTATGAAAAACTGTAAGCTCATAAACACTACATTGGCATTTGAGTATTCTTCGGTAGATGCAGAGATTTGCAGTAAGGTGGACAGTGTTTTAAATCCGACAAGCGGAGTGATAAGGGCAAAGGAGATTGGCACACTGACTATCGAAAAGGACAGAGTTGACCCATCAAAGACTAAGATAATATGTGAGGGAAAATAATCTATGTATGATTTTGACACCGTTGTAGACAGAAGAAATACAGGCTCACTAAAGTGGGATGTGGCAGAAAATGAGCTCCCGATGTGGGTAGCAGATATGGATTTTAAGACAGCTCCCCAGATAATAGATGCAATATCAGAGCGTGTTTCTCACGGAGTGTTTGGCTATTCCATCATTCCGGATGAGTGGAATGATGCGTATATTTCGTGGTGGGACAGACGCCATGGGCTTAAAATCGAAAGAGACAGCCTGATTTTTTGCACAGGGGTCGTACCGGCCATATCATCTACAGTGCGAAAGCTCACAACACCTGGTGAAAATGTGCTTATCATGACACCGGTATACAATATATTTTTTAATTCCATATTTAATAACGGCGTAAATGTGCAGGAAAGCCCGCTTGGATACGAAAACGGCAGATATTTTGTGGACTATGACAGGTTGGAGCATGACCTTTCCAATCCACAGACCTCGCTTATGATATTTTGCAACCCTCACAATCCGTGCGGTATCATCTGGACAAAGGATGAGCTTGCGAAAATAGGTGCACTCTGCAGGAAGTACAATGTGACGGTCATATCAGACGAGATACACTGCGACATCACAGCACCGGGAAAATCATACGTGCCGTTTGCGGCAGCATCAAAGGACTGCGCCGATATAAGCATCACCTGTATTGCACCGACCAAGTGCTTTAATATGGCTGGCTTACAGACTGCGGCAGTGATGGTGCCAAATAAATTTTTGCGTCACAAGGTATGGCGCGCATTAAATACAGACGAGGTGGCGGAGCCAAACGCATTTGCCATCACGGCAGCAGTTGCGGCATTCACAAAGGGTGAGCCGTGGCTTGAGGAGCTCAGAAAATATCTCTGGGAAAACCGCAAAAAAGTTTGTAGCTTTGTGGCAGAAAATCTGCCGCAGATACATGTAGTGGATGCCGATGCGACATATCTCATGTGGCTTGACTGCAGTGCACTCACAGATGATTCTGTGGCATTTACGCAGATGATTCGCGAAAAAACAGGACTTTATCTGTCGGAGGGAGCTGAGTTTGGAGGCAATGGACGCTACTTTGTGAGATTGAATATCGCATGCCCTAGGGCAGTGCTTATGGAAGGGCTGGAAAGGTTAAAAAGAGCTCTCGTTTAAGCTGAATATGTACATTTTTTAAAATAAATAAGACCGGTGATCGGCCGGTCTTATCTGATATAATTAAACATTTATGGCATACAAGATTTAGAAATATATCATGCATACGTTTGTTTTCTGATTCGATAGTTAGTATACACTAACATGAATTAGAAGTCAATAACAAATATGGAATTTTGATATTTTTTGGATTTTTATAAATCACGTACAAATCAAAAAGAAAAGTTTTGCAAACAATAAAATGTATGTTATAATAATATAACTGAATTAAAACGAACGAAAATAAACTCACGGGGGTATTCGAAATGCGAAACAATGAATCATCAGAAAACTATTTAGAGACCATACTTATTCTCAGCAAGAAGCTTCCTGTGGTACGCTCAGTTGATATAGCAAATGAGCTTGGATATAAGAAATCCAGCGTGAGTATAGCCATGAAAAACCTTAGAGAGAAGAACAATATCACAGTTAGTGATGCAGGCTTTATCACACTCACAGAGTCAGGAAGACAGATAGCAGAGATGATATACGAAAGACATGAGCTTTTGTCAGAGTGTCTTGAGAAGCTTGGTGTTGATAAGGAGATTGCAGCAGAGGACGCATGCCGTATAGAGCATGTCATCAGTCCTGAGAGCTTTGAAGCAATCAAGAAGCATATACATAAGAGCTGATATATGAAACCAGTACCGCAGGGTACTGGTTTTTTAGTGTATCGTTTTTCTTGTATATATGAGAAAAATCATCTATAATAGTGAAGCTGTAATCGGCGACATAAAATCTGAAAGGGGAAAAGATGAAACAGATATTAAAATATTTGAAGGAGTACAAAAAGGAATGCATCTGTGCTCCGTTATTTAAGCTGCTGGAAGCATCCTTTGAGCTTATAGTACCGCTTGTCATGGCGGCAATCATTGATAACGGAATTACGGCTTCGGACAAGCCATATATATGGAAGATGGGAGGCGTGCTGGTGCTGCTTGCGGCAGTTGGTCTGGTAAGCTCGGTCACAGCGCAGTATTTTGCGGCAAAGGCGGCAGTTGGTTTTTCCACAAAGCTTCGCCATATATTGTTTGAAAAGATAGAGTCACTGTCATTCTCAAAGATGGATACAGTGGGCACATCGACACTTATCACGAGGATGACAAGCGATATAAACCAGGTGCAGTCAGGAGTCAATCTGGTACTTCGACTCTTCCTTCGCTCGCCATTTATTGTATTCGGAGCTATGGCGATGGCTTTTACAGTAAATGTAAGAGCGGCAATGGTTTTTGTAGTTACGATACCTCTGCTTTCAATAGTGGTATTCTCAGTTATGGTTGCAAGCCTTCCGCTTTACAAAAAGGTGCAGAGCTCTCTTGACACAGTGCTTTCACACACCAGGGAGAATTTAGAGGGAACCAGGGTTATAAGAGCTTTCAATAAGCAAAATGATGAGATTGACAGCTTCAACAGAGACAACGAGTTTTTAACCAATATGCAGCAGGTTGTAGGACGAATCTCAGCACTCACCAATCCGCTGACATTTATCATTATAAATATCGCAACAATCGCAGTTATCGTATCAGGCGGCAAGCAGGTATACGCAGGAATCCTCACACAGGGTGAGGTTGTGGCACTTGTAAACTACATGTCACAGATACTTGTCGAGCTGATAAAGCTTGCAAATCTCATCGTACAGGTGACAAAGGCAGTGGCGTGCGGTAATCGTATAGCGGATGTGCTTTCTATTCCATCAAAGCTTCCTGAGAAAAATCCTAAGCTCATTGGTGCAAAGGACGGCGCACCTGAGGTTGAGTTTGACCATGTCTGCATGACCTATGAGGGAGCGGCCGATGAGACACTCACAGATATAAGCTTTACAGTGCAAAAGGGGCAGACAATCGGAATCATCGGTGGTACAGGTTCAGGAAAATCAAGCCTTGTAAACCTTATCCCGAGGTTTTATGATGCCACAAAGGGTACTATAAGGATTCAGGGAAATGATATAAATGACTACGATACAGTGCAGCTTCGAGACAAAATCGGTGTTGTAATGCAAAAGGCAGTGCTTTTTGCAGGAACGATAGCCGACAACCTGCGCTGGGGCAAAAATGATGCCACAGAGGAGGAAATGTGGAAGGCACTCGATATAGCACAGGCGACAGAGGTTGTAAAGGGTAAAGAGGGAGGCCTTGACTACATGATAGAGCAGGGCGGCAAGAACTTATCAGGCGGTCAGAAGCAGCGTCTTACAATTGCCAGGGCGGTTGTAAAGGATCCTGACATACTGATACTTGACGACAGTGCATCGGCACTTGACTTTGCTACAGATGCGAGTCTTCGCGCGGCATTAAAGGGCATGCATGGTGACAAGACAATATTTATCGTGTCACAGCGTACCTCATCTATCCAGTTTGCGGACAATATCATAGTACTCGACGACGGACAGATGGTTGGCTTCGGACCTCATGAAAAGCTGCTTGAGACATGCGAGACCTACAAAGAGATATATGATTCACAGTTTAAAAAAGAGTCGGATATGACCAGACAAAAGGAGGTGTAGAGTATGGCTATGGATAATGCGAAGATGAATAAATCAGGCACAATGCGCAAGGTATTAAGATACATGAAGAGATATATTCCTTTGCTTGTAATTTCCCTTGCCCTGTCTGTTGTTACAGTGGCGCTTACGCTTTATTTTCCAATCCTCACAGGACGCGCAATTGATTTGATTGTAGGAAAAGGAAAGGTTGATTTTACAGCTATGACAGCCATCCTCACAAGAGCAGCAATAATAGTCGTCATAGCGGCAGCAGCCCAGTGGCTTACAAATATCTGCAACAACAGGATGACCTACAACATAGTGAGGGATATAAGGCGTGATGCATTTTTAAACATTGAAAAAATGCCACTTTCCTATATTGACAGCCACTCACACGGTGATATGGTCAGCCGTATCATCGCCGATGTAGATACATTTTCAGAGGGACTTTTGATGGGCTTCACGCAGCTCTTTACAGGAATTGCAACAATAGCAGGTACGCTTATTTTCATGCTTACAATAGATGTGAAGATATCATGCATTGTAGTGCTCATCACACCTCTGTCACTTTTTGTGGCAAGCTTTATCACTAAAAAGACATATTCCATGTTCCAGCTGCAGACAAGCACAAGGGGAGAGCAGACATCACTCATCGATGAGATAGTAGGAAATGAAAAGGTCGTACAGGCCTTCAACCATGAGGATGAGGCGCTTGAGCAGTTTGACGAGATAAATGACAGATTACAGAAATGCTCACTGAGGGCAACATTTTTCTCAAGTCTTACAAATCCGTGTACACGTTTTGTCAACAGTCTTGTGTATGCCGGAGTCGGAATTTTTGGCGCCATGAGTGCACTCACCGGCGGAATCACAGTAGGACAGCTTTCATGCTTCTTATCATACGCCAACCAGTACACCAAGCCGTTCAACGAGATATCTGGTGTCATCACAGAGCTTCAGAACGCACTTGCCTGTGCTGCTCGTATCTTCGAGCTGATTGAGGAGAAAAAGGAGATACCGGATGCTTCGGATGCGGTAACACTCTATGAGGCAGACGGCCGTGTGGACATAGAGGATGTTTATTTCTCATATGTGCCGGATAAAAAGCTTATCGAGGATTTCAATCTCCACGTAAAACCTGGACAGCGCGTGGCTATCGTAGGTCCGACAGGCTGTGGAAAGACGACTATTATCAATCTGCTTATGAGATTTTATGATGTAAGCTCAGGCGCCATTCTTGTAGACGGACATGATATCAGGGATTACAACAGAGCCGATCTGCGAGATGCATTCGGCATGGTATTGCAGGACACATGGCTCTTTAAGGGCACCATTATGGAAAATATCCGCTACGGCCGTCTGGATGCCACAGATGAGGAGGTCATCGCGGCAGCAAAGGCAGCACATGCCCATCACTTTATCCAGACACTGCCGGGTGGCTACGATATGGAGCTCAATGAGGATGCTTCCAATGTGTCACAGGGACAAAAGCAGCTTTTGACAATAGCAAGAGCTATCCTTGCAGACAATCCAATCCTTATCCTTGATGAGGCCACATCCTCTGTAGATACACGTACAGAAATCCGTATCCAGAAGGCACTTGACAATCTGATGAGGGGCAGAACAAGCTTTGTCATCGCCCACAGGCTGTCTACTATCAAGAATGCAGATATGATTCTTGTCATGAAGGACGGAGACATTATCGAGCAGGGTACACACGATGAGCTTCTTGCAAAGAACGGATTTTATGCAGAGCTGTATAACTCTCAGTTTGAAGAATAGAGAAAGCACGGGTATCGTGCAGTTTTGCGAATATGCGTGGGGCTGAATGGTTACATAAAATTTAAAAAAAATACGCTCTCGACAAAATTCGACAAAATGTGTTATCATAAAAGCATAAAATTTGTTTTGACATGACAGTAATTGGCGGCATAGGAGAGTTTGATGAGCACTTTAAATGTCGCAGTAGCAGACGAAAAGAAAAATATGCAGAGTTTATTAAAGGGCATGGAGTTTTTAGGAACAGCAAGAAGTAGTGATGAAGCATACAGCATGATAAACGGTAATGCCGGTTCTGATGTGATACTTGTGTATGTAAAGAGAGCATCCGGTGACACTGAGCCACTTGATGATACATATATGGAGAAAAAATCTCTTGAGACACAGGTGACGGATATCATTCATGAGATAGGTGTTCCGGCTCATATAAAGGGATATCAGTATCTGAGGACTGCGATAGTGATGTGTGTTGAGGATATGGAGATGCTTAGCTCTATCACAAAGCTTTTGTATCCCACTATTGCAAAGAAGTACAAGACTACATCAAGCAGGGTGGAGAGAGCCATAAGGCATGCTATCGAGGTGGCATGGAGCAGAGGCAGGATGGATACGATAGACGCCATGTTTGGATACACTGTAAACTATGGTAAGGGCAAGCCTACCAATTCGGAGTTTATTGCCCTGATTACAGACAAAATACGTCTTGGAATGTAAAAATCGTCATTATAGACAAATAAAACCACATTTTGATAAATTTACTAGGCAAAATGTACTCCCGCGTGATATAATATAGTATACATTCTATTGGTTTCAGGATGTATACTATATTTTTTATCAGATTAATTGTTGTTTAAATAACTGTAATCTGGGGGAGGTTTCAGCATGGACAAAATTAAAATATTAATGGCCGCATCAGAGGCAATACCTTATATGAAGACAGGTGGACTTGCTGACGTAGTGGGATCTTTACCAAAATATTTTGACAAGGACAGATATGACGTGAGAGTTATACTTCCGAAGTACAAATGTATGGATGATAAATTACTGCCACAGCTTAAGTTCGTCTGTCATTTTTATGTCAATCTCAACTGGCGCAGGCAGTATGTGGGGATTTTTACATCGCAGTATGATGATGTGACATATTATTTTGTGGACAATGAGTTTTACTTTGCAGGAGATAAGCCATACAACAATATATACGAGGATGTGGAGAAGTTTGCTTTCTTTTCAAAGGCGGTGCTTGAGGCTTTGCCGGTTATAGATTTTGCCCCGGATGTGATACATTGTAATGACTGGCAGACAGGACTCTTGCCGGTTTTTCTAAAGACAGTGTACGGCTCAGACAATTTCTATGCCGGTATCAAGACAGTCTTTACCATTCACAATATGAAGTTTCAAGGGCGTTGGAAGATTAAAGAGGTGGCTGATGTTACAGGACTTCCGGAGCATATTTTTAATTCAGGGGAGCTGGAGTTCTATGGTGAGGCTAATTATTTAAAGGGCGGCATAGTATATGCAGATGAGATTACGACTGTCAGCCCGACATATGCAGATGAAATCTGTACACCTGAGGGCGGCGAGGGCCTGGATGGCCTTATGCTTGAGCGGCGCAGGCATTTGAGAGGCATTGTAAACGGTATAGATTATGATGTCTTTAATCCTATGAAGGATACATATCTGGATAAGCATTTTTCTGTAAGGGAATTGAGTGGAAAGGTCGTTAATAAGCGTCAGCTGCAGGAGAAATATGGTCTGGCTGTGGATAAGGATGTCATGCTGATTGGAATAGTTTCGCGTCTGACAAATCAGAAGGGCTTTGATCTGGTGGCATATGTGATGGAGGAGATGCTTTCCACCATGAATGTACAGTTTATAGTGCAGGGCACAGGAGAGCAGCAGTACGAGGAGATGTTTAATTATTTCCATGGCAGGTATCCGCAGAAGCTTGGAGTATATATCGGCTACTCGGAGGAAAATGCACATGAGATATATGCAGGCTGTGACGCATTTCTCATGCCGTCTCTTTTTGAGCCGTGCGGCTTGAGCCAGCTCATGTCTATGCGATATGGTACGCTGCCTATAGTCAGGGAGACCGGTGGTCTTAAGGACACTGTAGTGCCGTACAATGAGTACGAGAATACGGGCGATGGCTTTTCCTTTGCCAATTATAATGCGCATGATATGCTGCATGTTATCAAATATGCTCTTGATGTGTTTGAAAACCATAAGGACAGATGGCAGGAGATGATGCAGCGCGCCATGAGGCATGATTTCTCATGGAAGGCATCTGCGAAAGAGTATGAGAAGCTTTACGACATGCTGCTTGGCAACTAGTACATCATTCTGCAAATAACAGGCCAAATAACTTTCATGAATTTCAAACTATGTTCTTAGAAAGTAAAATACCGGATACATATCTATGATATGATATCCGGTATTTTGTGTTATCGGGTTATATTATTATCAGTAGACAGTGTCTGTTTTACTATCGTATATGTAGTACCTTTCGCCAAGTACTTCCTCGTCGCGTACCTCTGTAGAGTTTACCTCACAGATGAATTCGCTTAGGTTGCAGACATCTATGTCGCTATCCAGTGGCATTACCAGAAACTCATGGATACTGCTTGGTATGAGCAGCATATTGCCGCCGAGCTTTTTTGCCAGCGAGCTTAGCACACCCGGGTAGAGTATGGCGGATGCACCATTTGTCTGCCTGCTGTTTGTAAGGATATACATAGGCAGGCTGTCAAAATCACAGACTGCGCGCATCTGATTGGCATAGCCCGGACATTTTTTGGCAAGAAACTCTGCCATGTTGATTATTGAGCATGGAAGTATCCTTGGGGTATTTTGCATT
>ENA-OOZX01001768-OOZX01001768.1-human-gut-metagenome-genome-assembly--contig:-NODE-1768-length-12769-cov-2.186881_pt1 | contig 12769 bp, 10 predicted proteins | sample MGYA00241048_ERZ501412 | MGnify/ENA primary metagenome ERZ501412 (study PRJEB25962, sample SAMEA2042518) | human gut metagenome | biome: human gut; feature: human-associated habitat; material: faeces... | reverse complement strand
TTTGCTTTGCATAACAGCTCATTTGAACGCGGTATAACACCGCCGATTTCCATTTTAATTCTTTCGGCTGTTCGCGGACCGATAATCATACCCATTTCTTTGCGCATATAACGAATAATCGCCTCGTTAAATTCGTCACCGGCGATTTTCAGCGAACGGCTGACAACGATACCGCCAAGCGATAATACTGCAATGTCGGTTGTACCTCCGCCTATGTCTACAACCATAGTACCGTGCGGACGTGAAATATCAAACCCTGCACCGAGTGCCGCAGCAACAGGTTCTTCGATAATGTAAATATCTTTTGCACCGACATCTCTTGCTGCCTCAATTACGGCTCTTTGTTCAACGTCCGTAACACCGCTCGGAACGCACATCATTATGCGTGGGTGACCGATTGTTCGTGAAAATATTTTTGAAAAGAAATGTTTAATCATTTCCTGTGTAAGCGTAAGATTTGAAATTACACCGTCAATAAGCGGACGAACTGCCTGTATATGCGGCGGAGTTCTTCCGAGCATTGCGAGTGCGTCTTTGCCTACGGCACAAACTTCGTTTGTTTTGGTGTTTACCGCGATAACGGTCGGCTCACGCAGTACAATGCCCTTGTTTTTGATATAGACAAGCACCGTCGCAGTGCCTAAGTCTATACTTATATCATTATTGAACATATTTCTGCTCCTAAATTAACAAAATCGGACTATACGCAAAATGCTTATAGCCATATACTATTATTATATCGTATTATTCGTTTTAACTCAACCTATTTTCAGAAGTTTTTTCGCATTTTTGTAAAAAATATTGTTACAATCTTCCTCTGAAAGAGGTAAGGCAGATAAATGTTTTGCCATTCGACCTTGCTTTTCCCAAGGTGAATCTGTCGCGTGAAGTATTTTTTCACTGCCGTGATTTTTGATTATGCGTAAAAGCTGTTCATCTGTGATAAAGTTAAGCGTAAAGGCTGTGTCAAAATATATCGGTGTGCCGACAAGGTATTTTTCGACATCGTCCCATAACTTCCAGCCGCCCAAATGTGCGGCAACGATTTTGTCGCCTTTAACGTAGTCAAGAACGTGAGAAAGCCTTTCGGGAGTACAGTGAACAGGCGGATCGATACCTATATCTTTGCCCGAATGAAGTACGGTTATAAGGTCGAGTTCCTCACTTTTTTTCAGAATTTGTATTGATTCTTTGCTGTCGATGTAAAATTGCTGATATTCGGGGTGTAGCTTGATACCTTTAAGCCCTTTTTCTTTGATGTCATACAAAACACTTTCCCAATCCGATTGCATAGGGTGCAGACTGCCGAGTGAATAAATACCGTCAATACCGTTTATTGATGCGGCGAAGTTATTTATTGTTGTTGATTGCTTTACGTTCGTGGCAATCGGAAGTACAAGCGATATGTCAACGTTGTTTTCATGCATTGACTGCTTGAGTGCGTCAAGTGTACCGCGTAGTTCGGCTTTGTGTGGCCTGTATTCTTCTCTGATGTTCGATTCAAGTAATTTTATCGTTTTGTCCGCTATTTTGTCTGGGAAAATATGTGTATGAAAATCTGTCAGCATTTTAAATATCCTTTCGTTTGATTGATTATATTATAGCATAAAACGGTATATAATATCAAGAAAAAAGAACCGATTTTATTGTCGGTTCTTTAGTGGTGTTATTTATGAATTTCCTTCATTTCTTCGTGCATATTTGCGGCGTTTTGAGTAATTTTTTCAAGGTCGTTTCTTTCCTCAACCTTATCGACAAGCGATGATGCCATAGGAACGTCCGCCTCACGGCTTGCCTGATATTTATATGCAAGTTTCAAAAGTATCGGTGTAACGATGGTTGTCGCAACAACGACAAGTACAAGCGGTGCGAAAAATTCGTCTTTCATAAGTCCCATTGACATACCCTTTGTGGCAACGATAAGTGCAACTTCACCTCTTGAAATCATACCGATACCGATTTTAACCGATTGAAGATTTGTGTATTTGCATATCTTGGCACCAAGTCCGCAACCAATCATCTTTGAAAGAACTGCAACTACAAGCAATAATACGGTAAGTACTACAACCGTTGCAGACATATTGCTGAATGTTACTTTAAGACCAACGCTTGCAAAGAATACCGGTGAAAGAAGAACGTATGAAACCGTATCGAAACGGTTTAGCATATACGAAGTTTTTTTGTTGTTTGAAAGGATAAGACCTGCAACAAACGCACCTGTAATATCACTTACACCGAAGAAATATTCGGCGGCGAATGACATAAGCAAACAGAATGCAAATGCAAGAATTACGAAACGTCTTAAATCCTTTTTGTATTTGTTAATCCATGGATTGACAAACTTGATGAAAAGAAATGCCACAACTCCGCAGAATATGAAGAAACCGAGTATCTTCAGAAGTATTACCCACAGAGAAACGTCACTGCCGGCAAAGCTTGAAATAACAGTAAGTGCAATAATACCGAGTACGTCATCTATAAGTGCCGCACCCAAGATTGCGTTACCTGTTTTTGTCGAAAGTTTGCCGAGTTCTTTAAGTGTTTCAACTGTGATACTGACAGATGTTGCGGTTAGAACGACACCGACAAATATGTTTTGCAGCATTGTCTGTTGGTCGGTTATCGGGTTGTAGATCGTGGCTACAAAGTATCCGCCGACAAGCGGTACGATAACGCCGAGCAGAGCGATTATAAACGACGCAAGACCTGTCTTTTTCAGTTCCTGAACGTCTGTTTCAAGACCGGCTGCGAACATAAGTACGATAACACCGATTTCGGCAATGTTCTTGATAAAATCGGTTTCCTGCAAAACTCCGAAACAGGCAGGACCTAAAAGAAGTCCGGCGATAAGAGCACCGACTACCTGTGGCAGTTGGATACGTCTTGTTAAAAGTCCGAGGATTTTTGTACTTATCAAAATAAGTGCAATGTCGAGTAAATATTTGTAAGATTCCATTGTTGTTGCCTCCTATATAAATAAGTATTAATTTTTTAAATCTAAGAATTAATTTTACTCCTATAAGTGCATTTTATCAAGACAGCAAAAAAAACAAAATTAATAAAATTTTTTGTCTATTTTTCTACTTTTAGGACAGACGGTGTGAATTTGATTAAAATATAATTGCAATTATGCGTGAAGTGGTATATAATATAAATATGCTGCAGACAAAACCGTTGCAGTTTTGTCTGCTTTATTTTGTTGACAGGCTCAGCATTAAAAAATAACAGAGTAGATTCGTGTGCGTGAAGTGCGGAGTGAACGGGGAGTTGTCACTTTGACGAAAAGCCTTAGGCTTGCGGTATACGGATTGCATCCCGCTGATTTACGGTAGAGAATATTATTTAAGCTCCCTATGGCAAGGGAGCTTTTTCTTTTTAACGGGACGGCTTTGTCTGAAAGGATATGAAGTTGATGAATTACAAAGAGGCAAGAGAGTACATAAAAAAAGCCTCGCAATATGGGATTGTTCCGGGATTGGATAATATATCAAATCTCTGCGATAAACTCGGTAATCCGCAGAATGAACTTGATGTTATTCACATCGCCGGCACTAACGGTAAAGGAAGTGTAGGTGCTTTTGCCGAACAGATTTTGATTGAGTCCGGCAAGAAAGTCGGACGATATGTTTCACCGTCGGTTTTTGATTATCTTGAACAGTTTCGTATAAATGCAGAAAATATGATTGAGGACAGATATGCTTATTATATAAGCCGTATCAGTGAAGTTGCGGACAAAATGACTCCGCACCCTACACCTTTTGAAATGGAAACGGCGGCGGCATTTTTGTATTTTAAAGAAGAACAATGTGATGTTGTTTTGATTGAAGTCGGTATGGGCGGACGTGAGGACGCAACCAATATTATTCCGAAAAGTCTTGTATCGGTGATAACTCCGATAAGTATGGACCATATGAAATTCCTCGGCAACACGCTGGAAGAAATCGCATATCAAAAGTCGGGTATTATAAAAAACAACGGACTTGTCGTTACGGCAAAACAGGAAAATTGTGTGATGAATGTCATAGAAAACGAGTGCTGTGAAAAAAATGCACGGCTTATAAAAGCCGACAATGTGACGGAATATGAAATATCGCTTGACGGTGAATATCAACGCGAAAATGCCGCCGTTGCGGAAGAAGTGTGCAGGCATATTGACGGTGTGAGCGAAAATGATATAAAGAACGGTTTAATAAATACGGTATGGCACGGCAGGGTTGAAAAAATATGCGATAAACCGGAATTTATAATTGACGGCGCACATAATATTGACGGTGTGAAAAGGCTCAAAGAAAGTATCGAAAAGTATTACGGCAATCGAAAAATCGTGTATATAACAGGTGTGTTTGCGGATAAGGCATACAAGCAAATTGCCGAAATAACCGCACCGCTTGCACAAAAGATATACACGATTACACCGAACAATCCGCGAGCGTTATCAAACGAAAAATATGCAAGTGCAATAAGTGAATATAATCAAAATGTTGAGGCGGTAAGCTTTGATACAGCACTTAAATTGTGCCTTAATATGACGGACTGCGTTGTTATTGCGTTCGGTTCATTGTCGTTTTTGGGTGAATTGAAAAGAAAAACGGACGACATAATAAGTATGCGAAAATGCAACAATATTTTGAAGAATAAAAATTTTCGTGACATTCTGTCAAAAATCAATTCTGCCGAAAAGGACAGAATTTACTGCAATCACGGAATTGACCATCTTTTAGACGTTGCAAGAAGTGCGTATATTTTGAATTTGGAAAACGGACTTAACATACCGAAAGAGATTATATACGGTACGGCTTTACTGCACGATATAGGACGGTATGAGCAATATAAAAACGGCACAAATCATCACAAAGCAGGCGGTGAAATTGCGAAAAAAATACTTTGTGAATGTGGGTTTGCAAGTGATGAGATTGAATATATGGTTGAAGCGGTAAGGGCGCATAGGAAAATACCCGAAAAAGCGGAAACACTCGGCGATATTATTGCGATTGCGGATAAGAGAACACGTTTGTGTATGATGTGCAACGCAATAGATACCTGCAAGTGGAGCGAAAATGAGAAAAATACAGATATAGTGTTGTAAGGGGGATAAAAATGATAATAGGAAACAAGGAATTCGGAAATCATACATATGTAATGGGTATATTGAATGTGACGCCTGATTCATTTTCGGACGGAGGTAAGTTTAATAATATTGACAGTGCTTTAAAGCATACCGAACAGCTTATAAATGACGGTGCGGATGTAATTGATGTCGGCGGTGAATCGACAAGACCGAATTATACAAAAATCAGTGATGAAGAAGAAATTGAAAGAGTTGTGCCTGTAATAGAAAAAATCAAGGCTGATTTTGATGTGCCCGTTTCGATAGACACATATAAAAGCAAGGTAGCCGCGGCGGCTGTCGGAGCAGGCGCGGATCTTGTAAATGATATATGGGGATTGAAATACGATAAGAATATGGCGGAAGTGATTGCAAAATCGGGTGCGGCGTGTTGTCTTATGCACAACAGAGAAAGAGCAGAATATAATTCCTTTGTGGAGGACGTACTTGACGACCTTAGAGAAACAATAGCCATTGCGAAAAAAGCGGGTATTGCTGACGATAAAATAATACTTGACCCCGGTGTGGGTTTTGCGAAGTCGTATGAACAAAATCTTATTATAACGAATAACGTAGACAGACTTAACGAACTCGGCTACCCTGTTTTGCTCGGTACGTCAAGAAAGTCAATGATAGGCTTGACGCTCGATTTGCCGTCAGACCAAAGAGTTGAGGGGACTGTTGCAACATCGGTTATAGGAGTTATGAAAGGCTGCAGATTTGTAAGGGTACACGATGTGCTTGAAAACAAACGTGCGATACTTATGACCGAGGCAATAATAAACAGCTGATAAAAGGAGCGGAAAATGGACAAAATATCTATCAGAGGACTTGAAGTTTTTGCAAATCACGGTGTTTTCAAAGAAGAAAACGTACTCGGACAAAAATTTATCGTGAATGCGGAGCTTGTGTGTGACACAAGAATTGCGGGCAAAGAGGATAATCTTGAAAAATCGGTGAATTATGCAGAAGTGTGCAATCTTATTACCAAAGTAATGAGAAACAACACATTTAAGCTTATTGAGGCGGCGGCGGAAAATATTGCCGAGAAAATATTGCTTGAATACGATTTAATAAGAGAAGTAACAATAACATTAAAAAAACCTTGGGCGCCGATTATGATGAGTGTTGATACTGTGGAAGTGAGCATAACGAGAAAATGGCACAGGGCATATATTGCACTCGGTTCAAATATGGGTGACAGCAAAGGTCACCTTGACGGTGCTGTCAAAGAACTTGACGCGGATAAGTGTTGCAGAGTGAAAAAAGTGTCGGAGTTTATCGTGACAGAGCCTGTCGGCGGTGTTGAACAGGACGATTTTTTAAACGGCTGTCTTGAACTTGAAACGCTTTACACACCGTATGAATTGCTTGATTTTTTGCATAAAATCGAACAGGCACATAACAGAGAACGCATTGTTCATTGGGGACCGAGAACACTTGATTTGGATATTATTCTTTATGACGATGTTGTTATGTACGAGGACGATTTAATCATACCTCATATCGAAATGGAAAACAGAGAATTTGTTTTAAAACCGCTTTGTGAGATAGCGCCTTATATAAAAAATCCCGTAAATGGAAAATCAATAAAACAACTTTTAAGTGAAATTCAAAAATAAATAATTTTGTACAAAATATTTTTATACTTTTTATGCAAAATAATACGATATGTCACTTGAAAAATATCGCTACTTATGATATATTTGTAATGTAAATGTAAAATAAGGTCGTAGACGGAAAAAATCCGTCGAGGAGAGAGAAAATTTAATACATATCCAGTAAGAAGGAGAATTACAATGACAAACAACTTTATAAGTAACGAAACACCGATAGTCGGCAAGCTTAGTATCATAAGTATGAAAGGCTGTGAAGGCATAACGGCTAAGATTGATGAATATCTTAGAGCTTTTAGAGGTTATGAGGATACAGAAACTTATGTTACTCATGTAACTTGTCCGAGATTTGGTACAGGCGAAGGAAAATGCGTTATCGATGAAACCGTAAGAGGTCATGACGTGTATATCATATGCGATGTGTTCAATTACGGTGTTACCTATAAAATGTACGGAGTTGAAAATCATATGAGTCCTGATGACCATTATCAGGATTTGAAACGTGTTATTGCCGCAATGGGCGGTAAGGCAAGACGTGTTACTGTCGTAATGCCTATGCTTTACGAGGGCAGACAGCACAGAAGAAACGGTCGTGAATCACTTGACGCGGCACTTATGCTTCAAGAACTTGTTCATATGGGCGTGTCAAATATCATTACATTTGACGCACACGATCCGAGAATTTCAAATGCAATTCCACTTGCAGGTTTTGATGATGTTCAAGCGACATATCAGATGATAAAGGCACTTGTCAGAGCCGTTCCTGATATATCACTAAACAAAAAAGATACTATTGTAATCTCTCCTGATGAAGGCGGTATGTCAAGATGTATGTACTATTCATCAGTGCTAAAGCTTGACCTTGGTATGTTCTATAAAAGACGTGATTACTCTGTAATCGTAAACGGCAAAAACCCTATTGAGGCTCACGAATATTTGGGACGTGACGTAAACGGTAAGGACGTTATTATCGTTGACGATATGATTTCATCGGGTGAATCTGTAATTGACGTTGCAAATAACCTTAAAAAGCAGGGTGCAAAGAGAATATTCGTATTTGCGTCATTCGGTCTTTTCTGTAACGGTCTTGAGTGCTTTGATAAAGCGGCGGCAGACGGTATTGTTGATAAGATTTTCACAACAAACTTGATTTACAGAAATCCTGACCTTGCAACTCGTGAATGGTACTGTGAAGTTGATATGTCAAAATATATCTCACTTCTTATCGATACTCTTAACCATGATGAAACTATATCAAGTCTTCTTAACCCTGTTACAAAGATTAAGAATCTTGTCAGTAAACTTGAAAATAAATAGGAGATAATTATGCAGTGTGTGTTGTTGGCGGCAGGCTATGCCACAAGATTGTATCCGCTTACGGAAAATATGCCTAAGGCACTTTTAAAACTCGGTGACAAGACTATTTTGGAAATGGTTACGGATAAAATTGACGAGGTTAGCGATGTCGAAAATATCTACATTGTGACTAACGAAAAGTTTTATAAGCAGTTTGAAAAGTGGTGCGAAAGCTATAAAGGCCCGAAAAAAGTTAAGGTTATTAACGACCATACAACGAGTAATGATAACAGACTCGGCGCAATCGGTGATTTGAAGTACGTTATTGATACGGAAAATATCAATGATGAAATTCTTGTTATGGCAAGCGATAATATATTTGATTTTTCGCTTTGCGATTTTGTGGATATGTACCGCAGTAAAAACGCTGATATGATTTGTGCGCATACGATTGAGAATAAAGAAGATTTACATTCTATGGGCGTTGTTGAACTTGACGGTGACGGCAAGGTGACAAGTTTTGAAGAAAAGCCGAAACAACCTGAATCGGATTTGGGTGTACCGCCGTTTTATCTGTATAAACGCGATACACTGCCTCTTATAGATGAATATTTGAAAGAGGGCAATAATCCCGACGCACCGGGACACTTCATACCGTGGCTTATCGGAAAAAACGATGTGTACGCATATGTGTTTGACGCAGTTCGTATTGACATCGGTACACCGGAAAGCTATTATGACGCTTGCGAAAAGCAGAAAAACGGTACATTGTTTAATAAGTAATACTAAAGGACAGTTTAAAAACTGTCCTTTTTACTTGCAATCAAAGATGAGGGAAACCTCATCTTTTTTGTGTTCACAAATTGTTAAAAAATTAAATACAAAATATTCATTGACAAAAGAAACAATGTGAGTATAATAATAGATGAAAGGTCAAAGAAAGTCAAAGTCAAAGAGGTGATTAAAAAATGGGTATGAGTGATAAGATAGAAGCTTTCATAAACGAACTTCTGAAAGACGATACGGACGAATGGTTGGAGCTTAAACGAAACGAACTTGCTTCAATATTCGGATGTGTTCCGTCACAAATTAATTACGTTATTTCAACAAGGTTTAATCCCGAACACGGTTATATCGTCGAATCAAGACGAGGCGGCGGAGGTTATTTGAGGATTAAACAGGTAAAGCACGAAGATGGTATCATAATGCAGACCATCAAAGCCGTAGGCGAAAGCCTTGACGAGAAAACCGCTAAATCATATTTGGCAAACTTAATCAGGCACAACGCTCTTGATGAAAGAACAGCTTCAATTATATTCAGCGGAATATGCGACAATTCTTTGACTGTTAATCAACCACAAAAAGACAAAGTAAGAGCAAATATATTTAAGAATATGCTTGCTATGGCAGGTAAATAAGGAGGATGATTGGAATGTATGATTTATTTTCAGATTTGTTTGATGGGTTTGATTGGTTTATGCAGCCGACAACTTATAAAGAGGAAAAGAAATGTCCCGTTTGCGGACGTACTTATTCCGATTTCAGACGAGATGGCAAGCTTGGGTGCAGTGAATGTTACAAAGTGTTCAGAGGTCCTGTAACCGAAACATTACGACAAATTCATCCGAGTACCGTTCATGTCGGTAAGATACCGTCAAAGTCAGGCGAAGAACTTAAATTAAAGAGAAAGTAAACACTAAAGCAAGAACTTTCGGCGGCGGTTAAAAATGAGGATTACGAAACAGCCGCAAAACTTCATAAACAGATTCGTGAAATAGAAAATGAGGTGAAAAAGTCATGATTTGGTATAAAAATAATAATTCGGACATAGTTGTTTCAACAAGAATACGTCTTGCGAGAAATGTTGATAAAACACCGTTCCCGAATGCCCTAAAGGACACAAAGGAAGTAACAGAAAAAATTAAAAACGCTGTTTTGGGCGGTAATTCGACATTGGCAAAGGATTTTGACTTTATTGACCTTGATAATACACCGCTTATCAGAAAACAGGAGCTTGCCGAAGAACATCTTATAAGTCCTGTTATGTGCGAGGGCAAAGGTAAGTCGGTTATGATAAGCAAAGACCGGACAATGAGCATTATGCTTATGGAGGAGGACCATATCAGACTGCAAATCATAAAAGACGGCTTTGCACTTGACGAGGCTTACTCACTTGCAAGCAAGGTTGATGATGTAATCGAAGAAAATATCACATATGCTTTTGATAATGATTTCGGTTACTTGACAGCTTGCCCTACAAATACAGGTACAGGTATGAGAGCGTCGGTAATGATGCACTTGCCTGCACTTACAATGACCGAGAATATCAACAGAGTTATTTCTTCGGCAGGCAGTCTTGGCATTGAAGTAAGAGGTCTTTACGGTGAGGGTACAAAGGCATACGGTAATTTGTATCAGATTTCAAACAGAATTACTTTGGGACTTTCCGAAAGTCAGGTAATCGAAAAATTGACTAATGTGGTTAATCAGATTATCGATATGGAAACAAAAGCAAGAAATATGCTTAAAGAAAAAAATTATGACGTCATTGCGGACAGATTGTTCCGCTCATACGGTACACTTAAATATGCACGAAGTGTATCATCATCAGAGGCAAAATCACTTTTGTCCGATGTAATGCTTGGACAAAGTTTGGGTATAATTCCAAAGGAAAGCAAAATTGCACCGCTTGAATGTATGGTGCTTTCAGAGCCGGCGCTTGTGTGTGACGGTAAGGAATTATCACCGAATGAACGTGATAAAAAACGTGCAGAATTAATAAGAAACAATATCTAAATAACAAATAACACATAGAAGAAAAGGAGTTGATTATTATGTTATTCTCAAATTTCACAGAAAAAGCAAGAATTGCGATTAGCGAGGCTCACGATGCGGCTGCGGAAATGGGTCATAACTATATTGGCAGTGAACATCTTCTTATGGGACTTATTCGAGAGGGTAGCGGAGTGGCTGCTAAAGTGCTTGAGAAAAACGGCGTAACCGCCGAAAAGGTTAAAGATAAAATAAACGAATATATCGGTATCGGAGTTTCTCTCCCACAGCAGACCGAACTTCCACTTACACCGCGTTCAAAACGTATTTTGGAAATGAGTGCTCTTGAAGCAAGACGTTTGAACCACAGTTATATCGGTACAGAACACTTGTTAATGGCTATCATTCGTGACGGTGACGGAGTTGCCGCAAAAATTCTTGAATCGCTTGGTGTTAATTTGCCGAATTTCTATACGGATACAGTCCGTTCAATAGAGGGTGACGTTGAAATGGAGTCACAGCCGGGCGGCGAATATCACCCAAATCCAAATTCGTCAACACCGACTCTTGACCAGTTCGGACGTGACTTTACAGCTATTGCGAAAGAGGGTAAATTTGACCCCGTAATCGGCAGAAGTAAGGAAATCGAACGTGTAACTCAGATTTTGTCAAGACGTACAAAGAATAACCCGTGCCTTATAGGTGAACCGGGTGTAGGTAAAACAGCCGTAATTGAGGGACTTGCTCAGAAAATTGCGTCAGGCGACGTTCCTGAGCCGTTAAAGACAAAACGTCTTGTATCGGTTGACCTTTCAAGTATGGTTGCCGGTGCAAAATACAGAGGTGAATTTGAAGAACGTTTGAAGAAAGTTGTAAATGAAGTTCTTGCGGCAAAGAATGTAATATTGTTCATTGATGAATTTCATACAATCGTCGGTGCAGGCAGTGCCGAAGGTTCGATGGACGCGTCGAATATCCTAAAACCGTTCCTTGCAAGAGGTGAATTGCAGCTTATCGGTGCGACAACGCTTAAAGAATATAAGAAATATATCGAAAAAGACGCCGCACTTGAAAGACGTTTCCAACCTGTAACAGTCGGTGAGCCGACAGTAGAAGAAACGGTTGAGATATTGAAAGGTATCCGTGACAAGTACGAGGCACATCACAGCGTAACAATCACAGATGACGCATTGAAAGCCGCCGCAACATTGTCGTCACGTTATATCACAGACAGATTTCTTCCCGATAAGGCAATCGACCTTATTGATGAGGCGGCATCTAAAAAACGTCTTGGATCACAGACAGAGCCTGATGATTTGAAAGAAAAAGAAAAGAAACTTGAAAAATTGCAGTCGGAAAAACAAGAGGCTATAACTGCACAAGATTTTGAAAAAGCCGCAAAAATGCCGCCCGGAACATTCCAGGCGGCAGAGGAGATCGGTCTCCCCGGGGAACTGCATATCGTCAGCGGAGCGAACCACATCCGCGGAAACTGTCAAGCGCCGGGCCGAAAAAAGAAAAATCCACGCCTCCGGCGTGGCTCTCCATCGGATTCCGTTCTCACCGCTCGCTGTGCTTCCAGCCGGCGTCCGTAAAGATCAGGTCGTCCACATCATCGAGATCCCGCCAATTCCAATTCATCATACTGCTCCCTCCTTTCTCTCTGAGGATTACAGAATTCAGTATAGCAGGGTGGGCAGCCGTCTGCAAGGGCAGGAATATACAGTTTACATAAAATTTTTGCAAAGTTTTTGTGCAGGATTCTTCTCCCAGTAGGCTGAAACCATACGGAAGCCACCCGCCATTTCCGTCTTCTTTGTGTATTTTTCCACTCGTCATGTCCATACTATTTATGGTATAATAGCCGCGAAGCGGCTATTATACTGGCCGGGCATCTGCTCCGCGCCTGCGGAGGCGCCTTTTTGCAGCGCCCGCGCTTCCTACATTTGGATTTGCTTTTTCCACGTCTCGGACGTGC
>ENA-OOZX01001761-OOZX01001761.1-human-gut-metagenome-genome-assembly--contig:-NODE-1761-length-12790-cov-4.515744_pt1 | contig 12790 bp, 8 predicted proteins | sample MGYA00241048_ERZ501412 | MGnify/ENA primary metagenome ERZ501412 (study PRJEB25962, sample SAMEA2042518) | human gut metagenome | biome: human gut; feature: human-associated habitat; material: faeces... | reverse complement strand
TAGAGCGCACGCCTGATAAGCGTGAGGTCGGTGGTTCGATTCCACTCGTGCCCATTATATGGTCCGTTGGTCAAGGGGTTAAGACACCGCCTTTTCACGGCGGTAACACGGGTTCGAATCCCGTACGGACTATAAGTACCAGCTAGAGAAAGCTGGTTTTTTTGTGTCCTTTTTGATAAAATAGAGGGGTTGACTGGCCTAGGTCAGACATTTTATACCACTTTAAAATCATAAATAACGAGACCTCGACTCGAAGAAAAAACTTTGTTTTGTGATGGCTGTCATATGATGATAAGCCCTTGGTCGAGTCGTGGTTTTATTTGAATAAGAAAACAGATAATAAGGAAATGCAATGACATACTATAACGTTGGAAAGATTGTAAATACACAGGGCTTACAGGGTGAACTTCGTGTTTTGTCTGTAACAGATTTTGCGGATGAGCGTTTTAAGAAGAAGAGTGTCCTAGCCCTTTTTGATGACAAAGATAATTACATCATGGATGTCGAGATTGCGAGTCACCGTAAGCATAAAAACTTTGATATCGTTAAGTTTAAAGGACTTTACCATATCAATGATGTAGAGAAGTATAAAGGTTGTAGCCTTAAGATTGCTGAGGAAAATCTAACAGACCTTGATGACGGGGAATTTTACTACCATGAGATCATAGGCCTTGATGTTTATGAAGGTGATACTTTGATTGGTCAGGTCAAAGAGATTCTCCAACCGGGTGCTAATGATGTTTGGGTAGTAAAACGTAAAGGCAAGAAAGATTTGCTCTTGCCATATATCCCACCTGTAGTTCTTGATGTTGATGTTGCAGCTGGTCGTATTGAGGTTGAGCTCATGGAAGGATTAGACGATGAAGATTGATATCTTGACCCTATTTCCAGATATGTTTGCTCCCTTAGAGCATTCCATTGTCGGTAAGGCAAAGGATAAGGGGCTTCTAGAAATCAACTATCACAATTTCCGTGAAAATGCGGAGAAGGCTCGTCATGTAGATGACGAACCTTACGGTGGTGGACAAGGCATGTTGCTTCGTGCCCAGCCAATTTTTGATACCTTTGACAAGCTAAATGTCACTAAGCCTCGCGTTATTCTCTTAGATCCTGCTGGTCGTACCTTTGATCAGGCCTATGCAGAAGAATTGGCGCAAGAAGAGGAATTGGTCTTTATTTGTGGCCATTATGAGGGCTATGATGAGCGCATCAAAACTTTGGTGACAGACGAGATTTCCTTGGGAGACTTTGTCTTGACTGGGGGAGAGCTGGCTGCTATGACTATTGTAGATGCCACTGTCCGCTTGATTCCTGAGGTTTTAGGTAAGGAAGCTAGTCATAAGGATGATAGTTTCTCATCAGGGCTTTTGGAATTTCCACAGTACACTCGCCCAGCTGAGTTTCGTGGCATGAAGGTGCCAGATGTGCTCTTGTCAGGCCACCATGTCAATATTCGACGTTGGCGTATGGAGCAGAGTTTGCGTAAGACCTGGGAGCGTCGGCCAGATCTTTTGGAAAACTATGATTTTACGGATGAAGAACGTCAGATTTTAGAAGAGATAAAAGCAGAAGGAAAATAAAATGTCAGAAGAAAAGATTTATGATATTACCATTATTGGTGGTGGACCAGTAGGACTTTGGGCTGCCTTTTATGCCGGTCTACGTGGCATGACTGTTAATATTATTGAGAGTCTGTCAGAGCTTGGTGGACAGCCTGCCATTCTCTACCCTGAGAAAAAAATCTACGATATTCCAGCCTTTCCTCAAACAACAGGTGCGGAATTGACAGAAAACCTCTTGACTCAGCTTAAGCGTTTTGAAGATCGTGTCAGCATTCATTTGAAAGAGGAAGTTCAAACCTTTGAAAAGACAGATGGCATCTTCACAATTGCTACTAGCAAGGGTCAACACTTGTCTAAGGCTATCGTCATTGCCTGTGGAAATGGTGCCTTCGCCCCACGTCCTTTGGGTGTGGACAATGAGGATGATTATGCGGATAATAACTTGTTCTATAATGTGCATAGTCTCGATCAATTTGCTGGCAAGAAGGTTGTGATTGCTGGTGGTGGGGATTCAGCCGTTGACTGGGCAAATCACTTGGATGGCATTGCTGAAAGTGTGACTTTGATTCACCGTCGTGACGCCTTCCGTGCCCACGAGCACAGTGTGGAGCTTCTTCATCAATCATCAGTTAATGTGATGACACCTTATGTGCCACTTGAAATCAAGGGTGAAAATGGTTTTGCCCAAAGTTTGACTGTTCAAAAAGTGAAGTCAGATGAGGTTGTGGAATTGCCACTTGATGCCCTCATCGTTAGCTTTGGTTTTTCAACTAACAACAAGAACCTTCGTAACTGGAACGTTGACTATAAACGTTCTAGCGTTACTGTTAATGCCCAATTTGAAACCTCACAAGAGGGTGTTTATGCTATCGGTGATGCAGCAGCATATGAAGGTAAGATTGACTTGATTGCTGTGGGAATGGGTGAAGCCCCAATTGCTATCAACCAAGCTATCCAATATATTGATCCAGACGGTAAGAATCGTCCAGTCCACTCAACATCATTAATTGAAGAATAATGTCAAATGAAGACTTTGTCTTTAATCACAGGAGAGATTTGTCTCTCTTTTTTCATGTATAAAAACGTGGTATAATACACCTATGGCTACAACGAAAAAAACGAAAAAAGGGGCGGCTTCTAAGAACGGTAAGAAGCGTCTTACAAAAGCAGAATTAGACAGACAGAAGGCGATTAAGCGAATGCTATGGACCTTCTTTTTTGCCTTTGTCTTAATTTTCCCAGTTTTTCGATTGGGTTTCTTTGGGATTACACTATATAATCTCTTTCGAGTGTTCGTGGGGAGTATGGCTTATCCCTTGATTTTTGCCATCTATATCTATCTCTTTGGTTTTAAATGGTTACGGAAACATAGTAACTACGTGACTGGATTTTGGATGGTCTTTGCAGGTCTTCTACTCGAGTTTCACGCCTATCTCTTTAGTCTAGAACGCATGGATGGGCTGGATATTTTTCCGGGGACTAAGGATTTGCTTTTTGGGGATTTGGTGAGTGTTCAGGTGGCTCGTTTTACGGGTGGTGGTATGTTGGGTGCACTCTTGTACAAGCCTATTTCCTTCCTCTTTTCAAATATTGGTAGCTTCATGATTGGGGGCTTGATTATTCTATTGGGTGCTTTCATTTTTAGTCCTTGGGATGTTTTAGATATCATGGATTATGCAAAAGGCATCTGGCAGAGAGGTGCCGAGAAGCATTTGGAACGAACGGCCAAACGTCTGGAGAAGAAGGCGGAACGTCAGGCTCAGAAAGAGCGTGAAGCGCAAGAACGTGCCGAGAAAGAGCGTCTGGCCGATTTGATTGTCGACGAGGAAACGGGTGAAATCTTGGACGATGCTTCAGAAGAGTTACCACAAGAAGCCGAGATTTTTGAACCTGAACCTGAAATCAGTGATTATGCCTCTGAGGATTACTATGATAATCCGCCTCCAGGGGATCGTGAGGATTTCCAAGATAGTTATGTTCCCTATCCGGAGGAATTGCCAACCGAAGAATTCCCACCATCTATGGTGGTTAAGGGAGATGATGCTCCTGTTGAGGTTGATTTTACACCGAAGGAACTCCTACAGTATAAACTTCCTGATATAGATCTCTTTGCACCTGATAAACCAAAGAGTCAGTCTAAAGAGAAAAATATCGTTCGTAAGAACATCCGAATCTTAGAAGATACCTTCAAAAGTTTCAACATTGATGTCAAGGTTGAGCGGGCTGAGATTGGACCGTCTGTAACCAAGTATGAGGTCAAGCCTGCTGTTGGGGTCCGAGTCAATCGTATCTCTAATTTAGCGGATGACTTGGCTCTGGCTCTTGCTGCAAAAGATGTCCGTATTGAGGCACCCATACCTGGAAAATCTTTGGTTGGTATCGAAGTACCTAATTCCGAGATAGCAACAGTTTCTTTCCGTGAACTTTGGGAACAGTCTAAGACGGATCCTAATAAGCTCTTGGAAGTTCCTCTTGGTAAGGCGGTTGATGGTTCGGCTCGTAGCTTTGACCTAGGTCGTATGCCTCACTTGTTAGTGGCTGGATCAACTGGTTCTGGTAAATCTGTTGCGGTTAATGGAATCATCTCTAGTATTCTGATGAAGGCTCGCCCAGACCAGGTTAAGTTCCTCATGGTCGATCCTAAGATGGTTGAACTTTCTGTTTACAACGATATTCCTCATCTCCTTATTCCTGTGGTGACCAATCCACGTAAGGCCGCCAAGGCTCTTCAAAAAGTAGTTGATGAGATGGAAAATCGTTACGAACTCTTTAGTAAGTTTGGCGTGCGTAACATCGCAGGCTATAATTCCAAGGTTGAGGACTGGAATGCCAAGTCGCAAGAGAAACAGATTCCCTTGCCTTTGATTGTGGTTATCGTTGATGAGTTGGCTGACTTGATGATGGTGGCCAGTAAGGAAGTGGAAGATGCCATCATCCGTCTGGGACAAAAGGCACGCGCGGCTGGAATTCACATGATTCTTGCAACCCAACGTCCATCAGTTGATGTTATCTCTGGCTTGATTAAGGCCAATGTGCCATCTCGTGTGGCCTTTGCTGTGTCTTCTGGAACAGATAGTCGTACCATTTTAGATGAAAATGGGGCAGAAAAACTACTTGGACGCGGGGATATGCTTTTCAAACCGATTGATGAGAATCATCCTGTTCGTTTGCAAGGGTCCTTCATTTCAGATGATGACGTGGAACGTATTGTGACCTTTATTAAGGGACAGGCTTCAGCTAACTATGACGAGAGCTTTGATCCTGGTGAAGTTTCAGAGAATGATTTTGGTAGTGGTTCATCCACTAATAGTGGTAGCTTGGAAGGAGATCCTCTCTTCGAAGAAGCGAAAGCATTGGTATTGGAAACACAAAAAGCTAGCGCTTCCATGCTTCAGCGTCGTCTGTCGGTCGGATTTAACCGTGCTACTCGCTTGATGGAAGAACTAGAAGAAGCCGGAGTGATTGGACCTGCTGAAGGCACTAAGCCACGTAAGGTTTTGATGACTCAAGAGTGATGATGGGAAAAGTACTACCCACCATTTACATATGTTTTAAATATAATAAAAGGATGAGAGAGTAACTGTTTCGGCGCAAATTTTCGGATCCTTGTCAACTGTAGTGGGTGACGAAAAGCTAACATCTAGAGAGGACCGGATAGGTTTTCTCTTTTTGTATGTTCAGAGTGATGAAAACACGCTTCCTAAAGTTAATAAAGTTTCTAAAACCGAAGCCCAGACGTTTGATGTCTTTGATAAGCTTATTGGTCCCCTCCAATTTTGCATTTGAGTAATGTGTTTCTAGTGCGTTTTTGATGTATGGTTTGTGTCTAAGGAAGGTCAAGCATAATTAAGATAAGAAAGAGAAACGATATGAAAACCACAATTTTTACATTTCACCCTCAATTAAAAACGGGCTCACGCATTAATAAAGAACTGGCAACAGCTGCTGCTGGAGCTGGTTATGACGTGCGAGATATGTACCAACTGTATCCCAATTTTGACATTGATGTCAAAACGGAGCAAAAGATTCTAGAGGTAAGTGATCGCATTGTACTCCAGTTCCCAATTTATTGGTACCAAACGCCAGCCCTCATGAAACAGTGGTTTGACGTTGTTTTTGAATACGGTTGGGCCTATGGTTCGACTGGTACTGCCTTACAAGGCAAGGAAGTCATGTTGGTAGCTAGTTTTGGAGCTGGGCAAGATGACTACACGAGAAACGGCCGCTTCCATGTAACAATTGAAGAGATTTTAAAGCCTATCACTACGATTCAGTATTTGACAGGTCTAACATTTCTGGAACCTCTTATCATAACTGGTACTTTAAACATGGATCAAGAGTTATTATCAAATAAAGTAAATAAATACCTACAAATAATATAAATAAGACATATCAACCCTCTATAAATGGAATATACTTTATTATTTTTCTGTTTCAAACAATAAAGCATCAATCAATATACTTGAATACTAGTGGATATTATTGAGTATATTTCATATTGTCCAATTAGGACAATACATAAAATTTTTCCTCTATACTTTTCCTTAGGAGAAAGATTGATGTACCGACGTTTAAGGGATTTGAGAGAAGACAATGATTTCACTCAAAAATTCGTTGCCGAAAAACTTTCGTTTACTCAACGATATTCAGGAAAGATAAGAAGCATCTGAGTTTAACTTCAGATGCTTCTTTGGTAGTTATTACATTTGGAATGAATCATGTTTAAAATGTTGATGATATATTTTCTATTTTATGTTTAAATCTTTTTCCATTTCCATTTTAAGATTTTTGATGAAGACTTGATCACCAAAAGCTTCAGCTAGTACGGTAGCTGTATTATAAAGCTCAGTCGCTTTATCTCTATTGTTCTCATAGAAAAGATAATATTTCGCTTCAAAAATGAGTACGGCGGGTTTGTAAGCATGTTGTAGCGTCTTATCAATAATAGTATGCATTTTATCGACAATAGTTTTCATATTTCTATAATCATGATGCATCACATAGATTCCACCTATAGTTGACAATGCCCCTAGTAGTTCAACATTAACTAGCTCTTCCCCTTGTAATTCTTGATTAATTAATTTACATCGAAAACTTTCAACAATTTCTTCATCATAGTCACCAACTTGACATTGAAAGGTATAGTATTTTATTAGCAGAAGGTCATTCAAGGTGTACTCTTCTTTTTTTAATACCTGGTTCAAATAGTCTTCATATACAATCTCAACAAGATCTTCTTTCTTCTCTTCAGATATAAAATTCAGGGTTCTTTCAATGATATCAATGGTTAATAGTTCTTCTTCTGGTAGAATATCAATATAGTTGTCGTAGAGTTCCTCAATATCTTTTAGCTTTTTCTTGATACGTTCCGAGTCACCATAGACAGGAGACTTCATAAGTTTATATTTAGCCTTGTAATAGTCTTCAGGAATGTCTAGTTTTGTTTCACCTAACAAATAGTTGAGGGAAACACCCAATTTATCACTGATGTATTGCAGTTTGACAATGGTTGGTAAAGAACGACCTAGCTCAATTCTCATCAGTTGTTTTACTGTTAATTCTTCTTCGGTATCACAAACTTGCTCACGTGTTAAACCAAGTCGTTCACGTTCTTCACGAATTCTTTTTCCAATCTCGATTTTAATATCTTCTGACATACATAATTCCTTATGATTTAGTTTTTTAATAATAATATAACGTAAAATTGAAATAAAGTCCAAAAGCCATAATAGAAGTAGTGTATAATAGAATCTACAGGTGTTTACAGTTATGAAACAATCTCAATTTGCGAGGGCGCTTTGGTATGGTATTCTGGGTGCCCTCTTTTTTGCTTTTACTTTTATTTTCAACCGTAGTATGAATCTTTCGGGTGGGTCCTGGATGTGGAGTGCTAGTCTACGCTATTTGTTTAGTTTGCCTATGCTGGCTGTTTTGGTCTGGCGTAAGGGTGAGCTGGCAGGTGTATTGTCTGCCATTAAGAAAGCACCCTTGACCTGGTTGGTCTGGAGTACGGTTGGTTTTGGGCTTTTTTATGGGCCCCTGTCTCTAGCGTCCATTTATGGCGAGTCATGGTTTGTGGCGGCTACTTGGCAGATTACCATTCTAGCTGGTCTGCTCTTGACCCCTCTCTTTGGGCAGAAGGTACCTGGTAAGCAACTGCTTATGACATTGGTTATCCTTTTAGGGATTATTCTCATTCAGATTCCTTACTTTGGTAGTGGTCTTGGTAGCGGTGTGGTCCGTGCTAGTCTCTTGATTTTACTGGCCGCTTTTGCCTATCCTTTGGGTAATCGTAAGATGATGGTCCACTGTAAAGAGGATCAGCTTTCAACGACGCAGCGCGTGTTTGGGATGACCTTGATGAGTACGCCTTTTTGGTTGCTTTTGTCAGTTTTTGCTGGTGCAGATGCTGGGCTTCCATCAGGTGGACAGATTTTACAGTCTTTAATTGTAGCAGTCTTTTCTGGGGTTGTCGCAACCTTGCTTTTCTTCGAGGCGACTAATCTGGTTAAGCATAACCATAAGCAACTGGCAGTAGTTGAGGCTACTCAGGCTGGTGAAGTTCTCTTTACCCTCTTGGGTGGTTGCCTCTTCCTCGGAGATAGTCTACCTAGCCTTTTGGGATTCTTTGGGATTGCTATTGTAACCATTGGTATTATTGGAAATAGCCTGCTAACAGGCTCAGATTAAGCATCAGTATGAGACTTTCGAATGGCAAATTCGGAAGTTTTTCATTTATATGAAAAATATTATAGAAAAATGCGACATTTTCAGACGATAGTGCTATAATGATATTAAAAGTAAGCGTTTACCGTTTTAATGTAAATCCTAGAGATATTTCCGGAAACTTTGACAGGCTTATTAATAAAGGCGAATGTATTGACTTTGAATTTTCATGAAAACTGAGATAACATTTAATGTTACTCTAAAGAAGGAGAAGAGTCATGAATGATACTGTTTGTAAAAATTGGTTTATGCGCAAAAGTGGGAAAACTTGGGTCTATGGCTGTGCCCTGGTAAGTTTTGCAGGTTTGGCCCTGGCTGGTCCTGTCTATGCGGACCAAGTGGAACAGGCAACTGTGAGCCCAACACCTCAAGAAGTGGTAACTCAAACTGACCATCAAGTTACCCCTCAAGCGGAGCTTGCTCCTAGCACGACCAAGGAAGTCCCCCAAGTGGTAGAGCCTAGCCCCTCTTTTGTTTCCGAATCTGCTAAAACAACTCAAGAGAATCCCACTCAGCCTAGCCCTGACCAGTCAAAAGAAGTACAAACACAGGCTAGTGAGGCTGAGAAAGTGACTAACCAAGCGCAAGAAGCCGATTTGAATCAGACCAGTCAAGAACAATCTCCAGTTGTAACGAATAGCACCAGTCCTGTTCATGTGACAGAGGAAAAAACGGATTTGCCTAATAATGAAGCAGTTACCAATCTTGAAGGGATGACCGCAGACCAAAATGGTCACTGGGAAATGCAGGCTGACGGTATTCATTCAGAAGCCAAAGACAAGGGAGACTCTTTCCTTTATTCTCAATCCGAGGGCAAGAATTTTATCTATTCAACAGATGTGACCTTCAAGGAAGCTGGTGGTGCTGCTGCCCTCATTTTCCGTGGTAACAATGATAGTAGCGATAAAAATATGTACGGGGTCAATGTAGACTCTGGTAACCATAAGGTTAAGTTTTGGCGTTGGGTCAATAATCAAGATATTCAACTTGTAGATGAAAAAGATGTGACCCCAACTGCTGATGAAACCTACAACCTAAGAGTAGTTGCGGCTAATCAGTGGCTATCTTACTATGTCAATGATGTGCTTGTCGCAAGTACAGGTGACGCTGTTCTTCAAAAAAGTGACAAGGGCCAACCTCAAGTCCTTCCAGAAGGTTATTTTGGACTTCTTAATTGGAATGCCAATGTTATTTTCAAAAACACCCGTTATGTTAATCTCGACGATGCTAGTCTTCCTTTGATTGATAATCTCGTGCTAACCTCAAAGACAGGATCTGTTGAAAAACAAGCCCAATTCTTTTCTGAAGAACCACTCCATATTCAATATGTGGGACACAATGCTGAGACAGTAGGTCTTGACATCAGTAAGCATAATCCAAATGCTGTTATCAAGGTAGAAGATGCCAAGGGAAATATTTACACAGATATTTCACAATTGCCAGTGGCTGTCGGTGCCAATTACTTTACTGTTGAAAGTAGTGTGACCGATTCGCTTGGTCGTCCAGTGACCTTGACCTACCGTGTCAATATCCACCGAAGACAGAGTGATGATGTCTATTACAACGAGCTTTACCGTGATCAGTATCATTATTCTGTTAAGGATGGCTGGGCTAATGACCCTAATGGATTGGTCTTCTACAAGGGACGTTATCATCTCTTCTATCAATTTTACGATGACACCAAATGGGGTCCAATGCACTGGGCCCATGCGACTAGTCGAGACTTGCTTCATTGGGATGAAGAGCCGATAGCCTTTTATCCAGATGCGACAGGTCACATGTTCTCAGGCTCTGTCGTGGTTGATAGTACCAATAGCTCAGGCCTCTTCAAATCTCCGGAAGGTGGCCTGGTGGCTATTATCACTTCAAATGGTAATGGGCAACGGATTGAAATTGCCTACAGTGAGGACGAGGGTAGAACTTGGCAAAAATATGACAAGGTAGTTGCCGACTGGTCTCAGGATCCACTTCAAAACCAAGATTTCCGTGACCCTAAGGTCTTTCGCTGGGATAACCAATGGTTTATGGTCCTTGCCGGTGGTCCACTCCGCATTTATTCTTCACAAGACTTGAAGAACTGGCAAGTGGAAACAACCTATAAGGATTTGCATACGGAATGTCCAGACCTTTATCCGATTGTAGCCAATGATGGCGCACTCAAGTGGGTCCTCTCACGTGGCGGTCGTTCTTACAAGGTTGGTGATTTTAAACAAGTGGATGGCAAGTGGGCCTTTGTAGCTGATGATGTTTACCAAGATCATGACGAAATCATGAATTTTGGTAAGGATTCCTATGCTGCTATGACTTATTATGTTCATGATTTTGGGACAGCTGACCATCCAAACATCCCACAATTGACTGAAATCAACTGGATGAACACTTGGGAAGATTATTGCAATCTGGTTGCAGATACTGTAGGTCAAAAATTTAATGGTACCTTTAACCTTAACCTTGACCTTGGTTTGGTTAAATCAGGCGACCGTTACCTCTTAACCCAAACTCCTGTTAAGGCCTACGAAAGCCTTCGTGATACAGACAACGCTCAGTATTTTGAAAATGTCACAGTGGCTTCTGACAATGAATTGCTTAAAGATTTCAAAGGCGACACTTATGAAGTGGTTTCTCACTTTGTACCAGGTAAGGACACGACAGCAGTTGGATTTAACCTTCGCGTCGGTGATGGTCAAGCTACCAAAGTCGTTTACGATTTAACTAAGGAAACTCTGTCTATTGATCGTAGCCAATCTGGTACTATCCTTTCAGATGCTTTTGCTAAGGTTAATAGTCAACAAGTGACTCGCAATGAAGATGGTTCTATTGATTTGCATCTTTATGTGGACCGTGCGAGTGTGGAAGTCTTTGCTAAGGGAAATACGGTAGCTGGTGCTAATCAGATTTTCCCAAGCCCAAGAGCCGTTGGAGCGAGTGTCTTGGTTGAAGGTGGTCCAGCCAAAGCAAATATTGCTATCTACCCACTTAAGAGTACTTGGACTGACAAGAAGGAAGTTACTAAGGCTGTTGCCATGAACACCACAGTTGCAGGTCATTTGGCTCTTGAAGTTGGTCAAAGTAAGGATTTGCAAGTTTACCTCGCACCAGCTTCTGAAGAGCAAGATGTGACATGGACAGTAAGTGATCCAAGTTTGGTGTCCTATACTGAACATGACAATAAACTTTCTCTCAAAGCCCTTCACAAGGGTCATCTCACTGTCACAGCAACTTCAGTTGAAAACCCTTCATTGACCAAGACCTTTAATATTGACATTACGCTCAACAATTTTGCGACCAACCTTAAAGGCTTGAAAGCTGTCACTGGTAATTGGTATATTGATGACGATACCCTTTACGATAGCAATGTTAGTGCCAATGACTTCTTCATGGCCTATGAAAGTAATGGCTTCAAGCAATTTGACTATGATATCGATGTTAAATACCAACATGGTTTGGTCAACCTTTTTGTAGCTGCAGAACGTGAAGAACCAGGCCGTGCCTACTCTGTCCAATTTGCTGACAACGATACTGTACGTCTCTTCCGTTTTGGTGGTGAAACCATCGCTGAAGCTCATCTGGATAAAGCAATCAATGATGGTCAGTACCACCACGTCAAGGTTGAAAAGGGCAAGGACACCATGACAGTCTATGTCGATGGTAAGGAAGTGCTCCATCATCAATTTGATGCCGTGGATAATTACTTCAATCAAGCCCATGTAGGTGTCGGTCTTTGGGATGGAGCAGTAGAATTCAAAAACTTCTTTGTTACTGAAAAAATGACAAACACAAGCGACGGTACCACTGACGAGCCAATCAAACACGACCCTCAGCCACATCCTAGTCCAGAACCAAGTCCGGAAAATAAACCAGATGAACCTGAGCATCAGCCTGAGGTTGCTCCAGAGCCTGAACCAACTGGACAAAATAATAGCCATGACAATACAAGTACAGTACCAAATCCATCTCAGGATAATACTGGTAAGCAAGAAGAAAGTAAGACTCCAGTGGAAACACCTAAGACTATTGCTCCAATAGTTGACAATCTCCTAAAAACATTTAACAAATTTAGTCTATCAACCTTCCTTGCAAGTATTGCCAAAGAAACATGGCACTTTTTGACAAAATGGTTATTCAGCTAAGATCAAAACGTTGAAAAGGCTATATAAGAAGAAAAAACTTAGAAGCACTTATACTTCTAAGTTTTTTGTGATTATTCTAAAAAAATCAACCAAAGATTTCTTTTGCGAGTGCTTTTCCTTTAGGAGTTGCTGCTAAGCCACCTTCAGCAGTTTCCCGAAAGGCAGTTGGCATGGCTGAACCAACCTGATACATCGCGTCAACAACCTGGTCGACTGGAATGGCTGATGTGATGCCTGCCAAGGCCATGTCAGCAGCTACTAGGGCAAAACTTGCTCCCATGGCATTACGTTTGACACAAGGAATTTCGACTAATCCGGCTACAGGGTCGCAAATGAGTCCCAACATATTTTTTAGTACGAAGCAAATGGCTT